>Ga0072500_119843_pt1 | contig 25132 bp, 15 predicted proteins | sample GBScelen77Swater_FD_63803 | JGI IMG/M metagenome (GOLD analysis project Ga0072500, IMG submission 63803) | Hot spring microbial communities from Great Boiling Spring, Nevada - cellulolytic enrichment S 77C v2 (version 2) | ecosystem: Environmental > Aquatic > Thermal springs > Hot (42-90C) ...
GTGCCCCCCCGGCCGGGGGCGTTGTGGCGGCGTGGGCAGGCGTTCCCTATCGGCTGGGGCGCGACCCGCGCACTCCCGAAGAACCCCACGCGGGCGTGATTTACTACGACCGCCTCAACGACCGCTTCCTGCCTGGTAGCACGGGCGAAGGCGACCGCCGCCTGCCCGGCTACGCCATCCTGATGATTGTGCAAAACTATCCCACCCCGCAAGTGAAAAACCCGCCGCCCGGTTACAATCGGCGCGAGTATTTACTCTCACCGCCGTGGGAGCGCTCGTGGGCGTACCTCTACGGGCGAATCCCGAACAATAAGTTTGAGGTGAACCAGCACCCGCATGGCACGACTTTGCAGGAAGTGAACTACCGCTACCCGACCGCCAGCTGGGAGGAGCGCCAGCGCATCTATCAGATTTACAAAAACCATGTGCTGGGCTATCTCTATTACATTCAAACTGAGCTGGGGCAGCCCAATCTGGGTCTGGCAGAAGATGAATTTCGGGATACCGACAACCTGCCGCCGATTCTGTATGTGCGCAAGGCACGCCGAATCGTGGGCGAAGTAACGCTCAAGGAGATGGACATCATTCTGGCACGCGAGCGCGTCCGCCCCGACGCGATTGCGATTGGTGACTACCCAATGGACTCGCACGCCGTGCGCAAGGTGGTCGTGCCTGAAGGGCAGGAAACGATGGAGCTGCCCCACATGGGCGAGGGCGAGTTCTGGCTGTTCCAGTATACGCCCTGGTATCAGGTTCCTTACGGCGTGATGGTGCCGAAGGGCGTGGAGGGGCTGCTGGTCTCGACCGCGGTCTCTTCAACGCATGTGACTCTGGGCACGCTACGGATGGAGCCAGTGCGCATGAATATGGGTCAGGCGGCGGGTGCGGCGGCGGTGCTGAGTCTGCAGACGGGCATTCCGCTCCGCCAGCTCGATGTGGCGCAGATTCAGCGTGCCCTGCTCCGCTTCGGGGTCTACCTCTACTGGTTCCCCGATGTAACGCCCGCTACGGAACATTTCGAGGCGGTTCAGTTCATAGCGGCGCGTGGCTATTTCCCCGACGAGCGTTTCGAACCGCAGGCGCCCCTCACACGGGGCGAGGCGGTGCGCGTGCTGTGGAAACTGCTCCGCGAGTTCCGTCCCGACCTGCCCGAAGAGCGGTTTCAGGGGCTGGCGTTCACCGATGTGCTGTTCGGGCATAAATATGCCATCCCGATGCAGAATCTGTTCCTGCAGGGGGTGGTGGAACGCACGGAGAACCGCCGTTTTGAGCCAGAGCAGCCGATTCGGCGGCGCGACTGGGCGCGGTGGCTTGTGCGCACCCTGTCGCTGATAGACCCCCAGTCCTGGGCGCCCCTCCAGGACGCCCCATCGCCCTACGCCGATGTCGCCGCGAACGACCCCGACCTGCCTTATATCGCGCGGCTGGCGCAACGGCGGGTCAATGCACTCTTGTGGGACGGGCTGGACGCCGCCACGCCTGACGGCATCCGCTTCCGCCCCGACGACCCCATCAGCCGCGCCGACGCCGCGCTCACCCTCTACCTCGTCTGGTGGAGTGTGCGATGAATACTTTATAAAAGTGGGGTATAATGGGTGCAGGGCAAACGCCCTGAAAGGAGGCACAACGATGAGACGCTCTTTAATCGCACTATCGGCAGTGTGGCTTACGGTGAGCGCAATGGCGCAGTGCTTGATCACCGACTTCGAGGGGTACACGCTTGGACTGAACGGCGCAGTGCTGTTCCGTCAGCCCAGCTTCTCCGGGTCTACCTCCGGGTTTCTGGCATTCACGGGACTCTGCAACATTCCAAGCGGTGTTTATAACTGCTCCGTCATCAGCGACGAGCAGGCACATGGCGGAACCCAGTCGCTCAAAGTGGCGTGGCAGTGGAACGGGAATGCGAACGCCTGGCTCCGCCTGACCACCTTCAACGCGGCTTTCGTGCCCAACCCTGAGATTAACTTCTCCCACAAACTGGCGGTGTGGGTTTATGTGCCCTCTGACACGCCCGACTTCTACCTGGCGCTTGGCGTCCGCGAAACGGGAACAAATGTAGGCTGTGCGGGCAACGGGGGTACCAACGGAGGCATTGAATGGGTAGGCGCAACGAACACCTCTGGTCCGCCAGGCGGCAAGCGGATTGACCAGAAAGACCAGTGGGTGCGCGTGGTGTTTGATATTCCCAACGAGCCGCTGCGCGGTTTCGCGGGCAGCAGCGCCAACGGCATGCTGGATACCACCACCGGCACGCTGGAGCATCTGGCGTTCACCCCGGTAGACCCCAATCAGGTGGGTCCTTATATTGTCTATCTGGACGATATTGAGACCTTTGTAGGTATTCCGGGCGATGTGAACGGCGACGGCTGTGTGGATGACGCCGACCTGCTTGCCGTGTTGTTCGCCTTCGGGCAGACAGGTTCTGGCTTGCCTGAAGATGTGAACGGCGACGGCGTGGTAGACGACGCCGACCTGCTGACGGTGTTGTTCAACTTCGGGCAGGGGTGTTAGGCAGCCCTCCTTTGAAGGGTTTCTGCCCCTACTCGCCCAAAGGCGGGGAGGGGTTTTCATTTACCGATAATCTCCAATCAACACAAACGCCGACCAGTAATACGGGTCGCTATACTGCTTGCTCCGCAACAACCCCAACTGCGCCAAACGCAACGCCTCATCCTTCGGTTGTCCCTTCGCGTAGTGAGCGTAAAACGCCCCCATTAACGCCGCTGTGCTGGCATCACTCACCGCCCACAAACTCGCCCCCACGCTCCGACTCCCAGCAAACAAAAACGCCCGCGCCAGCCCATACATCCCCTCATACCGCCGCAACACCCCCACCCCCGTCTCACACGCCGACAACATCACAATATCCGCCGCCAGCCGCCACGACCCCAGCACCTCCGCCGCCTCCAGCAACCCCTCATCCCGCCCCGCAGGCGCCAGCAATAATGCCGAGCCGTACGGGTCGGCGTTGTCCGCCCGTGCGTGGCAACTGAAATGCACCACCCGCGCCCCCTGCGCCAGAACCCGCACCCGCTCAGGCGTCGCCGCCTGCTCCTGCGCCACGCGCACGCCTTTCTTGAACACCTGCTGAATGCGCCCCACCTCCGCCTTCACATTCGGCAGGTTGCTCAGTGTCGTCCCACTCCGACGCAGTAAGGCTTCCACCTCTCGCGCCGACGCCTGCTGAAAGCCTCCATACTCCGAAACCGCCGCCACCATCACCCCGCCTGAGGCAGGCTTCACCCCCCGCGCCTGACGATAGACCCCTGCCGAAGGCGTCAAATGCAACGCCATCCGCTCCACCCAGTAGGTGGGCTTGCCGTTTTTGTCCGTGCTGACTATCAGGGCGCCCCACGGCAACAGGTTCAGCACGCCTTCGGGGCACAGCGCCACTCGCTTTGCCCCCTGCAACGACGCCGCAGCCGGCTTCACCAGCCAGTCATAGAGTTGACGCCCCAGCCGCACCAGCGTCCTGCGCTCCGACGCCGTGCGCATCAGCGGCGGACGCGAGATTATCCGACGGAACTCTTGCACGGCGTTTTCCAGTTGTTCCTGCTTGACGGGCACGCGATAGCCCTGCACCTGCTGGCGCGACACGGCGACGATGAGCAGTTCTTTGGGCAAGAGCGCATAGTAGAGCATCACCACGCCGTTATCTAAACCTTGCTGGATAGTCTGAATGCGGGGCGGCGTGGGCGCAAGCAGCTGGGCGTACTGGGGGAACTCGTTGCGAATGCGGGCGTCAATCTTGTCCTGCTGATTGGTGAGGTCAAACAGGCGCTCGTTGAGGGCGCGGAGAGCCTCCTTGTCGCTGGGGTCGCTCTGGCGCAGTTTGTTATGCAGGGCATAGCGTTCGGCTTCCAGCGCTTGTTGTTGCTGGAGGAGTTTCTGGAGTGCTTGGGGTGCGTTGGGGAGCTGGAGCTGGCGTTTGTAGAGGGCGTCGGTGAGTTCGCGGGCGCGAGCGCGTTCCAGAGCTTCGGCAGCTTGGGCGAGGCGTTTTTGGCGGAGGGAGGCAGCAGCAAGGTTTGCGTAAGTAGTAAAATATTTTTCTCCAAATCGACTGCGCTCGTCGGCGTCAACGATAGAGCGCCTGTAGGTCTCGCGTATCTGCAGTGCGCGTTCATAACAGTGTTGCGCCTGGGCAAAATCGCCGCGTGTATAGAACACATTGCCCAGGTTGTCCAGCGTGTTGGCTGTGTCATGGGAATAGGGGTGCGATTGCTCTCTTATTCTCAGCGCGCGCTCGTAATATGCCTGTGCCTGATCCAGATTGCCACGATAGTAGCAAATGATGCCCAGGTTGTTCAGGGTGTTCGCGGTCTGTCGCGAGTTGGGGTTGATCTTCATATTGATTGTCAGCGCCCGTTCAAAGCACGCCTGTGCCTGAACCAGATCTCCGCGTTCAGCAAATACATTCCCCAGATTGTTCAGCGCGTTGGCGGTCTGTCGTGAAGCAGGGTCAAGTTGCTCAGCAATCTGAAGCGACTGCTCATAATACTCCTGTGCCCGAACAAAATCGCCCTTTTCGGCGAATATGTTGCCCAGGTCGTTAAGAGTATTCGCTATCGCCTGAGAATCCGCAAATCGCTTGTAAATCTCCAGCGCTCGTTCGTAATAGACCTGTGCCTGCAAGAGGTTGCCCTGCTCACGACATACACTGCCCAGGTTATAGAGCGCATGGGCGATCTCATGAGAACGGGGTACGACTTGTTCGTAAAGCGCCAGCGCCTGTTCGTAGTACGACTGTGCCTTCTCAAGATTGCCACGGGCGTACCACACCAAGCCTATGCCGAGGAGGGTGTTCGCTGTTTCCGTCGAGTTCGGCAAGATATGCTGGCGGATTGCTAATGCGCGTTCATAGTAGACCTGCGCCTGTTCAAAATCGCCACGAGCATAGAACACCGCGCCTAGATTGTTCAGTGCTTTTGCTGTATCCCGTGAACGAGAATCCAACTTTTCATGAATTTTCAACGATTGTTCAAAATACTCCTGAGCCTGTGTTAACTCGTTGCGCTCATAAAATAACACGCCTAAGCTGTTCAGCGTGTTTGCCACATTCCACGAATCTGGCTGGATTTGCTGGTAAATCTTCAGGGCGCGCTCGTAGTAGGCTTGTGCTTGAACGAGGTCGCCTCGCCTGGCACACACATTCCCCAGATTGTTCAGCGTGTTCGCGATATCTTGTGAGCTTGGGTCATGTTGCTCTCTTATCGCCAACGCACGCTCATAATAGGTTTGTGCCCTGTCAAGGTCGCCGCGGGCAAAGAATATAACACCTAAGCTATTCAGAGCGCTTGCGGCTTCCACCGAAGAAGGGTTAACGGATTCGGCAATCTTCAGCGCCTGTTCAAGGTACGCCTGCGCTTGCTCCATATTGCCTTGATAGTAGAACACAACGCCCAGAGCGGACAACGCCGAAGCCTGCTCTTCTGATTGTGGGGTATGACGAGAGAGCAGTGCCAGCGCCGCCTCGCCAGCACGCTGGGCGAGCGCAGGCGATGCAGCAGCCACCTCCCGACAAAAACGCACCAGTATACGCCCTGCTGCACGCGGGCGATGCGACTCTGCCTCTGCACGACTCACAGCCTCTTCCACCAATCGTTGTGCCCGTTCTGGTTCGTTGCGCAGCAGGCATTGGGCTTGCCCCAGTTGTGCCTCCACCACCAGCGCGCCCTCGCCGAGCGCATCCCAGAGCTTTTGCGCCTGTTCCCAGTGCCCAAGAGCCTCCGCCACCTTGCCCTGTGCCCTCAGCCCCTGGGCTTTCAGATGGTGCGCATATGCCGTTCCTATCCTGTCTCCCTTTTCGGTCGCTTGCTGGAACAAAGCGTCTGCTTTCTGGAGCGCCTCTCCCCACTTGCGCTGGTTTATCAGACTGCGGGCGTCTTCCAGCAACGCTTTGAGTTCAGGCTGAGGTTCGGGCGCGGGAGCATCCTGAGCAGGCTGGGAGGGTTCACTTACCTCCAGCCGAGTGTCTGTAACCAGCATCGGGGCACTCAGCCCCAGCATCAGAGCCGGAACCATCCACGCGAATCGCATTGGCTCATCTCCCTTTACAAGTATGATACAGATTTACCACACAAAACAGAATTCCTGCCGCTTTGGAAAGAATCTCCGCCCTTTGCTCCAGCCCCTGAAAATATTTGCAGAGCCAACCTTTCTGGGGGGCGCGACACCATGCGAAAGGAGCGGCTCCTGACACCGCTTAAGTCAGGTACAATCTTCTTCGATGGTTTCGCCCGTTGCCCTCGATTCGCCCGAGGCGATCGCGCAGTGGTTAGCCGAACAGCGTCAGGCGTTGTTTGAGCAGTTGACCGCGCCTGAGCAGAACATCCGCCAGTGGATGCGCCAGCATGCCGATTTGATGGATACCGCGCTGAACGCGCTCTACACGCTGGCGTATCAACAGACCGTTGCAGAAATGGGGGAGCCTGCCCAGCCGCCGCTGGCGTTTCTTGCCACAGGCGGCTACGGACGCAAGGAGCTGGCGCCCTACTCGGATATTGACCTCACTTTCGTGCCCCTGAACGACCATGACCCGTTCACGGAGCGGCTGGTGAAGCGCCTGTTCCAGCTGTTGATGAGCGTGTTTTACACGCACGCCCGCCTCAAGGTGGGCTACGCCTACCGCCTGATGGAAGATTGCGAATCGCTGGACGACAAGACGCGCACGGGGCTGCTGGATATGCGCCGAATTGGGGGCAACCCGCAGGTCGCCGAGGCGTTTCAGCAAACCTTCTGGCGCACGCTGGACCCGACGGGGTTCGTGCTGGAACGGTATCAGGAATATCAGGCGCGCTGGCAGAAACAGGGCGAGGGGGTTCTGCGCACGGAGCCAGACCTCAAGGAGGGGCGCGGCGGCTTGCGCGACCGCCACACCCTCAACTGGATGGCGCAGGCGCGCTTCGGCATAGCGCCTGACCACGCGCTGGAGACCCTGATTGCCGAAGGGCTGATCCACGCCGACGACGCCGAAGCGCTGGAATGCGCCACGCAAACGCTTCTCTGGTTCCGTGCGCTTTTGCACTGGCTGGGTGGCGAGGCGCGCGAACAGCTCACGCTCAGCAAGCAAGAGCGGATTGCCGAAAGACTGGGTGTCTCGCGGGAGGCGCTCGCGAAAAAACTCTACCCCGCGCTGGAAACACACGCCCGCTTGACCCGACGCACCATCGAGCGACTGGTGCGCGCACCCCTTGTGTTAGGGATCGGGCTGGATAGCGTGAACCGCGAGATTACACCCGCGCCCGCCATCGAGCGCGAGCCGCCCGAATGGTGCCTGTGGGTGTTCGTGCTGGCACAACGCTATCAGCTGGGACTCAGCCCTGCGATTGCCGAGCGCATCGAGGCGACACTGCGCCATGCGCCCCCGCCGCCCCCCGAAGTGGTGGGGCAATGTTTGCACGATTTGTTCCGTCGAGTGGGCGCGGTGTATCGCGTGCTGGAGCCGATGGCGCGGCTGGGCGTGCTGGGCTGGGCGCTCCCTGTATGGCAGCAGGCGATGGCGCTTCCCGCAGGCGATCCCACCCACGAGTTCACTGTCGGCGAGCATACCCTGCAGGCAATTCGCATTCTGGACTCGTGGCGCGAGCCACCGCCCAAAAGCGGACGCTCCGACCGCGAACTCTGGCATGCGCTGCTGGAGCAGATTCCGCGCCCCGAAGTGCTGTATATGGCGCTCCTGCTGCATGACCTCGGCAAGGTGGACCCCAACCGTCCGCACGCCGAAGCCGGCGCTGAACTCGCAGAGCAGATTCTCACTCAGCTTGGCTGGGACGAGCAGGCGCGCGCCGATGTCGTGTTTCTGGTGCGCCACCACCTGCTGATGGCGCAGACCGCCCGCCAGCGCGACTTGCACCTGCCCGAAACGATTCGCGAGTTCACCCGGATTGTGGACGATATCGAGCGCCTGCAGATGCTTTACCTGCTCACCTGCGCCGACACGCAGGCGGTGGGCGAACGCATCTGGACGCCCGCGCAGGCAAGCTTTCTGCTGGAGCTTTATCGGCGGAGCATACGGGCGCTGGAGGCAGGCATGGCGGCGGAACCGGTGCCAGTGGGGCAGTTGCGTAAGCGCCTGATGCGCGCCCTCGCACGCCATCCCCTCCCACAGGAAGCCATCGAGCAACACATCGAAAGCATGCCGCCGGGCTACCTGCTCAACACGCCTCCCGACCAGATTAGCCTCCATATCCATTACATACAGCGCGTGCGTCAGGGCGAGGGTCCCGTGCTGGAATTTCACAACGCGCCCGATTCGCCCTATACCGAGCTGACGCTCTGCACCTTTGACGACCCCCAGCCCGGATTGCTCAGCAAGATTGCCGGCGTGCTGTATGCGCATGAGGTGGAGGTGAGTTCTGCGCGCGTGCTGACCCGCGAAGACCCGCCTCGCGTCGCGCTGGACACTCTGTGGCTCACGGTGCGCCACCGCCCATTGACAGCGAACCAGTGCGCCATTCTGGAGCGCGACCTGCGTCGGGTGCTGCAGGGCGAGCTGTCGGTGGCGGAGCTGCTCCGCGCCCACCAGAAAGACCCCGACGCCCCCCTGCAGGTTCACCAGCTCCAGTTCCACGAGAACGCCTCGGATCACTACACGGTGATTGACCTGCAGACGCCCCTGGACGCAGGCGCGCTCTATCGGGCGTCGTATGCGCTTTCGCGGCTGGGCTGGAACATTCACAGCGCACGACTGGGACAGTGGGCAGGGCGCACCCTGCTCAGCTTCTACTGCACCGACGCGCAGGGCAACAAGATAGACCCCCGCGCCTACACCGCGCTGGAAGCAATTATCGCGCAGAAACCAGAGGGTACCCCTTGACAACTCTCGCGCCGATGTGGTATAATATAGGCGCTCGGAAGCAACCGGGCGAATAGCTCAGGTGGGAGAGCGCTTCCCTTACAAGGAAGAGGTCGCAGGTTCGAGTCCTGCTTCGCCCACCAGTGCGAGCCGAAAACACGCGGGGCTGTAGCTCAGCCAGGTCAGAGCGCTAGCCTGTCACGCTAGAGGTCGCGGGTTCAAGTCCCGTCAGCCCCGCCATTTCTACCCTGCCCGCCGGGGTAGCTCAGGTGGTAGAGCACTGGACTGAAAATCCAGGTGTCGCCGGTTCGACTCCGGCCCCCGGCACCATCGGGCGAGTGGTGGAATGGTAGACACGCCAGACTTAGGATCTGGTGGGCATTTGCCCGTGGGAGTTCGAGTCTCCCCTCGCCCACCAAATCGGGTATAATACCCACACGATGTGCGGGAGTAGCTCAGTGGTAGAGCACCTCGTTGCCAACGAGGGGGTCGCGGGTTCAAATCCCGTCTCCCGCTCCATCCTTAATCCAGCCAAGAGGGAAACCCATGCAAGTTCTGTCTGTCCAGCAACTTAACCCCGTAACGATACAGATAACCATCGAAGCCGATACGGAGACGGTTCAGCGTGCGTTCGACCGCGCGGTGCGCTATCTGGGCAAAAATGTGCGCGTGCCCGGCTTCCGCCCTGGTCAGGCGCCCCTGAATATTCTCAAGCAGATGCTTGCGCCCGATATGGTGCGCCGGGTCGCCAGCGAAATTCTGGTGGAAGAAAGCCTCGAACGCGCCCTGCAAGAGCAAAATATCACCCCGTACCGCGAGCCGCGGGTTGAAATTGAGCAGTTCCAGGAGGGCGAACCGTTCCGATTCAAAGCCACCATCCCCCTGCGTCCTGTGGTGGAACTGGGCGATTACGAATCGGTTCATATCCCGTTGCCCACTGTGGAAGTTTCGGATGACGAAGTGCAACGGATGATAGAAGCCCTGCGTGACGAAACCCTCACGCTCGAGCGTGTGAGCGACGCGCAGGCAGAGGTGGAAGACAGACTCGTGATTCAACTGCGCCCGCTGGAGCCAGCGGAGGCACGCCCTCAACGGTTTATGGTGATCCTGGGACGCTCTTTTGCCGATCTGGATAACGCCCTCGCGGGCATGCGCGAAAACGAAACCAAACAGCTGGAGCTGACCTTCCCCGAAAGCTGGGACGACCCCGAACTCGCGGGCAAAACCGTGCCTGTGGAGCTGACCCTGCAACAAATCCATCGCCCGCGCTATAAGGACGACGAGGAGCTGGCGCAGTTTTTCCGTTTCGAGTCGCCGGATGCGCTCCGCGAGGGGTTGCGTGAGAGCCTCCTGTCCCGTAAAATGCAGGATGCCATCAACAGCGCGACCGACCAGCTCCTGCAAACCCTGCGCGAACAAAGCACCGTGCATATCCCCGATGCGCTCATCGAGGAGGAAACCCGTGCTGAAGCGGTGCGATTCGTGGAGCAGCTGCAAGCCAGTCGCCTGACGCTGGAACAGTTTCTGGAGCAATCTAACATGACTCGTGAGCAACTTCAGGAGGCGCTCCGCCAGCGCGCACTGGCACGGCTCCAGAACACCTTCATCCTGCTGGAAATCGCCAACAAGGAGCAACTGGAGCCTACGCACGAGGAAATTGAACAGTACCTTGACCAGTTTATCGAGGAAAACGCCAAAACCCCTCAGGAGCGCGCCCGCATGCGCAGCGACCGCGACCTGCGCTACCAGCTCACGCAGGAGCTGCGCATCGAAAAGGCTCTCCAAAAACTGACCGCGAATCTCCAAAATAAAGAAGCAGAAGGAGCGACGCCATGAACGACCGAATTCTCCGAAGCCAGCTGATACCGATGGTGGTGGAGCAGACCGCGCGTGGGGAACGCGCCTACGACATCTATTCCCGACTGCTCAAAGACCGAATCGTCTTCATCGGCACCCCCATCGACGACTATGTGGCAAACCTGATTGTCGCTGAACTGCTTTACCTTGAGAAAGAAGACCCCGATAAAGACATCGATATGTACATCAACTCGCCAGGCGGCGTGGTGAGCGCAGGGCTGGCAATCTACGACACGATGCAGATGATTAAACCCGATGTGGCGACCATCTGTATCGGACAGGCTGCCAGCATGGGCGCCGTGTTGCTGGCAGGGGGCGCGCCCGGCAAGCGCTACGCCCTCCCGCACGCCCGTATCATGATTCACCAGGTGCATGCGGGCTTTCAGGGCACGGCGCTTGACATCGAGATTCAGGCACGCGAGGTGCTCCGCTATAAAGACATCCTCAACAACATTCTGCACCGCCACACGGGGCAGCCCATCGAGCGCATCGAGCAGGACACCGCTCGCGACTACTTTATGTCTGCAGAGGAAGCCAAGGAGTATGGAATAATCGATCATGTCCTCACTCGGCGCACGGGGGAGGAGTAATCTCACACGCACAGGAGGCGATTGTGGCGAGGATTTCGTCGGAGAACCGAATGATGGATCGTTGCGTCCTCTGCGGGAAAACCCGTGAGCAGGTGCGCAAGTTGATTCTGGGGATGTATGGCGGGGTCTGCTCGGACTGTGTGCGGCTCGCCAGCGATATCCTCAAAAACGAAATGCAACCTGCCGGCGCGGGCGTCCATGCAGGAAGCGTGGATACCATTCCCAAACCCAAAGACATCTATCGCGTCCTGAACCAGTATGTGGTCGGGCAAGACCGCGCCAAACGGGTGCTGTCGGTGGCAGTGTATAACCACTTCAAGCGCCTCAAAGCGGGCAGCGCCACCGATGTGGAACTGCAGAAAAGCAATATCCTGCTGATCGGTCCCACGGGCAGTGGCAAGACGCTCCTGGCGCAGACGCTGGCACGGATTCTGAATGTGCCCTTCGCGATTGCAGACGCCACCGCCCTCACGGAGGCGGGCTATGTGGGCGAGGATGTGGAGAATATCCTGCTGCGGCTGATTCAGGCGGCAGATATGGACATCAAGGCTGCCGAGCGCGGGATTATCTATATCGACGAAATAGACAAAATCGCCCGCAAATCGGATAACCCCTCCATCACGCGCGATGTGTCAGGCGAGGGCGTGCAACAGGCGCTGCTGAAAATTCTGGAAGGCACGATTGCCAATGTGCCACCGCAGGGCGGACGCAAGCACCCTCATCAGGAGTTCATTCAGATTGACACCACCAATATCCTCTTCATCTGTGGCGGCGCGTTTGAAGGGCTGGATCGCATCATCGAGCGACGCCTCACCGACCAGACGATGGGCTTCCGCTCCAGCCCCGAAAGCCGCAAAAAACGCAATGTCGGCGAGATTCTCCAGCATGTGATGCCCGAAGACCTGCTCAAGTTCGGGTTAATCCCCGAATTCATCGGGCGCCTGCCCGTGATCGCGACTCTGGACGCGCTGGACGAAGCCACGCTTGTCCGAATCCTCGTGGAGCCGAAAAATGCGCTCGTGCGCCAGTACCAGAAGTTCTTCGAGCTGGACGGCGTGGAGCTGGTGGTCAAAGAGGAGGCACTTCAAGCCATCGCCCGCGAGGCGATTCGGCGGGGCACAGGCGCACGCGCCCTGCGCTCCATCATGGAAGAGATTATGCTCAATGTGATGTACGAAGTGCCCTCCAACCCCAACATCAAGCGGGTGATTATCACCGAAGAGACCGTCACCCAGCGCAAAGAGCCGATCATCCTCACCAAAGACGAGGTTCAGCAGGCTTCTTAAGAAAGTAAACACGGAAACCCTGCAAGATAGCAGGGTTTCCGTGTGGCGAACAACTGCCCGTACACAGTGTTTAGACGGGCGCTTCGATCGCCGAGTCGGGCGTCCTGTCAGGGGAGCATTTTTTGTCCTCTATAGGGTCAGGAGGCGGTTCGGTCGATTGCCTTCTGTAAGTGGCTCAGAACTGCTTGATGAAGAGCTCGCCCTTTCTTCGTCGATATCGGTTATTTCTAATTCGCTAGATTTGCTTCTGATCATTGTCGACCGTCTGTGCCCGTTGGTATAATATGATCCTCATAGCCCAAAACTTTTTGAATAACTCTGGCAATTTCTTGTGGCGAGCTACTGAGACAAACGCGCGCCACATAACCTGCTGCATAGCCACTCACTATATCGGCTTCCGGGTCGTCAAGGACAATCACGGGAACTTCTCGCCAGTTACTTTGCTGCAGCTCGCGAAGCGTTTCTGCCAGCCCACGATTGTCGCGGTGAAGCGCTTGCTCGTCAATAAGCACCAGTTTTGGCACTATTGCTTCCGATGGCTTTGTAGCGAGATGAATCCACGCTTTGGCGAGGCTTCCAGAAAGGTAGCGAAGGGCGCGACGCAGTATCTCCAGCGCCTGACCCCCTGGAGGGATAACAACAATCTCCAAGCCGTTACCAGCTGATTCGGGCATAAAGCGCCTCCATGACAGTATTATACTCCATCGGCGCATGTAATTCCCATACTTCTCTGGTAATGCAGTAGCCCCTCTCACATCGCTGCAGAAATTCTGCCAGTTCCCTGAAGAAAACACGAACGCGCTCATCAGGGGGTAGCTGGCTGTTGATGCGGATCGTCAAAACTCCCGATGACCTCCTGAACTCGTATTCTCCATCAGAAAATTCTACAGGGCGGTCTTCGGTCAGTACCAGATTTAGCCCAGCACACGGAACCCCGACAGCGCTTGAGATTCGACTCAGCAGACTCTGGTAGACCTGCTCTATTCGCTCGCTGAGTCCTACACCGTGCAGTATCGCGTCCTTGCCTGTAAAGACCATCCCTGAATTCCCTTCCGGACACGGGTATTAAATCGCGCTACCCCTGACCTCCCACGCCTAACTCACCTCGCCCTTTGTTATTTGCATGAACACATCCTCCAGGTCCAGCGCCTCTTCGTGGAAGGAGGCGATGCGGTAGCCGTCGCGCACGAGGGCGCTCAGCAGCTCCGCCTGCTCTTCCAATCCGCCTGCGAAATGCACCACCACGCTCCCGTCGCGCAGCTCCACCCCATGCACGAGGCTCTCGCGCTCCAGTCGCTGGATAATCTTTTCTGGCTCGTCCAGTGGGCGAATCGCAATCAGCCGATTCGCCTGCAACTGCTTCACAATCTCGTCCACTGCGCCCCAAACCAGCAGCTCACCCTTCTCAATAATGCCAATCTTGTTGCAGAAGTCCGCCAGCTCTGGCAGAATGTGGGAAGAAACCAGCACGATTTTGCCCATCGCGCCCAGTTCGCGAATCAGCTCTTTGATTTCGATTCGGGCGCGCGGGTCCAGCCCGGACGCTGGCTCGTCCAGCAACAGCAACAGGGGGTCATGCACGAGGCTTTTTGCCAGGCACAGGCGCTGCTGCATCCCCCGCGAGAGGGTTTCCACATAAGCGTCTTTCTTGACGGTGAGGTCGGTCAGCATCAGCACATTATCGATAATCTGCTCACGCTGGGATTTGGGAATCCGATACGCCGCCGCGAAGAACTCCAGGTACTCCCGAACCGTGATGCCTTCGTACAGCCCGAAAAAGTCGGGCATGTACCCCAGCAGGGGGCGCACCTCTTCGGGATGCTTTACGATATCGATGCCGTTCAGCGTGGCGGTTCCCGAAGTTGGCTCCAGCAGGGTCGCCAGCATCTTGATGGTGGTGGTTTTGCCCGCCCCGTTCGGACCGATGAAGCCGAACACATCGCCCGGCACCAGCTGAAACGAGATATCTTTCACCGCTACCAGGTCGCCAAACTCTTTGCGCAGGTTCTGCACATCCAGCATGCGTATTCCCTCCTCATTTGCGCCAGCACTTCTTAACTCCGTTATGAGTCAGCCACAAAAATCCTGCCGCAAGCAACAGGTAGACCCCACTTTGCACCAACCCCCAGCCGACAGCGTGCATTCCCTGTGCTATTTCGTCGTACCTGCCGAACATCGTTCCCATTTCTCCAAGCGTGTAAAACGGATTCAGCCAGACGAGGCACTGCCCATTCGTCACTGAGGCGAGCCAGAAATAGGCGCGACTGGCAAAACTTGAGAAGTCATCCTGAAGCATGGTCCCGAGGAAGTCCACCCATGGCTCGTAGGTCAAAATGCCAACCAGTGAAGGAAGCAGTAACAGGACAAAAACCTGAAGCGCGTAGAGCAGCGACGCACTTAACACCGTGCTACGCCAGCGGAACGAAAGCCAGGTGCCAGCCGAAATGAGCAGCACGCCCCAGCACCCGATGCAGAGCGTTCCCAAAATCAGGTGCGTCATAAAATCGTGGCTTGCTGGCATTAACGCCGAAGACGCCAGCCCCAGAGGGAACAACGCCGCCAGCAACACCACCAGCCGAATCAATCCCACGCCCCACTTGCCCAGCACAATCTCTTTCGCTGTGAGTCGTGTGAGTGCGAGAAACTCCCATGTCGCCTTCTCGTACTCCGAAGAAAAGAGATTGTAGCTGAACAGCGGTGTAATCAGACAGACCACGAACAGTATCAGAAAGAAGGTCTCTGTGATGCCTAATCGCAGATTCACAATCATGAGGAAGGTGGTCATGTACACCAGAATCAGCACCACGCCGATGGAGTAGTAGACCACGCGCAGGCGGGTGAAACGATGGCGCGTGCTACCGACCAAGTGATACCAGAGCAGGGGGTTCTCATTTCTCATTGGAGACCTCCACGGGGATGCTGATCCAGAGGGTGTTGCGTGCTTTGCTCTGGGCGGCGTCGCGCAGGCTGGGCGCCAGCACAGGCTCCGAAGTTTCCGCCGTCAGATACGCCACAGACACCTCGGGGAGTGATTGCACCCACTCCTCACGCGCGAGGCTTATGATGTCGTTAAACGAGGCGACATCGCTGTATGCACGAAGCATCCACGGATCCACCTCGCGCGGACGCGCTACCTGTGGGGGTACTTTTTGAGAGACCGTTTCGCGCACGAAATGCCCCTCACCCGGCTCCAGGTCGTGAATGTAAAGAATGCGGTCGCCCACATGAAGCTCCACCTGGCGGAGGGGGAAGGGGAATCGGTTACGGATTGTGCCTTCCAGTTGCCAGCGGCGTCCCACAGGCTTGAGGCGCAGCTGCGCTTCCAGATGCCCGCCCAGCTCCACATAGCGCGTGTAGCGGAACCACTGGAAGCTGAGATTGCGCACCCGGTAGTCCTGCACCACCTTCGGATCGCCCTCCAGCGTGCCCAGCACCTCCATCAAGTCGCCTCCTCGCCTCACAAAGGAGCTCAGCGTGCCGCTTTCCACCAGCTCCGCGCGGTCAAACTGCAAATCGTACAGCCCCGCGCGAGGGAAGAAAAGCAGCGCGCTACTGATTGCATAGGCTTCGGACGCACCCACCGGCATAATCAGAACCGACTGGATGTTCGCCGAGAGCGGCTTCCGATACAGATGCGCTGTGAACCGCGCCAGAATGCCCACAAATACCAGGGCGATCAGGGGGGTGGTGATCCACGCCCAGTCTAACGCCCGAAACCGTTTCAGCACCCAGTAGTTCACGGGCACCACCAGAAAGAAATAGAGCGCCAGCAGGGTAAACACCAGCCCCAGCGACGGCAGCTCTATCTTCGTCTCTACATTCAGGTTTGGCTGGGGGTTCCAGCCGAATTGGTCTTGCGTGAACCCCGACTGCACGGCAAAGACGCGGTTGACCGTCTGGCTGGGTGGGAGGTCGGGCGCATGGCGCAGTAAGGCTTTCCAGAAGCCGTCAATCCCCGTGTAGGAGCGCAACGGTTCTTCAGCAGGGTGGAACGCAAGGAAAATCACCGCGCCCAGCCCGTAGGGACGCGCCACAATCAGGGGCAACTCGCCCTGCCGCAGCAGCGTTCGACTGCCCTTGAGGACGCGCGCACGGGTGAGCGACACGGGCTGATTGAGCGGTCGGCTCTGGGCGAAAGCGCCCAGCGCAGGCAATCGCGGAGCCTGAATCAACTGCTCTGGCTGCACGGGCAATATCGAGCGGAGCGCAGGCACCTGCAGGTAGAGCGCGCCCGCGCCGCCGGGCACGATCAGCACGCCGCCCAACGCAACCCACTGGCGCAGAGCGTTCCACTGCTCGGCGTTCAGCCGCTCAGCGCCTGGGTGTAGAATCACCACGCTGACACCCCCCAGCGCCAGCGCGCTCTCCGGAAAATATTCAGGCATGCAGTAGGCGGGTTGGTACTTGCCGCTCTGACTCAAGCCTCCCCACTCTGTTTTACGACGGTTCGGGATGCGGGTCAGGTTCTGCAGCCCCCCAATCAGGTCGCCCACATTCACCACGAGGGTATCGGTTTCGCCGAGAGGTTGCACCTCCTGACGGACACTGACGCGATGACGCCCGCCCTCAAACAGAATCTCAAAACTGCTTGTGTAGTCGCTCACGATGGGGGTCGCGACCACCACCTTACGCCCGCCTGCGGGTAGCTCCAGCGGGTATCGATATTCGCGTATCGAGCCGAACCCGGCGCTTCGAACGGTCAGCACGCCGCGTAGATTGCCCGTGTTGGAGCGCACCTCTATCGCGATCGGGAAGGGACTATTGAGCGTCGCGCGCTGCCCGAACAGCGGCGTGGCTTTAATCTCTATCGGCTTTTGGCTCCACACCCCCACAACAAACGCCCACAACCCCAGCGCCAGAAGCCCCTTGCGCATAGCGAGATTAATTTTACACCTTTGCGTTGCCGATTCCTGCCTGTGCAGGCTCAGGGCGCCGTTTCCTCAGGGGCTGAGACGGAACCGGATTCCCCGATGGCGGTGAAAGTGGCAGGCTCCAGAAAGGCATCTACCACGATGGGATCGAACTGCTTGCCCCGCTGAGCCCGGATTTCTTCTACTGCCTCTTCAAGGGGTTTTGCGGGGCGGTAGGGGCGGTCGTGAGTCATGGCATCGTAGGCGTCGGCGAGCGCCACGATTCGTCCCCAGAGGGGGATTTCGGTGCCTTTCAAGCGGTAGGGGTAGCCACGCCCATCCCAGCGTTCGTGATGGGTCAGCGCAATCTGGCGCGCCATCTGAACGGCAGGGTACGGACAGCCCTCCAGCATCTGAGCGCCAAGAAGGGTATGCTGACGCATAATGCGTCGCTCCTCATGGGTGAGTTTGCCCGGCTTACGCAAGATAGCATCGGGGATGGCAATCTTGCCCAGATCGTGCAGGGGCGCGGCGTGGCGCAGCAGAAACAACACCTCTTCTGAAAGCCCCAGCACGCGCCCAATCGCCTCACTCAGCCGCCCCACGCGCACGATATGTTCGCCTGTCAAATCGTCCCGATACTCCGCCGCACGCGCCAGACGCTCCAGAATCTCTATCCGCGCCAGCTCCAGTTCCCGCTCGCGCCGCTCCAGAAGGCGTTCAATCTGCAACTTCTGCTCCGCTAACTGCTGATGGAGCCGGCGCATCTCCAGCAGGTTGCGCACGCGCAGCAGCAACTCCGTCGCCTGAAAGGGTTTATGCAAAAACTCGGTCGCGCCGCTCCGAAAGGCTTCGAGTTTGATCTCTGGAGCCAGATCGGCGGTCAGTACAATAATCGGCAACACTTCGCTGGAATATCGCTCGCGTAGCGCACGGACAATCTCTTTCCCCTCTGCCTCCTTCAAATGCCAGTCCACCAGCGCAATATCGGGAGCCACAGCAGCCAGTCGGTCCAGCACCTCGTGGGGGGTGGAAGCCGTAAGAATCTGCTTGTACCCCGCTTCACGCAGCAGCGTCGCGATATACTCTCCTGTCAGCGGCTCATCATCCACCACCAGCACAACTGCCTGTGAAGTTGCTTCCGCGATAGGCATAGACCATCACCCTCTTGTGCCCTCCCTGTACGGAAAGCGGGGCGTCCCTGCGGTGTGAAGAATCTGACGGCACTGCGTTAATACTGGTTCCCTGCAGAATTTCCTGCTGGTAAAAATTCTGGGTTTCGTGTATCGCCCACCACCCCGGGCGAGCCAGCGGAGACGACGACCCTGCACACGCCCTTTATAGGGAGGGGCTTTCTGTTCAGGCGAATCCCTTACCTGCGCCGCTGCTCCAGCGCTTGCTTCACCAGCGCGGGGATGTCGCTGGGCGTGTCGGCAATCGGCACGCTTGCTTCCGTAGGCGCTTTGGTAGTGATTACAGGTGTCGCTCTCTGAAAAGGCAGGAGTTTCCCATACCGAGGTGAACGCGATATGCATGCGAAAAAGACATCACTCCTGCCGTGCTTTGGTGGATGAGGGGCTGCTCAGGATGCTCCCCAACCGTCCTGAACCCTGCCTGGATCTTGCTATGCGCCTCGCTCTGCGTGCCTTTCATGTGCGCTACCCATGCTCTATTTTGGAGGAGGAGATTCTATGAAGATCGCAGGGATTCTGTTCTGGACAGGTGTTGCTCTCTTCTATAGCGTTGCTTATGCACAGCAATTGTACCAGGTTCCCGTAGTGCCTCCCATGATTGCCCTGGTGACCCAGGAGGAGCGTGACACAGTGAAGCAAGCATTTGCGCTACTTGAGAACACCGCTCAGGATTTGCCAGAGCGTCTCAAAGCGCTTCAGCAGTGGTGCCGTGAAAAACGGTTTTATTACATGCAGAAGGAGCAGTATCTTTTGTTAGTCAGTGTCCGACTCTTGCTGGCAGAAAATCCGACTCATGCACGCGCGGAGCTGTTGCGTCTCCTGGCAAGCACCCTTGACGAGAGACAGCCGGTCAGCCTGCATCGTCTCCCCTCCTACCTGCGTTCTGCTCTGCTGACAACAGTAGAGCGTGGTAAGTTATTGCAGCTGAGAGGGTTTTCACAGGTTCTGCATAGGGAGGCGTACCTCATGCTGGGAGCGCGTGTGGTGGCGGAATGGACTCATCCTGACGGGACCCAGAGGCGCGTTGAGTTCAATGGGTTTACCCCTTCACCGGGACGATTAACTTTTTCATCCCACGCCCCTATGCCAAATGAACCGCAACCCTCCCTTGGGGCAGTCATCTTGTATAACACTCCTGCTTCGCGCACAGCCTATACACAGGGGCTGAGACTTATGAGCCAATTCTGGCAATTGCTCAGCGAGCAGGGAGAGACCCTTTTCCGCGAGCAAGAGCGCCTGGTAACAGAGCGCCTCACGCAGCTCCTTGAAAAGGAAGTAGGGCAAAAGGGAATTTTCGAGGCTCCGCTTGCCTGGTCTGATCTCCCGCTGCCTTATCAGGAGAGGTTGCGGGAGAGCCTGCAGCGGAGCGGAACGCCGCTTCCTGAGGTTCTCCAGCTCAGCGTGCGCCCGACAGCATTTGCGTTCGTCAGAGGGATAGACAGCAATTTTTACCAGATCAGCTGGGGACTTGATGACAGGGTTTTCCCAATAAGCTTCGATTCTGTCTTGACGAAAAGAGATGGGGAGTAGCACCTTACCAGGTTGTAGCTCCCGTTGTCATGCGGCGTTATACATGAGGAGGGAGACTGACATGCGTGAAAACCGATGGTTCAGGGTGTGCTTGTTGACGGCGCTGTTGGCAACAAGTGTAGTTCTCTACGCCCAGAATGAAGAGTGCGTCACCTGTAATGGCGACTGGATCGTGGACGGACCACGGGGTTGGGACGCCCAGCGCCCAGCCGCGATGGGTGCTGCGTCACCGAGAGGTATACCGCAGTCGATCTCCGTGCAGTCAAAGAGTCAACCATCTGCCGCCAAGTACGAGTGGCTGAAGGAGGTAGAACTCTTTTACGCGCCTACCTATGCCTCGTGGGAAACCGAGATGGTAAACCGCCTCAGTCGTGTATGGGCAAATCGCAAAGAGCGCGAGAAGATAGTCTCAGAAATGATTTCCGCAGGCTTTGTTCCTACCATTGCGCCTGTATCGGGTAAGGCAGTCCTGCTATGGATACCCCCAAGCGCCATCGAAGGCGATTACGACCTGATGACATACCGGCTGGCGCTTATCCTGATGGAGCGCCAGCAGAACCCCAACAGATTGGTGGAATGGCAGGAGATCCCCGAAGAGGCTCAGACGATTCTGCGCTCTCTGATGGAGTCGCATCTGCCCTACAGCTCCCAAAGACGCCAGCATGTTCAGGAAAACCTCGACCAGACTCGAGTTCAGATAAGGTATGAGATTGACTTTTATGACGCGAACGGTAATATTGTGGGAACCTATACCCCCGAAGTACGGGTTCCCTTCAGGAAAAGAGAAGAGGACGCAAAGCCTTCCGAGAGGCGCTTCTCCTCCGTTCTAACGCAGAGCTGCCTGATTTTGGTCTCCCAGCCTGTTAGCGTAGACTTTTTGCAGAGGCTACAGACGCAAGTTTACCCTGCGGCACTGGAGAAGGTTCTCAACGAGTATAAGCTTAAGTATCGTCAAGCGCTCATGGAATTGGTAATCCCTATCCAGAGCCTTTTCGTGGGCTGGGTGGGCAAGGAAATGCCGCTTGGGAGCTTGCCAGAGGACTGGACAAGAGCCGTCGTGGACGGTCTCCGTCCTGACACGCGTGTAAAATTGCACGCCAGTTTGAAACTCTGCATTCAGTCGCCCCCTATGCCGGGCGAGCCAGGAGAGACGATGACCTTGTGTGTGCCCATTACAGGGGACGGAGCACCGTAGTTTTGCGTTCAGGCGGGTTGTTTACTGACGCCGCCGTTCCAGCGCTTGCTTGACCAGCGCGGGGATGTCGCTGGGCGTGTCGGCAATCGGCACGCCTGCTTCCGTGAGCGCCTTAACCTTGGATTGGGGACTGCCCTTGCCGCCTGAGATAATCGCCCCTGCGTGCCCCATGCGCTTGCCTGGCGGCGCAGTGCGTCCCGAAATGAAGCCCACCACTGGCTTGGTCATGTGGTTTTTGATATACTCCGCCGCCATCTCTTCATCGGAGCCGCCGATTTCGCCCACCAGCACCACCGCTTCGGTCTGGGGGTCTGCTTCAAACAGAGGCAACACATCAATAAAGGTCGTGCCGATAATCGGGTCGCCGCCAATTCCCACGCAGGTGGACTGCCCCAAGCCTGCCTGGGTCAGCTCGTAGACAATCTCGTAGGTCAGCGTGCCGCTGCGGGAGACCAGCCCGATGGAGCCTTTGCGAAACAGCATGCCCGGCATAATGCCCACTTTGCACTCTTCGGCGGTGGTCAGCCCCGGACAGTTGGGACCAATCAGTCGGCTCTGGGTGCAGCGCTTGAGGTAGTTCACCACGCGCACCATATCCTGAACAGGGATGCCTTCGGTGATGCACACGATCAGCTCAACACCTGCGTCCGCCGCCTCGAGGATGGCGTCGGGGGCGAATGGCGCCGGCACGAAGATACACGACACATTCGCACCCGTCTCGCGCACGGCTTGCTTGACGGTATCAAACACGGGCACGCCTGCGACTTCCTGTCCCCCTTTGCCCGGCGTGACTCCCGCGACGACTTTTGTGCCATATTCCAGCATCTGGCGCGTGTGGAACTCTCCTTCGCGCCCCGTGATTCCCTGTACCAGCACCTTTGAGCTCGCGTCCACCAGAATTGCCATCGTTCCAGTCTCCTTCGCGCCAAGATTGTACCCGATGAGGGGCAGGATTCCCCTACCCTTGCGCGAAACGGGCAGGTGCTATGAGACGCTGGGTATGGTTCTGGATGTTGCTGTGTGTGTGGCTTGCCGTTGGCTGGGCGCAGATGGCGTTGCCTGAGCCGAAGCCGATTGTTGGCGCACGGATGCCGGCGCTGAGTCCCGATGGCAAGCAGATTGCGTTCGTGTATCGTGGCGATATCTGGCTGGCGCCTGCAGAGGGCGGGCGCGCAACGCCATTGACTCGTCATGTGGCTTACGACGCCTATCCGCTCTGGTCGCCCGACGGCAAGTGGATTGCGTTCGCCAGCGTGCGCAACGGCAACTGGGATATTTTTCTGATTTCGGCGGAAGGGGGCGCGCCCGTGCAGCTCACCTTCCACTCCCAGTCGGAAACCCCCAGTAGCTGGAGTCGGGATGGGCGTTATCTGTATTATGCCGCGTCGTATGATTCCAACAACCCGTCGCTGGTGGAGCTGGAGGTTGCGACGGGGCGTTTCCGTCGCCTGACGGAAGATTACCAGACGCTTACTGGACCCCAGATTTCGCCCGATGGCAAGCTGCTGGCGTATGGGCGGGGTGGGTTTCCTTGGTGGCGTCCGCGCTATATGGGTTCGGGCGCGATGCAAATCTGGGTGATGGAGATGCAAACGGGCGCCCGCCGCGCACTGGTCAGCGACCAGCGCCAGCACCTGTGGACTCAGTGGATGCCCGATGGGAAGCACCTGCTGACCGTCACGATTGGCGAGAAGACCCCCGACTCGCCCCGGCTGGGAGAGAAGTTGCCCCTGTTTCAGGATAATCCGCGCCGCACGCCCAACCTGTGGCTGGTGGATTTGCAGGGGCGCAAGCGCCAGCTGACGCAGATGGTGGGCGGCGCGGTGCGGTTTCCCTCTGTCGCCGCACAGTCGGGCGATATTGCGTTTGAGTACGAGGGGCATCTCTATCTGCTTCGGTCGGGCGCGCGGGAGCCGCAAAAACTCACCTTCTACGCGATGCAGGATGACGCCCAGAACACACGCCAGCGCGAGGTGTTCACCAGCGGCGTGGAGGAGGCGGAACCCTCGCCCGATGGCAAGCGCTACGCCTTCCGCCTGCGCGGCGACATCTGGGTAATCGATATTGAGAAACCCAAGAGCCTGCCCGAAAAGCGCAACGCCGAGTTCGCCCGACGCCTCACCGACTGGGCAGGCGACGACTCCGATTTCTACTGGTCTAAAGACGGCAAGACCCTCTACTTCACCTCCGACCGCAACTACTATCAGCAGGTCTATGCGCTGAATGTGGAGACGCTGGAGGTGAAGCGCCTCTGGGACAAGCCTGCCGATGTGTCGCGCCTGCAACTCTCGCCCGACGGCAAGTTTCTGGGCTTCTGGGTTTCGGGCGAGGACGGCGGGCTGTTCACGCTGAACCTGGAGACGAACGAGGTGAAGAAGGTGCTCCATGAGCCGGGCACGCACTGGTACGGGCTGGGCGGCGGTGACTTTGCGTGGTCGCCTGACATGCGCTGGCTGTGCGTGCAACGGCGCGACCCGCGCGGCAGCTGGAACCTCTGGATTCTGCCCGCCGATGGCTCTGGGGAACCCGTCAACATCACGCGCCTGAACGCTTTCCATAACCAGCCTGCATGGTCGCCCGACGGGAAGTATCTTTTCTTCAACAGCAACCGTGCAGGGAGCGCGATTTATGTCGTGCCGCTCACGCGCGAGACCGCCCGCACGGAAGACACCGAAATGAAGTTCGAGAAGCCCAAAGAGGGCGAGCCGCTGGAGGTCAAGATTGACTTTGACGGGATTGACCAGCGCATCCGGCGGTTCGTGAGCCAGTCCTCGCAGGGCGATCTGACGGTCAGCGCGGACGGCAAGATTTACTTCCTCTCCGAGGGCGACATCTGGCAGGTGTCTTATGACGGGAGCGAGAGCAAGCGGCTCACCACGGGAGGTGGGCATGCGGCGCTGCGAGTCTCCGCCGACGGCAAAAAACTCTACTTCATCCGCAACGGCGAACTGTACACGATGAACCTGCAGGCAAACAACCGTGTGGAGAAGGTGGAGTTCAAGGCGGAGATGGAGGTTGATACGGAGGCTGTGCGTCAGGCGGCGTTTGTGCAGTTCTGGCGTGCCTACGAGCGCGGGTTCTACGACCCCGGTTTTCACGGGCGCGACTGGACGGCGATTCGCGAGCGGTATCGTCCGCTGCTTGCGGGTGTGGGCGTGCCCGAAGAGTTCGCGCTGGTGCTTTCGATGATGGTCGGTGAGCTGGAAGCCTCGCACTCGGAGGTGTCGCCGCGTTCCAGTGGGGGGCGCAGTCCCAGCACGCCCCATCTGGGTTTCACAATAGACTACAGTCATCGCGGGCGCGGGCTGAAAGTGGCTGCTGTGCCCGAAGGCGCGCCCGGTTCTTACCCCGAAACCCGAATTCAGCCGGGTGAATACATCCTCAAAATCAACGGCGAACCCGTGGAAGCCAACCAGAAACTCTGGCAGCTCATCAACGACAAGGGCGACCGCACCTTCGAGTTTCTGGTCAACAGCGGTCCCTTTGAGGAGGGCGCGCGGGTGGTGAAGTATAAACCGCTCAGCGCAGGTGAGTGGAGCGAGCTGCACTACCAGAACCGCGTGAACCGCCTGCGCCGCTATGTGGAAGAGCGCAGTGGCGGCAAAATCGGCTATGTGCATATTCGCGGCATGGGCGGCTCCGACCTGAACCGCTTCGAACGCGAATATTACGAGTACGCACGGGGCAAGCAGGCGATGATTATCGATGTGCGCTTCAACGGCGGGGGCAATATCGCCGACACGCTGATTGACTGGCTGGGGGGCACCCCGTACGGCTACTACCCCCCCCGCGGATGGCGGGCCCCCCCCCTCGCCCTCGGGGGGGAGGGAGCGCCAG
>Ga0072500_142179_pt1 | contig 25121 bp, 22 predicted proteins | sample GBScelen77Swater_FD_63803 | JGI IMG/M metagenome (GOLD analysis project Ga0072500, IMG submission 63803) | Hot spring microbial communities from Great Boiling Spring, Nevada - cellulolytic enrichment S 77C v2 (version 2) | ecosystem: Environmental > Aquatic > Thermal springs > Hot (42-90C) ...
GAGGGGGCGCGGGGCGAACGGGCGCCTAGCCCCGCGACAAGGCATGGCTCCCATGGGGGAAGGGTGGTCTTCGCTGACTTCGGCCGTAACAAGGTATTCGCCTTAGCCGACGACGGAGAGGATGTCCTAACGTTCGAGAGCCTCGGGGAATTGGCTTCTAAGCTTAGTCCGGCGCTAATAGTCGTCGACAGCCTGCCGAGAAAGCTGCAGACCACGGCGGCGATGCTCGCTAAGACAGGCATTACATTCCTCAGGCTAAGGGACTTGGGTAAGCTCTCCGAGGAGCGAAACGGTAACGGCATGGAGAAGACGGATGAAAACGATATCAGGCTGTTGAGAGTACTCTACCGCCGAAACCCCGGAATGTTCCAGCCGCTCTTGACGACTCCCGAGGAGCTCGAGGTAAGGGCTCTGACGGAGCTGTGGGTTGAGCTGGCTGGATTGAAGATGACATCAAAGCAGGCAAGAACAACCACAAACAACCCCGTAGTGGCCAAGGTAAGCAAAATGCTGCGGAACGGCGTCGACGAGCTCTCAAAAGAGATACACGAAAAGGCCTTAAACCTCCCATTATACAGGAAGGCCTTTGAGGAGCTGGGGCTCAAGGGCCCATCCTTAGCCTACATTGTTTCACACGACGCCACTGCATTGACGACGTTGCCGAGGGACAGGTTAGTTCTTAGGTATCATATGACTGGCCGGAGGAAACATAGGGGTAGAAACATTAGAAGCAGGCTGTTGATAACTCTCGCTAACACAGCAGTTCTTCACAAACACCGCAGATACTACGAAGTCTACCGAAAACATTACGAAAGGTTCAAGGCAAGGAAAAATACACACTGGAAGGCGGTGCTACGAGTCGCCGAAAGAATGCTGAAAGACCTACACAGCCTAGCTAAGAGAACCCCAGACATATAGGGCTGGGCCTGGCGGCGGAAAAACCCCAGACCCGGCCCATTTGAGTGTTTCTCACCCAAGAGGTGACCCTGAAGAACACTTTCCGGTGTGTTTGGGGTTCCGAGTCTGCTGGGGCCCAGCCAAACCCCTTCCCCTTTTTCTTACCCCTTATAATTTCGATACATAAACATTTTATTTAAAGAACCAAAAAGGGACTATAGTATGGCGAACTCTGGGCTATCCCAGCTTGTTGAAGAGTAACCCGAGGTTGGTGGGCTTAACCTCTCTCTTAAGCGGGTCTACAGAGTATGCCAGTATCCCCACCTCCATAGAGGCCCTCCCAGAACACTCTATCCATGCCTTAACGACTACCATGCTGCCCAGCCTGACGGGGTTAGGAAGAAAAGGCTGTCCAGCGCACCGAGCACGGCCTCGCCACGACCAAACCTAATGCACCCAAGAGTTGCGGTTGAAATCATCCAATACATCATCCGTCCACCGTGCAAAATTCCCTAGTGTTCTTCAAACTTTAAAACAACCTTCAATACAGCTTATTGCACATAATAAATGGGGACTGTAAGGGTTTCCCTCAAGTTTGTAACCGTTGAGGGCGAAGCACACTATCTTGAGGTGTCATGTCTTAGCTATAAAGGGAAAGTTAGGGTTAGGGGAAATATTGTGAAGACTTTCCACTCGGTCAGGAACTATCTACGCAACTGTGTGGGAGGAAAGTTTGAGGACATCCAAGTCCTTAGACAGGGGGTGGAAGATGCTATTCGTAACGGGGCCTCAGAAGTAGAGATACCATTCACCAGCAGTAAGGAGCGGAGAATGGGGGTGACGATGTCCGATGCTGAACACCTCCTAGCTAGGGAGCTTAAGAGGTGCAGCATACCCTTCAAACAGCAGGTCTCTATAGCGGGATACATTGTGGATTTCCTCATAGGCGACAGATTGGTCGTAGAAGTCGAGGGGCTTCAGCATTTCACCAACCCGGAAAAAGAGGTAAGCCGACTCAAGGCCATAGAGGCGAAGGGCTACGAGGTCCATAGGATTGACCGCATAAAGGTTTTGAAAAATCCACGGGAGATAGCGGAGTATATTAAGGAAGTATATCTTAGGAAATCTGGGACATAGTAACCTAAGCAGCAAACCAAAACAGAGGTAACCAGATGATGATAACGGTTAAAGTTGTTGTAGAACCTCATGGAATAGCTTTAAAACCACCTTCGCTGGATGCTGCCCATGGTTAAGACGTTGCCGGTTAAGAAGAGGTTGGCGAGGCAGATGAGGCGTGCATGGCCGACCCCTGCGTGGGTTGTTGCCCGGACTAGGAGGCATGTGCGTGCTTCGAACAGGAGGAGGAGCTGGAGGAGGTCGAAGCTTAAGCCCTAGCCCTACTCTCCTTTGAACTCCGGTTTCCGCTTGGCGAAAAAGGCTGAGATGCCTTCCATGAAGTCTTTGGTGAAGAGCAGGTCGGCGAACAGGCTTCTCTCCACAGCCAGGCCCCTGCTGAGCGGCGCCTCGCGTGCTTGGAGTGCGGCTTGCTTGATTGCTTTCAGGGCTAGGGGTGGCTGTGAGGCAAGTTTTTCGGCGAGAGTCTTAAGCTCCTCATCAAACTTCTCCACCGGGACTACTTTGTTGACGAGCCCGATGCGGTAGGCCTCCTCGGCGCCAATACGTGTGCCGAGCATCATAAGCTCCAACGCTTTCGCCAAGCCCACCAGCCGCGGAAGCCTCTGTGTTCCCCCAGCACCAGGTATCAGGCCTAGGTTGACCTCGGGCTGGCCAAACTCAGACCTGTTTGTTGCAATCCTCATGTCGCAGGCCTGTATCAGCTCACACCCGCCTCCCAGAGCGTAGCCGTCAATCCCCGCAACAACAGGCTTTGGCATGGACTCTATTATGTTCATAATCTCCTGGAAGTCGCGGAGAAAGCGTTCGCCGTCGGCTTTTGTCCTGATTTCCGTGAAGGCGGTCACGTCGGCTCCTGCGGAAAAGGCTCTACCGCCCGCCCCCTTCAACACAACCACGCGCACCTCGCTGTCCCGCCAAACCGTGAGCAGCGCGTCCGTTAACTCCTCTATCATCTTCGGCGTGATGGTGTTGAGCCTGTGGGGCCTGTTCAAGGTTATCCAAGCTATGGGCGGTTTCTTCTCGTAGATGATTTCTGTGTACCCTGTCTGCTCGGCGGCGTATGTGTGGAAGCCGCGCCCAGTCTTCCTGCCGAGCCTACCCTCGGCGACAAGCTGTGTAAGCAGCGGGTCAGGCCTGTTGTACTCCCCGTATTTCTCGGCCATCCTGTTTAAGGCAGAGACAACGTTATCAAGGCCCAGTTCATCAGCCATCTCAAAAACACCTTTTGGCCAGCCGAGGCCAAGCTTGACAGCTGTCTCGATATCCTCTAGCGACGCCACCCCATTTCGTAGAAGCCAGGCAGCCGCATTAACAGCGGGTGCCAGAACCCTCACCAAGTCAACTTTCTCACCCGCCTCCCTAGGTATGCTGGGCCTCTCGTAAACCCCTTTCCCGTACTCGTAGAAGCCTCGGCCGGACTTCATGCCGTAAGCACCTTTTTCATAGAGTTCTCTGAAGAGGCGGCAGGGTTCAGCTGCGCTGGGCTCGCGCTCCCTTATCGAAAGACTGGCTAGGGGGATTACATCTATCCCTGTGTAGTCGGAGAGCTCGAACAACCCCATCGGCAGGCCGGCACGGTATTTGACGGCCGAGTCTATCTCGACTACGCTTGCCTCACCGTCGGCAACCATCCTGCATGCGTTGTTCAGCAAAGGTGTCAGGATTCTGTTAACGATGAAGCCAGGGACATCTTTCCTGCATACAACAACAGTCTTCCCCATTTTCTTACCCAGTTCAACCGCCTTCTGCAACGTCTCCTCACTCGTCTTCTCCCCCTTGATGACCTCAAGCAAGGGCATTAACGGGGGCGGGTTGAAGAAATGCATGCCGACGAATTTTTCAGGCCTATCCGTTGCGGCGGCGAGCTCCGTGATGGGCAGGGTGCTTGTGTTAGTCGCAATCAACGCATCCCTCGGCGCCCTGCTACATACTTTAGCGAAAACATCCTTCTTGACCTCGATTTTCTCTGGAACGGCCTCTATGACGAGGTCGGCGTCGGCAACCGCCTCCTCAAGCCTCGTGGTTGTTTTAATACGGCCCAACGCGGCGTCTGCCTCCTCCCTCGACACCCTTTTTTTCTCAACAAACTTCTCCAAGCTCCACTTAATTCTCTCAAGGCCCTTGCTCAGAAACTCCTCCGCCACGTCAACCATCACAACATCAAAACCGGCCAGCGCGGCAACCTCGGCAATACCATGCCCCATAACACCCGCTCCAATAACCACGACCTTCAAAACACTTCACCTGTAAAAAATCGCTCCCGGTATATTAAGAAAACGGGTATAATCCCCTGTTGGAGGAAAAAGAGGGAAGTTTCTAACCCTCAGGCTCTATAATACCTAAAAAACACTATCTCGTTGTCTTCGTCAACTTCTCCTCTACCGTCTAACTTGCCCTAGCCCTTAACCTATTCTAACCCGTCAAAATCAAGGTTTACCCTCGGCATATTCCTTGGCATACGGGTAATATGCCTCTTGGAAATGACAGCCACAATCACATACCGACGGCCTGTTACAGATATCACACCTACCCGTCTTACACTCCTTAGACCTCATACCTTAACCACCTTCTATGTTTACCCTCGGCTTATCTTCTCTGTTATCCTTCTTACCTTCTTTTCTTGTCTTAGTCCCGCAGACAGGGCATTTATCCGCATTATAGTAGCCCGTCCCGAGACTGAAGGTAGGTTTATGGTCTATGTTTATTCTCTGTTTTTGGTGGTTGTGTTGGGGTAAGTATAGGCCAGCTTTATGTATTGAGAGGTCTTTCCTAGGAGGGGTTTGATCCTTTGGTTAAGGGCTTATACTCTTGGGTTGGGCTTGGGGCAGGTAGTAGCGTTCCTTAGAGGTATGGGGTTTAATGTTGGCAGGGAGTCTGTCAGGAGGTGGTTTCTTAAGGCCGGAGAGATAGGGGGAGGTGTGGGGAGTACTTCCCAACATACAAGACAAAAACAACAGAGAGGTGGATAAAGGCATGGACAGCCTTAAGTTGACAGTCTCCTGTGCTGAGGTTAGGAACTGGTACGATGAGATGTCGGCGCTCACAACAGTGGTCTCCCTAGCCAAAAAGGGGATTTTAAATGACCATATAGAGATCGCGCTTAACAGGGAGCTTTCCAAGATTAGTGAAAACGCTTCTTCACACCCTCATGGCGGTGGACATCATTATACTCTCCTTAGTCTATTTTGCCTGCGCGTAAAATTCCTTTAACAATCCATAAATTAAAGCAGGTGCGAAGCCCAGATTGTTCGGTAGGAATTCATGACTCTCAGCAACCATCAGAGGAATTACTGCTTGGATGAAAAACCCAAAAACGTAACGAGGATGAAGACGTGTGTAACCGGCATGGTTACCATTAAGAAATCTTGAAGGCCTGGAGGGCTTTTTCCAAGGCCTCGGCGAGCATTTCTATTTCCTCCGGGGTGTTGTAGATGTAGAAGCTGGCCCTTGTTGTGGCGGCCAGTCCGAGCCTTGTGTGTATGGGCATGGCGCAGTGGTGTCCAGCCCTCACGCATATCCCGTGTTTGTCGAGGTGGGTTGCGAGGTCGTGTGGGTGTATGTCGGCGAGGTTGAATGCTATTAGGCCGCAGCGATGCCGCGGGTTCTCGGGGCCATATATCCGTATGTGCTTGACCTCCTGAAGCCTCTCCAAAGCCTCAGCAGTTAGCCTGTGCTCATACTCCCTCACGTTCTCCATGCCTATGTTTTTAAGGTAGTCGACGGCCGCCCCCAGTCCGACGGCGCCCGAAACGTTGGGCGTACCGGCCTCAAACTTCCACGGAACCTCGTTCCAATAACTCCTGTCGAGGTGGACCTCCCTTATCATCTCACCGCCGCCCATGAAAGGCTCCATCTCCTCCAGCAGCTCACGCCTGCCGTAGAGAACACCTATACCCATAGGCCCCAGCATCTTATGCCCGCTGAAGGCCATAAAGTCGCATCCCAGCCCCTGTACGTCAACCGGCATATGTGGAACGGACTGTGCGGCATCAACGACTGCGAGGGCCCCGTGTTGGTGCGCCATCTTGGAAAGCTCCTTTACGTCGTTGATTGTTCCTAAGACGTTTGAGGCATGTGTGAAGGCGAAGACGTCCGCGTCGCGTAAAACCTCATCAGCCCTTGAAAGGTCGAGATAACCCTCTCCGTCGAAGGGTATGTATTCGAGCCTTAGGTTGCGGAGTCTTGCGACAAGCTGCCATGGAACGATGTTGCTGTGGTGCTCCATCATAGTCAGCACTATCTTCCCGCCTGGCTTAACCTTGTTAAGCCCTATGCTGTAGGCGACGAGGTTAAGTGCCTCAGTGGTGTTCCTGACGAAGACAACCTCGCGATGGCTTCTTGCGTTGATAAACCCCGCAACCTTCCTCCGCGCGCCCTCATACATCTCCGTCGCCTCAACACTCAGCCCGTAAACACCCCTGTGAACGTTCGCGTTACTCTCGGCGTAAAACCTCCTAACCGCCTCAACAACCTGAGAAGGCTTCTGACTAGTTGCCGCGCTATCGAGATAAACAAGCCGCCCTCGCCCAAAAATCGGAAAATCCTCCCTAACCTTGTAAGGGTCTAGGGAGGAACAGCCTGTCATGTCGTATTTCATGCCTTTGATGTATTTAATTTTTCTAATTCATCTAAAACCTGCTTTATAAAAAGACTGTTCAGACTGTAGCTGCCTCTGCCCACGTATGTGTAATATTTGGATTTTGAGAGAAGCTCAATTAGCTCATTGGCGGACAGCCCTGTTAAGACTGTTAATTCACCTAATGTAAATGCATCCTCTTTTATCAATCCTAATATCTTAGCAACTCGTCTACCAACCAAATAAACCAACATTAAATAAGGTTTCTCGGTAATGTCTTTCTTTAGGAGAACTGTTCCATCCTTAGTGATGTTAAAAAAATTTTTCTAAACGCTCAACCTCATTGGCGAAGGCCATTTCTTCATCAAATACCAATCGTCTGAGTTTGTTACCATCTATTTCACTCAACCGTTTTCTGCATCTTCTCCACAATGTCGAGTATTTCCCGGAGCATAGACAGCTGAACTGTATAGCTTCCTCTTTCAACGGCAAACACAAGGCGTTGGTTCTTCAGCTCGTTCAACCCCCCGGCAACAGTAAAGTAGTCCGCAGCCAGCGCTATCGCGATTTCTTCTATTCCCGCCGTATCGGTTTTCGTCAGCTCCAACTCTCTGGCAATCTTCTTACCTGCGAGATACAATAGAACCTGAGCTTTAACGGGAAGCTGGTCTTTCGGAATTACGAAAACAACTTCTCCGTTTCTCGTTAGTCTGATGAATTTTCTAAGTCTATCTATAAGGACTTCGGACAGCTCCCCCTCGTCTATGATTAATTTTTCAAGTTTCTTTTTGTATGTTGCGTCGGCCATAAAACTGTATTGTTTCTAGGAAATATATGTTTTTCGAAAAATCAACTTTATCAGAAAAATGTATTTTATTCTCAGCCACTGAAACAAACGTTTTATACCTCAGCATCCTACCTGCGGTCCAATCTCCTAAGCCACCTCGAACAGGTTGTCTGGTCTAATATCTCCCTTTTTAAGGCGTCTGTGACCAAGAGGTCAGACGTGCTTCAAAACCTCGTCGAATGCCTTGGCGAGGTAGGTTGGGTCGGGGTCGCCCGTCCACCAAGGGTTCCACCGCTGCATTTGCATTATTGTTGCAAATCTATTTATATAACGGTTTGCAACGGGATTGCAAATCCCTTATATCTATGAGTAGACGGGGCGTTTGGAAAGCTCCGCCGGGAGCGGGAGCGCTCTGAACGGGTATCCGTTTGTTTCTTTTTTGATTTGTTTGACGAGTGTCCGCACCGTCATTTGCTTTATTTTTTTCTCCCATCTTACGCGGACGGCCAGCTTACCTGTCTTCGCTTCCTTGGGGCCGAGGGTGGCTATGTACGGTATCCAGCTTGTCTCCGCCTCGTACACTTTCTTCCCAAGGCTCTCGCCCCGGTCGTCTACGTCAACCCTAACACCTTCGCGGGCTATTTTCTCAGCCAGCTTGAGTGCTTTGGGGATGTATTTCTCGTTGAGTGGGAGTATGCGTAGCTGTGTTGGTGTGAGCCATGTTGGCAGGGCTGGTGGGTTTTTGTGTAGTGCTGTGTCGATGGCTGTGTAGAGGTAGCGTTCGACTGTGCCGATTATGGCGGTATGCAGTATTACCGGGTGTTTCTTTGAGCCGTCGCTGTCCACGTAGGATATACCGAACCTCTCGGCGTTGCCCACATCTATCTGCACAGTCCCAATCTCACGCGGCCGCCCCAGCTTGTCGATGATGTGGTACTCGATGTTAAGCACCCAGTAGTACCTGCTGTCCTCGGGGTAGAAACAGAGCAGGACAGGCTTGCCCTCCCTCTTCAAAAGGTTTTGGAAAAACTCCCTGTTCTCGTCGAAGAAACGCCTCGAGGTGAGGTTGTAGAGGGAGTAGTATGTTCTGCCGAGCTTCTCGACCTCCGAGTAGATTTTGTCATGTATTTTTTCGACGACCTGTTCAGCCTGTTTGATGTCTTTGCAGAGGATGTGTAGGTCGGGCATCGTCATCTTCCTTAGCCTGAAGCCGAGGACCAGCTCGCCGCTCTGCTCAAGCCTGTAGCTGTCCGCCACCTCAAACATCCCGAAAGGCAGGCTCCTGTAGCTAATAACCCACTTCCTCGCAAGCGCGAACTGCTGGAAGCATGCCGCGTATCTCATGACATGCGGCCTCCCGTCAACATCCACCCTGTACATCCTCTGCCCGAAGAGGCCGGCGTGTTCGCGGATGGGTTTGCTTTCGAGGCTGAACAGGTTTGTGCCCTTCACAAAATATACGGGGAACCCCAGCTCCCTGACGACCTGTGAGGCGTAGTCTGAGATGAGGTCGTAGATGAGGGCTCCCTCCGGGCCGTAGTGCATGTGGCCGCTGTCCGACAGCTCCTCCCAGTCTATGCCGAGCCGTTTGAAAACCCTTATGTGCTCGGGCTCCGAGACCTCGCCCGCCTCCCTGCCCAAGGCCTCCTTCTCAACCAACGCCTTGAAGCCCTCGTCAACATCCAAACCATATACCTCAGAGGGCTGGAGCAGGCGGCCGTCAGGCGTGTAGATGTAGTAGGTTTTCTGTGCAGCGGCCTGCTGTGCGGTCTGTAGGCTGGATTGGTTGAATATCCTCGACCTCTCCGCCAGAGGGTGGCCTTTCACCGAGAGGGACAGCTGTTTGTTCCAGCCGAAGGGCGACCTGTGGACCTCGACGCCCATGTTTCTGGCAGCCCTCTCCATGGCCCGTAAAACCTCCAACGCATGTTCGGGGCGCGCCAGCTCCTTAGACAGATGTGCGAAAGGGTAAATGACCAGCCGTGGAACCTTAAGTCTCTGCATGAACTCCACCGCGTCCGCGACAGCGGCCTCCGCAACTCTTTCATCATCCTCCGGCTCCACAGAAGTCAACAGGACCAGCGCATCCTCAACCCTCACAGCCTCCGGAGACGCCTCTTCAACAACCGAGGCCTCCTTCCTCAACGGCCTGTACTCTATAAAGTCAACGTGGAGCTCCAGCAGCCTCAAACCAGGGCAAAACGTTATTCGGTATATTTTAGGCTTCCAACCTTCCACTAAGCCTCTGCTTCGTTTTACTTTTAACGAGTAGTTTCCATGCCAAAACGGGTGCGGTGAGATAGGCTGCGGCGACGGCGATGTTAACCGGTTTAAGATAGATGTAAGGCATGGCTTCGTAGAGGTGGCCTATGATTACGTCAAGCCTTTCACGTAAATCGTTGAGTGTTTGGGCGTAGGCGGCTGTTTCGCGGGGGGTTCTCGATATTGCTGAGAGCCTGTCGAGGATTGATTCGATGTCTGACCGTATTAGGTTGAAGTCCGTCCGATGTGTCGGCAGCACCCAGACGGGGTTTCCGATAGGCGGTATCAGACGGTATGCCTGTGTCGTGTAGGATATCATCTCGTCAGCGTTCCCAGCAGACATGGCTCTGCTTAGATAGCCTGCGGCCATCTCAAGTGGGTAGATGTCTACCACATACGCGCTTACTGCCGTCGAAAGCCCGAACAACAAGTAAACGAGTAGAAAAACTGTCCACTTACGCATGGCTCTTTCTCACCATCAGGTATGATGCTGCAAGGCACGATGACAGAAATATCGCCAACGTCGCGGGGCTGACCCATATGAATGGCTGTAAAGCCCGTAGCTGCCGACCTACCTCAGACAAAGCTGTCTTAACATCCTTCAGCACAGAGTGATATGTTTCCAAGTCCTGCACGCCTACCTCCTGAACACGCTGTTTAAGCGAGAGCAAATCCCTTCTTATAAGCTGCAGGTCTGTCCTCGCTGTCGGAAACAGCCAGACAGGGTTTTCACCCAAGTCAAGCAATTTATAGGCCCTGTCTATCTCCTCAACCACCAAGTTGGGTTCGATGCTTCTAATCGCCACAAAGAGCGACGAGTATGCTTTCTCGACTGTGAAAAAGTATGCGGTAAACGGGTAGGTGAGGGAGATTGTGGACACAGCTAACATGGCTACAGCGGCCAGCGATATCTTATTCCGGATGGTGTGGCGGCTCAGCCCACTTTCCTGCTGTGCTACCGATACAAGCACTACGTACAGGACTGAGGCAGTAAAGAGCCCGCTTACAATCATAAACGAGTACAGTCCTGTGTAAAAGAGGTGTATCGTGGAGATGAATGTGTAGGCCGATACCGCGAGGTCGATGGCGATGTATTGGTCATTAATCCTTGCATAACTGCTTGTACGCCAGCTCCCATCCCTACCGACTATGCCGAATTTCGGCGTTCTCTCGAAAACCTGTTCACGCGACAGCATGGCGTGAATAACTGCGAGAGAGTTGTTGACGGAGGTGCCCATACCCCATAGAAAAAGCATGAAAACCTCTTTCAAGAAGGCGGGTATGCTACGGCGGCCGGCCTCTTTGCTCTGAAGTAGGAGAGTCACCGTTACAAGAAGTGGGTAGAGCGTTATCCAGAACACCATCAGCTCAAGCCCTGTGGGTCTGACGATATGCGCTGCCCACGGCAGCATCAACACCTGTGCTGTGAAAAGAAGCTGGGCCATGTGCCGGGTTAGGTGGGCTAGGGCGTGAAGCTTAACAGATAAGATGTTTCTCGAAGCCGCAAGCTGCAGCAGATACCTGCGCGCTGTCTGTATGGCTCCGTAGGCCCAGCGGTACTGCTGGCGTCTGACAGCCTTCATCATTATCGGGAGCTCGGCAGGTGCCTCGACGTCTTCAAGGTAGATTATGCGCCACCCCCTCAGCTGGGCCCTGTAGCTGAGGTCGAGGTCCTCGGCCAGCGAGGGCTTCCAGCCACCCGCATCAACTATGCATTCACGCCGCCAAACACCAGCGGTTCCGTTAAAGTTGAGAAAATACCCGGCAGCAAACCTGCCCCTCTGCTCGACCGCGAAATGGAGGTCGAGACTAAGGGCCTGTGCTGCGGTAAGCGGGGAGTAGATCCTGTTTAGGTGTCCCCAACGAGCCTGCACGAGCCCGACAACGGCTTCTGTGAAGTATGGTAATGTTTTCTTGAGGAAGTCTGGTGGTGGGATGAAGTCTGCGTCAAAAATGGCGACAAACTCGCCCGAAGAGTTCTCCAGAGCATGCTGTAGTGCGCCTGCTTTATAGCCCGCCCTGCTCGGCCGTCTGAGATGACGTATGTTAAACCCTTGCAACTTTTTTTCGCCAACAACCTCCTCGCATATTGTGGATGTCTCATCAGTCGAGTCGTCGACGACAACTATCTCGAGCTTTTCCCGCGGGTAGTCAAGGCTGCAGACAGCCTCGATCAGACGTTTGACCATATGTTTCTCGTTGTATAGGGGGAGGTGGACGGAGACCGTCGGCCAGTCGGCAGGGCTTTGTGCTGCGGGTGTGCGGTATTTCCGGGACTGAGTAAATAGATGCACGTAAACCACAACGTAGAAGGGGAGTACCGCGGAGATTGTGAAGAAAGTCGCCGCAACTAGAAGCCTCAAGAAATCCATGACCGATGCCGGAAAAACTTCGGAAAAAGGTTTTCCCCAAATCTATCCGCTGTTTAGATACCAGTTTTGTGTAATTTTGGGATAGAGATATTAGGCTGTTTAGGTTAGGTCTGGGTTCAGATGGCCGCCGTCCTTGACAGGCTGACCTTCACAACAGAGGTTGTTTCAGACCCCGAGCATGAGATTCACGGGGTTGTGCGTGGTCTGGGGCCTGTGCTTGGGGGGCTTATGCTTACGGGTGAGGGTATGGGGGTTGGCGGGGTTATCGGCGTGCTTGGCAGGAGGGCTGTTTTCCCGCTTGACGCAGAGACACATGAAGCGGGATCCATCACGCGCAGCTTCGAGCTTAACGGCCTATCGGTCAAACACATAGCCAACACACCAGTCGACGGCCCCTACAAATTTCTCAGAACACTGCTGGCCCCGCTGTATCTCCGCAGCAGCCTCTTCAGACCACTATACACCGTGCTGATGGCAGCCCGGTCTCTGTCAGGTGTCAGAAGCAGATATGTACGTGTCAAAACCCTCGGCAGAGCCGTGGTCGATTATTGTTTAGAGGGGTGTGAGTTCTCGATAAGGGTTAGACATGACGCTCCGAGAAACATGGATGTTCTGGTGGCCAACGAGCTTTCGGGAAGGCTTTTCACCAAGCTTTTTGTTGACGGCGTAGAGAGAAAGCTTACACCGTGGCAGAGAGTTGTGGGAAAGGCCGCCCTCCTTTACTCGCCCATGCTCAGGCTGGGTATGGAGGTTGAGATACCTGAAAACATCAGAGCATATGCGGGCAGGGAGGTGCTGGGGAGGAGGCTTGACTGGGCCGGTGTAAGCTTAGTGATGAATCACGGCTTGACAACCTTAAGGTACCGGCTGAGGTTTAAACATCTTGAATGACCTGACGCTCGTCTTCCCATACTTTAACGATGGACGCTCAAAAAACTTCAAGTTCCCGCCCCTCGGCATCGGCTATATCGCATCCTACCTGAGGATGCATGGATACAAGGTCGGCATAGTTGACTGCACGTTCAAGACATTCGAGGAGGCTGTGCGTCAGGCCTCCCACTCGAGGGTTGTGGGAATTTACAGCATGCTCTCGATGGTCAAGCCAGCCCTCGACATCGCCGAAGCCCTACGGAACAAGGTGGAGCTGCTGGTCGCCGGAGGGCCAATGCCTTCAGCCTACCCGGTCAAATTCCTCAATATGTTCGACTTGGTTGTGCAGGGGGAGGGTGAGGAGACCATGCTCGAGGTGATGCGTGAGGTGGACGGCGGGATGAGGTTCGAACGTGTAAAGGGGGTTCACATCTCAAACAGGTTCATGAAACAGGCCATGGAGACATTGTCTGTTAACGGCGGCGGCCACCTCTTTACAGGCCAACGGCCCCTGATAAAAAACCTCGACAACCTGCCTTTCCCCGCACGCGACCTCTACGACAACAGCCTCTACAAACAATACTACATGCAGAACTTCAAATACACCATGACTTCGGCCATAGCCTCAAGGGGCTGCCCCTTCTCATGCGACTTCTGCTGGAGACCAGACTACGGCCGCTTCTACCGCACAAGAAGCCCCGAGAACATAGCTGACGAGATGGAGGAGGTGGTCGGGAAATACGGCTACCAGAGGATATGGTTCGCGGACGAGCTTTTCATAGCCAACAAACGGCACGTCATCCGCCTCTGCCAAGAGATAATCTCCAGAAAGATTGATGTGTTGTGGGAGTGTTTGGCGAGGGCCGACCTAATGGACGCCGAGGTCGCGAAAATGATGAGAAAGGCAGGATGCCACAAGATAATCTTCGGACTGGAGGCTGGGGACGACCGGACGCTCAAGCTCATGAACAAACAGCTCACTGTGGCGCAGTCGAAGAAGGCGGTTCACACAGCAGTCAAGGCAGGCATCAAGGTTGGGGCCTTCTTCATACTCGGCTACCCAGGCGAGACAAACGAGACGATGCTCAAAACAATCAAGCTCGCCTCAAGCCTCCCACTCGACTACTTCTCCATGACTGTCCCATACCCCCTCCCCGGAACAAAGCTCTACGAAAAAGTGAGCGACAGAATGCAGACAGAGGAATGGGAGAAACCGCTCCACGGCTACGACCACCGCCTCCTCTTCAAACACGAATTCAGCATCGAAAAGCTGAAGTACGGTATGTGGAAGGCTGGGAAACAGGCGAGACTCCGGAAACGGCTCGGACCATTCTACGCCCTACTGAAGCCATGGGAACTATACACGGATTATAAATTCAAGCAGATGAAATAGACACCACTTATATCAAACCAATCTTCGCCTTAATCGCCGCTATGTCTTTTTCAATTTTTTCAAGCCTCTCGTCGAGGATTGATTGAAGGTCTTTTCTCAGACCCTTAACCTCACCTAATATCTCCTTACTCAGATTCAATGACTCCTCACGAAAGCTTCTAAACTCCTCCCTATAATCCCTAAACTCCTTCCTGTAATCACGAAACTCTTCCCTGAAATCCCTGAATTCCTCCCTATAATCTCTAAACTCTTCCCGGTAATCTTTGAACTCCTCCCGGTAGTCTCTGAACTCTGTTACGAGTTTTGTGAAGTATAGTTTTGCCATCTCCAGGCTTTCAACCATCTCTCTTTCCACAGGTCTCGTTATCTCCTCACCATAGTCTATCTCGAACTGCGTATATTGTCTCCAGGGGCCGTTGTATCTCGGCTCGCCCTCCCTACATACCTCAATTCTCTCCACGTTCAGGCTAAGTATGTCGCCGGGCCTGCCCTTAACCTCTATCGCTTTGATGAACCTCTGTAAAATATCTTCTTCCGCTTCGGCGAAGATTTCGACAGAGTCGTTGCCTAGATTCCTCACAAGTCCCTTGACACCCATCACGGCGGCTACATTCTTGACGTAAACCCTGTAACCCACCGCCTGAACACTACCGTACACGTACAGGCTGGCCCTAGCGACCATCCCCAAAATATTTGGAGCCGATGTATATAACCGTGATTAACGCACCGGTGTTTCTCCAGTGGTGGACTTGGATGCAGTGTCGCGGCCGCTGCAAGGGCGATGTTTTGGGGGAAGGCTAGCGGGTAGCCTGCGACAGCTATGAAGGCCAGGAATGTGGATGCAGCTATTGCCGCGGGAGTTTTTTCCAACACGCCGGAGACAATCAGGCCCGCCAGCACCAGCTCGTAGACACCCAGCGTGAAGACTGCGTAGTCAAGTCCCCATGCCGGGATTATTCGCGAGGTTATGGTGTTGACCGAGAGATAGGCTTTAAAGTGGACGGGGTTTCTGAAGGCGTCGAGCCCCCATTCCACAAGCGGGTAGGCTACTCCAAGCCGGAGGATGGGTCTCCAGAGGCCGGCGCGGGTTTTTCCAGATTCTTTGACCAGCAGTGCAAGTGTTACGCCGAGTATGCCAACTGTCTGGGGCTCCGCTATGGGTTCGAATGGTTTGACGAAGAACCAGTAGTAGGTGAGCAGGGGTGTTGCGAGTAGGTGTCCGTGTGTTTTGTGTCCGGTGAGAAGGAGGAGTGTTATGAGTAGGTGTGCGATGGCGAAAAGAGGCGGCACAACGGGTTTTAACACATACCTTTGTCCGTCGAGGAGAAGCGATAAGGCCCATAGGGTGTGTGTTGCTGCGAGGCCTGCGTCCGCTATCTTTAAACCCTCCACTCCCACAGTCTCCTCCTGACTATTACCGTCCAGAGTGCTGCAAGCCATGTGGCTGCGAGGAAGAATTTCAGCCAGAGGCGTATGGGGTTGTCGAGCAGGTAGAGCTCGTTGATGATTGATGGTCTGATGAGGAAAAGTGTTTGCGGGATTGCGAGGTTTGCGGCTGCGAAGGCGAGGGGGATGGCCCACAGTGTTTTGGGGAGCTTGCCGCAGACAAGGATGTGGAAGACATGTATGATGAGGAGGTTCTGCTCCGAAACCCATGGCCTGAGGCTGAGGAAAAGGCTTGAGGAGAGCAGGCCTAGACGGAAAACTCCCTCAAGGCTTTTCGGCGGAATAAGCAGTGCTAAAACAGCCAGAAATAAAATGGAGGCCGGCGCAAGCAGCCCAACCCATTCCAGACCCTTGGGCAGCGTGTAGTAGCCGAAGCCGTAAACCGCTTCAACTAGGTTGAAAGGCGAGATGCCTCCCGCCGGCTTAAGCCAGTTTGACAAACCATTCAACAGGGTATCCAGCCTCCAGCCCAGGGCGGTGAAAGGCAGGATGAAGAGGGCTGCTGAAAAAACCACGGCAGAGGCGATGCTGACAACACTGTGCCGGTGTCGGGCTAGGTAGGCTGGGGCCACGGTTACCGTGAGGGGTTTCACCATGAGTGATGCGGCGGCTGCTAAAGGGCTGCGTAGGGGGCTGGTGGCAGTCAACGCCGTTACGGCCAGCAGGGCCGCTATGTTGTCGGGTTTTCCCCAAGCGACGGAGACGAGTAGAGGAAACGGGTTGTAGAGAAAATAGCGCCCGTCACGTCCAAGCCTTAACATGGTGAAGGCTAGCAGGATGTTTGCGAGTATGATGGGTATCTTTAGAACTAGGTTAAACAGGAATATTTGGCCACCTGAGAGGACGTAGGCTATGCCTAGGTAGAGGGGCCATAGGGGTGTTTCGCCGATGCCCTGAACATGGCCCCCATAACCTTCCGCAAGAACGCCCTCCACAAGCCCGCCCTCGTAGGGCGATAGGCCTGATGCAACATTTCGGCCCGCGACATAGCTAACCCTGAAATCATAGCCGTGCGCCAAGAATGCGCCGACCCCGGCCTGCAAAGCCAGAGAAAAGAAAACCTCACGGGTCTTCAAGCATCCTTCAGGTCTGGGCTGCTGCATAAGGGCCGGCATCACCGATTGCCGTTCAAATAAAATCTTTTCCCCAAAAAATCCAGAACGGTTTTAGAGGTACTTTACTTGTATAGGTGTTGATGGAGAGGGCTGTCGTCATCCACCATTCGGAGATAGTCATAAAGGGCAGGAAGAGGTCATACTTCGAGACAATCCTGTCCGAAAACATTCGGTACGTCCTCGGGCCCAACATAGAAGTGGTGAGGGATGAGAACAGGCTTGTCATACTTAACCCGCATGACACACTGGAGCCGATGGTTGAAAAGCTTAGAAAAGTCTTCGGTGTCAGCCATGTAGGCGTAGGCTATAGGACGGAGCCGAGCTATGAGAAGATAGATGAAGCGGTCAGGCTGGCTTTGGCGGAGGCACGGCCACACAACATAGCGTTTGATGTAAAACGTTCATACAAAAAACACCCCTTCACATCGCAGGAAATACGAGTGAGGCTGAGTAAAATGGCTAGGGATGAGCTGGGTATCGAGGTTAGCGGGGAGGCTGAGGCGACAGCCCGTGTGGAGATTACTAGGCAGAACGCCTATGTCTACGTGAGGAGAGTGGAGGGCTACGGCGGCCTGCCCGTCGGGAGCAGCGGCAGAGTCCTCAGCCTAGTCTCAGGCGGGGTTGACTCGGCCGTAGCCACCCTGCTCGTTATGCGGAGGGGTTGCAGGGTTGACCTCCTCCACTTCCACAGCTATAGGTCGGCTGAGGAGGCGTTGCAGGCTAAGATGTCTGAGCTGGTGAGAGAGCTGACGGCTTATGGGCTGAAGCTGAGGCTTTACATGGCTTCGTTCACGCCGTTCTACAGGGTTGTGCTTGAGAAGCCAAGCCGTCTTGAGCTACTTCTGTTTAGAAAATACATGCTGAGGGTTGCGGAGAGGATTGCGTTGGAGAAGGGTTATCGCGCGGTTGTTCTCGGGGACAGCCTTGCACAAGTCGCCTCACAGACCCTCGCCAACATAATCGCGGTCAAGCCCTCGCTGGGCATCGAGGTCTTCCGCCCCCTCATAGGGATGGGTAAAACAGAGATTTATCGGCTGGCGGAGACGTTTGGAATTGTGGAAGCTGTGCAGAGACCGTATAAGGACTGTTGCTCGATAGTTGCGAGACACCCGGTCACAGAGGCAGACCCTGAAGAGGTTGAGGGCGAGTGGAACAGCCTCGGACTCGAGTCGGCCGTCGAAGAAACGGTGAAAAATCTCGAGGAATATGTCTCAACATACAGGGCTGGAGTGTTTAAACAGGTGCAGGCCGCGAAAACATCATATTAGTGGGCGGGGCGTGTTTAATGTGGTGGTTTGATGGTTTTCAGCTGGCGTGAGGCCTTAGAGTTCCATGAATATACAAAGCACAGCTATGTCAGTATTCGCGCATCCAGGCATTATCTTGACTGGGCTAACAGGCCCTATCCGTTTAAGGAGTATGAAGACATTGAAACCCTCCAACTCCCCCGCGATTTCCCCAAACCAGCCGAGGGTTTCTCTAAGGCTTTGAAGGAGTCGGGCGGGGGCAGGCTGAACATCGGCCTCCTAGCCTCGATACTCTACTTCACCGGCGGGATAACACGCGTCGTAAACTATGGAGGGGAGCCGTTTTACTTTAGGGCAGCCCCTGCAACAGGCGCCCTCTACCCGGTTGAGCTGTATGTTGTCGCGGGCGACGTAGACGGGTTGGAGCCAGGCCTGTACCATTTCAGCCCAAACCATTTCAGACTTCATTGGCTGCGGAAAGGGGATTACAGAGGGTTTCTGGCACACAACTCCGCTGAAGAGGTGGCGAAATCGCAGGCGGCGGTTGTCTACACCTCGATTGCGTGGCGTAATGCGTGGAAATACCGTGAGAGGTCGTACAGGCATTGGTGGTGGGATTCGGGTGTCATGGTTGCAAACATGCTGGCGGTGGCGAGGGCGTTTAGGGTCGAGGCCATGGTTTTGACGGGGTTCGTGGACCGTGAGGTGAACAGGCTTGTTGGAGTTGACGGCGTGAGGGAGGCGTCTATAATAGTGATGCCGCTGGGACAGTCAGACACCCCACCACCAGAGACAGACTCGGTCGAGACGGTGAACTACAGGGTCAAACCCCTCTCAAGGAGAGAAACCGAGTATCCGGCGGTAACAGCTATACACAGGGCCTCTGAGCTGAACAGCCCGGAAGAGGTGAGGGAATGGAGGGAGAGAGCCTCCTCTAAACCGGCGCAGGCATCAGAAGGAGGGCTGGATAGAATCCCGCTTCAGCCTCTGGAAGCTGAGACACCCCTCTACGAGGTTATCCTCCGCAGGGGCTCGACCCGCAGGTTTGCGCACAGGCCGATAACACTCAGCCAGCTCTCAACAATCCTGCATGCGGCAAACACGGCCTTCAAAACAGACTTCAACGGGCCCCGCATACACACCTACTTAAACATCCACGCCGTCGACGGAGTCAAACCGGGTGCCTACTTTTTCGACGGAGAATCCCTCCACGCCCTGAAATACGGTGAGTTCAGGAGGGTGAGTGAGTATCTTTGTTTAGAGCAGGAGCTGGGCGGTGACTCGGCTGCAACGCTCTTCTTCATGGCATCCTTGGAGAACGCGTTGAGGGCCATGGGGAACCGGGGGTACAGGGCCGTCCAGCTTGAGGGGGGAATCAGGGCCGGCTTCGCATACCTCGCAGCCTACGCCACCGGGGTAGGGGCCACAGGCCTCACCTTCTACGACGACGATGTTAGAGAATTTTTCTCACCACACGCAGCTGACAAGGAAAACATCATAACAGTAGCCATAGGGATGCCAGCCTACAAACCTAAACCCGGCAGGATAGTGTTGACAAGCACCGACAAGTCCTTGTAGCACGGTTTATATGACGCGGCCCCTACCCATGCTTAGATGCTCACCGTGTTGGAGGAGCCGGCGGCTTGCAACGTCTGCGGAGGCGGTAGGATGGTCTATCACAGGGTTTACTCAGGCGAAAGGCTTTGCCGCAGATGTTTCATCAAAACGTTTGAGAAACGTGTTCTGAAGACCATCGCCCGCTACGGGCTTCTGAAAAGGGATGACAGGGTTGCGGTCGCTGTCTCAGGAGGCAAGGACAGCCTCTCTCTGCTGCATGTTTTGAAGAAGATTGAGTCAAAGTTTCCGAAGGCTGAGCTTTTCGCCGTAACCGTCGACGAGGGCATCGAGGGGTATAGGGACGAGGCCCTACGTCTCGTGGATGAGTTTACGGCAAAGCTTGGCGTTAGGCTGGTCAAGACGTCTTTCAGGGAGCTGTTTGGTATAGGGCTCTCGGAGATTGTCTCGAGCAGGACTTTCAGGGAGAGCGGGCTGGCGGCATGCAGTGTCTGCGGGCCTCTGAGGAGGAAGGCCATCAACATAGCTGCGAGGGAAGCGGGGGCCACTGTTGTGGCCACGGCCCACACCTTGGACGACATAGTCCAGACATATATGCTGAAGGCTTTGAGGGGGGAGCTGGGGAGCTCCGACGTCGGCCTAAGGTCCGAAGGCCCCGCCATACCCCGTGTGGCACCGTTCAGGCTCACACCTGAGAGGGAGGTTGTCTTCTACGCATACAGCGTCGGCATACCTTTCCAGACAGAGATATGCCCCAACGCCTCCAACAGCATGAGAAGCAGTGTCAGAAGATTTCTAACAGAGTTCGAGGAGAAGCATCCAGGGGCCCTCTTCGCAGCCCTCAAAAGCTTTGAAAACCCAGCCCAGAAAACCGGCAAAACACTGAGGTATTGCAGGTCCTGCGGGGATGTAACGAGCCGCGAACTCTGCAGAGTTTGTGAAATACTCCAAGCCGTCAAGCCTCTCTGAGCTATATCTGGAAGAAGCCGAAGAAGCTGTATGTGAAGGCTATGTTTGAGATCAGGAGGAGTAGGCAGAGAACTGCTGCGGCGTTGGCTATTCCGAATATTTGCCGCGGATTTTTTATGTAGCGCTCCAGCACGGCCTTCAGCACTATGCTGCCGTCCAGTATGTGGATGGGGAGCATGTTGAAGACCGCTACGCCGATTGAGACGAGCTGCAGCCAGTAGAGCGTTCTGTAGAATGCGTAGGAGGCGGGTGGGTCGAGGAATGGCAGCCTCAAGGGGAGAAATGAGTCAACCTGTGTTATGCCGAGCCCTCTAACAACCGAGCCGAGGACCAGCTCCCGCCCCCAGAGCTCCGGGTTTGTCTGGAACACGTATTCCGTGGTTAGGGTTTTCACTGTCAGCGTCTGCGCTATGGTGATTTTCTCAAACCGCACCGAGTAACTGTTCACGGGTACGTCGTCTATCGCGACCAATACCTCGTTCACAGGTATCCGTGAATCGGGCTCTGTCTGCACCGCTATGAGGCCAGCCTCCTCCGGTATGAAGAATCCGAAGATGGCGAGCACGGTGAGCAGGCCGACGACCAGGTTGGCGAAAGAGCCCACAGCCGCAACCCTCAACCTGCTACCGGGGGATGCTGATTTGAAGGCCTGTTCATCGGGCTCGACAAAGCCTCCGGGGACGACAAACACCAGAAAAATCCCCGCCGACTTTATCGGCAAACCTTCACGCCGCGCAATCACCCCGTGAAGACCCTCATGGGTGATGAGCACTATGGCGAATGCTATAAACAGGTAGGGCAGGTGGTCTAGTCTGATTGTTACACCCACAATAAGCGGTATGACGATGTTCTGCCCACCCACCTGCTCGGGTCTGAAGAGGTATGTGGCAAGGTTGGATGAAAGGGTGTACACTGCGAAGGCCATCAAGCCAAAACCCGTAGCCACAGCCGCCCGTGCCACGGCGTCCCAGAACCGCGGCATATACTGGGCAAGCCTGTCCAGAGGGCCTGCCACGGAATGGCTTCGCACGATGAGGAGTAGGGGGTAGAGGCGGAGCGAGAGCCCCGTTCTACCGGGCTCCCCGGCCGCCGAGCTTTTACGGCGAATATCCAACACAGCCTTCACGAGGAAGGCCGCTACCCAAACCGCCGCGATAACCGCTAAAGCAACCTCGAGTGTTACCATTAACCCAAAAGCCCAAAACCGCAATATATGCTTACATGTATATATCAGCCCGCCTGTCCCATCTCTGCGGATGCCGTACTACATCAGGTGCTTGGATGAGGAGACGTGGTTGACTGAGTCGCGGCCGATTGCGACTTGGCGTGCTTTGGAGGCTTTGGCGAGGAAGCTTCTCCCAGACGGCGAGTTGGTTAGGCTTCCGGAGACCCGTAAGGTCTATGGTGCGGGTGAGGCCTCGGCATGGCTCACGTTTTTCTTCAAGGTGAGGGACTACAGGCCCCAGCCCCTTCCTGTCAACCTCTCAAACTACTATGTCGGCGCGGCCGTCATCGATTACGAAAGGCTGGCGGCAGACCTTGGTGTTGGTGTCGAGGAGGCCGTTGTCCTCGTTAAGATGGTTGACAAGCCTTTGATGATGGCCGCGGTCGAGGAGGCTCTTCAGGCGGTGCGCCACAGCCACCAACACGGCCACGCAGTAATGCTTGTGAAGGGGAGGGTTTAACCCTCACCATATACATCCGACAAGTCCATCAGCAGGATGATACCTTCCTCTGACGGAAACATACCGCCCTCCACCAGCCTATCCAAAACCATCTCCACACGTTCAACCAGCTCCCCAAAATCCTGTTTTTCAACAGGTACGATGATGACTGAGAACCTCGGCTCCTTGCTTATCTCTGTTTCATCGGCCTCGGTTACAGGGAAGACAACCCATGTAAGTCTTTGAAGCTTATGCATCGGGACGGCGATAACCCAGAGGTCGAAGTTCTCGCCCGCCAAGGGTGTTAGGAGGGTGAATGAGGCCGACTCCCTGAACCCCTGCCACAGCCCTGCGAACAACCCTTCCTGAACACCTACCATCAAAATGTTTTTGCTGGGCAGACCTATGACCTTGGATGGGTCAACTTCGCCGAGGGCTGTTATCGTGCCCGGCATAACCCTGTTCTCGTAACCCGCATACTGTTGGAAGATTGGTTTGTAGGCCTCGACCTTGCCCAGTGATTCAAGTAGCTGTTCCTCCTCTTCTCTTTTCAAGCACCAGCCCTCAAATAAGCCGTCACCGTGTTTGGAGGCTCTTCCCAAGCCCGTATTCTTCGTGAATCGCCCTGACCGCCTCCACGCCGTCCTCTCCCTTGACGACGAAGCTAATGTTAAGCTCTGAGCTCCCCTGCGCTATCATCCTAACGTTGACGCCTCGAGAGGCAACCGCCCCAAAGACCCTGCTCGCAACCCCAGGGGTACCCTTCATCCCCTCACCCACCACAGCCACCACAACAACATCCTCCTCAGGCTCCACCGCGGCAACAATCCTCGTCCCAAGCAAAGCCTTCTCTATTGCAGTCACAGCCTTGTTCAGCTGGTTCCGCCGAACAATCAGCGATATGCTCGACTCCGATATGCTCTGGGAGATCATCATTACGTTTACCCCTGCACGGTAGAGTGTGTCAAGTATCTTTGCCGCTGTTCCAGGCTGTCCGACCATGCTCGGGCCCTTGACGGTCAGCATGGCTGTGTTGTCGACCAGCAGAACTGCTTTGACGGGGTTGTCTGTTTTCTCTGAGGTATTTGTTATCAGGGTTCCCTCCGCTGAGGGGTTGAAGGTGTTCTTTATCTTCACAGGTATCTGGGCCTCCATCACAGGCTCCAAAGCCCTTGGGTGAAGGCCTTTGGCGCCGAACAAAGCCATCTCAACAGCCTCGTTGTAGGATATTCTCCGCAGAACCACTGCCTCAGGCACCAGACGCGGGTTTGCCGTCATAAGCCCGTCGACATCTGTCCACAGCCAGACCTCGTCAGCGGGCAGGCTGCTGGCGAGAATTGTCGCGGTGTAGTCGGAGCCGCCTCTGCCGAGCGTTGTGACCACGCCTTCCTCATTTGTCGCGATAAAGCCTGTGACAACAGGTGTTACACCTTCGTCAAGCATCCGCCCAAGCCTTCTCCTGACGTTAAGCCGGGTAACCTCGAAGAGCGGCATGGCCTCGCCGAAGTTCGAGTCCGTCACTATTCCCGCCTCACCTCCGTCCAGATACTGTGCTTTAAGCCCGGTCGAAGACAGTGTTCCCGCGGTTATCAGGGTTGAGAACTTCTCACCGAAGGAGAGAACATAGTCGGTGCTTCGGGGTGTGGCTTCACGGAGATAGAGTATTCCGAGGACGGCTCTGCGAAGCTCCCTAAGCCACTGCTTCAACGTCTCACCTGTCTCCTCTCTAACACGGTCGTCGGTTATGGCTTCAAGCAGGTTTAGGTGGTGCTGCTCTATTTGGCCCAGCTTCTTCTCCACCTCCTCCCCCCTACCCCTCCGAGCTATCTCGACAAGCGTGAGTAATTCGTCGGTTGTTTCACCCGAGGCCGAGCACACCACAACCACCTCATGCTGCTCTGCATGTTTTTTCACAAGCAATGAAACATGTTTCACGAGGTCTGCCGAAGCCAGTGAGGAGCCGCCGAATTTCATCACAATCCTCATATTGTCTTCACCGCCTCCATCCTCATACTCTTGATTGCGACAAGGTCCCTTACTATCGCTGTCGCTGTCTCCATTCCCCCAGCGCCCTTCCCCGTTATCACATGGTTTCCGGAGAAAGCTGTCCGAAAACGCACGGCGTTCATAGCCATCTTTACGGCTAGTGGGTCGTGGTGGTCTAATGCCTTCGGGCTTACCTCAAGGATGTCCTTCCCCGCAACAGCCACAAGCCTCACAACCTTACCGGACTTTTTAGCGTTATTTACCTCTTCCAACGTAACCGTGTCTATCCCCCTAACCTCTATGTCGTGCACTGTTGCCTTTCTACCAAGTATCTCGTTCGCCAGAATGGTTATTTTGCAAGCCGTATCAAACCCTTTGATGTCGAGGGTTGGGTCCGCCTCCGCGTAACCCAGGCGCTGGGCCTCAGCCAACGCCTGACGAAAGTCTAGGCCGTCCTCCTCCATGCGGGTCAGTATGTAGTTTGTTGTGCCGTTTAGAATACCCTCGATGGCTTCAACCCTGTCAGCTTTGCTGCATTCACGTGCAAAGGCCAAGACAGGCAGCCCGCCCCCCACCGTTCCGCTGAACATCAGGTAGACACCCCTGCTGGCGGCCTGTTCCTTTAACGCAGGCATGTAGAGGGCTAGGGCGCCTTTGCTAACCGTCACCACATCCATCCCTTGGAGGAAGGCCCTCCTGATTAAGCTGTAGCTTGGCTCGCCGTCCACTATGTTGGTCGGGGTCGCGTCAACCAGAACATCGGCCTCCACCTCCTCCAGAAAATCCATGACGTTGCTCGCACGTGCGACACCCCCAAGCAACAAT
>Ga0072500_140733_pt1 | contig 25018 bp, 27 predicted proteins | sample GBScelen77Swater_FD_63803 | JGI IMG/M metagenome (GOLD analysis project Ga0072500, IMG submission 63803) | Hot spring microbial communities from Great Boiling Spring, Nevada - cellulolytic enrichment S 77C v2 (version 2) | ecosystem: Environmental > Aquatic > Thermal springs > Hot (42-90C) ...
CCACTATAACGGACATTGCGTAGTCTATGTAAGACTGTTTTACTTCTTCTTCTACTGGGATTTCTATGATTTCCATCGTTTTTAAATATTATACCCAATACATACGCTGGGTGAGAAATTAACTAAGCACATGGCTTTTTTTGAAACAGCTGTAGTCAATTACTGTAGTCAATTATAGATACGTAAGAAACTAACAGAGGTGAGGGTATTCTTTAAGCCTTACTTGTTTCAATCCCCTATAGGCACGTAAGAAACAAGAACTGAACGTGCCAGCGTACATGAAACCATACGGTTTCAATCCCCTATAGGCACGTAAGAAACCACCCTATTCACATATTCAACTGGCAAGTTGAAAACATTGGGAGACAAAGCCCCCAACAAACACCCCATCCCGGGGGACACTTATAAAATATAACAAATTTTCCGTCGACCTGCAATAGGGTAAAAATCCCGGGAGGTCGACAAGTTAAGGAATATCAAGGGTTTGAATAGCATTTCTGCCCTCAAGGGACGGATAATTAAAAAGGGCTTTCTAATAAGGCAACTCAACGCTTTACCAATTTCTCACCTGACGTATTGTAAAAATAACTTTGATTTTTTAAAAGACTTTTAAAGTTTGTTTAAAATTAAGGAACCTAAAATGAACTACTTTTTTCTCTTTGTGATTGGCTCAGTGCTTGGAAGTTTTTACAATGTTTTGATATATAGGATCCCAAGAGGTTTATCTATCGTCAGTCCCCCCTCCCACTGCCCCAAGTGTAAAAGTCCCATAAAATGGTATGACAACATACCGATTGTTTCTTACATAGTCCTGCAAGGTAAATGTAGAAACTGCAAAAGCAAAATACCTTTGAGATATCCACTTGTTGAAACCGCAAGTGGGTTTTTGGCTGTAGCTTGTTATTACAATTGGGGAACCAGTTTATCCGCCTTAGTCTTTTATGTCTTCTTTTCCGCACTTCTTGTTCTTAGCATGATAGACTGGGATACTTTCAGCATGCCAGAGCCCATAATGCTTGGTGGTGTTCTTTTTGGTCTTACAACTTCCCTTTTTAGGTCAGACTTTAGCCTTCCTGAGAGTATTGTGGGGGCACTGCTTGGTTTTTTTACCTTCTCACTTATTTACCTTTATTACACAAAAATAAGAAAGATGGAAGGATTGGGTTTTGGGGACGTAGAGCTGATGGCTTTTATAGGCTCCGTGGCTGGTGTATGGGGTGTGATTAGTGCAGTTTTTCTTGGAAGTGTTATTGGGTTAGCTTACGCCCTTCCCATCATGATAAAAAACAAAAGCGCAAGCTTTGCTATTCCCTTTGGTCCTTTTCTTTCTCTTGGTTGTTTTTTAGGTGTGTTTTTTGACTTAAGGAAACTTTTTCTATCAGGTTTTTAAGAGAAGCGGAGAGCTCCTTCATAATTGGCTCAAACCAGTCTTTTATTTCGCCCAGATCCCTGTATAGTTCTTCCTGAGGTGTATCGAATGTGCTTATTAACTTATTCTTAATCTTTATCATCTTGATAATTACATCCCTGTGTTCCTCCGAAATTATTCTGTGCTCTAGCATTTTCAGAAGACAGTCATCCCCAAACTTCTTTATCCCAAATTTTGGTGCTAGGTGTTTGCATATGTCAAAGAGAGAATCATAGGCTACATGATAAAAATACTTTACTCTATCATAGTACATAGGCTTGCTTTTAAAGTTCTCCAATCCTACCGAAAGTACGAAGTTTATCTTGCTAACAGAGTCCTTAACATTCTTTGCCTTTTCCTTTAGAAGGTCAAAGTCTATCAATAGCACGTTTCCTGTAGTTGCCTTTACGTGCTCTACCACTGCCCTTGCGTATTCCTTAAAAACGTGAAGGTTTTTTTCTAAAAAGTTATACAGCTCTTCTGGGTCCATCGTTTCCTTTAGGTCTCTGTATCTAAAGTAAAAATCTGTAATGTTTTGAAGGTTTTCTAAATACTCAAACCCTACGTACTCACCCAACTTCACCAAACAGTCCTTTGATGTGGTTTTTAAACCATAAACTACAGAAAGATGTCTGCATGGCCTCATGCAACTCTCAAAGGCTAAGTTAAAATCCACTCTGACTTTATCCCAAACAAGTTTGTTATTCACAAACTCATCCTTACCTATTGAAACCAGTTTTTTCAGGTCTGCGTAAGCCTTCTCTAAATTGTGAAAACTCTCCAAAATTAGACTTATGTTTACTTTTCTCTCCATAAGTCTATAATATTAAAATCGTGCTAACTAACAAGTTGTTTTTGATCACTGGTTTAAGATTTTTGCTATTTTATTTTTTTACAATCTACGCTCTGTTTTATGTTTCAGACTACAATACAAAAGCAGTTATGATAGTCCTTTCTGCGATGTATATAACTTTCTCCTTGATTGCCCACTTCTATTCCTGGAGGTTAAAAAAAATAAACTACTATTTTGACTATGTTTTTATCTTTCCCTTAGCCTTCCTATCAGGGGAACCTGTGGCGGTTTTTTCACTGCTGGTGCCAGCCCTATATACCTTTCCAAAGAGCCTAACTCCTTCTTTAATTTCCGTTGTCTCTATCTGCCTTTTACTCTGGTTTAACCTTGGCTTTAAGGGACTTTTATTCTTACCTTTAGTATTAGCTTTATCTATATCTCCCTCTTCTGTAGACCTTCTTAGAAGTCTTCAAAAAGAGAGAAAATATTTCACCAAACTAAAAAGTGCTTACAGATCAATCCAGCGTGATTTGCTGTCCCTTGAAAAGGAAAAAAAGGAGAAGGAAAAGCTTATGGAAATACTTAAATTGCTTGACAAGGGGACACCAGAGGAGTATCTTACCGAGATTAAGGAAATGTATAATCTAAAGGCAATTAAGGTGCTAGAATTGAACGATAATTCCACTGAAGAGGTGCTAACAGATTACAATAAAATGGCACTTTCTGTGCCTGTAAAGTTGGAGCATGGAAGGGCACTTGTGGTCTTTTACGTTAGTCATCCTGCGGAGCTAATTGACGAGTCTCTTAAAAAAGAGTTAATCCAGTGCGCAAGATTGCTTAGTCTTTACATATCGGGCTTTGAAACTGGTTTAAGGAAAGAACAAATTAAAATTGCGGTGTGAGGTGCAACCATGGAGGTTATGGAAAAGGAAGAAAAAAAGGTTTTGGATTTATCCGGTCTTATGTGTCCATTACCTATAGTGATCACATCAGAAAAAGTAAGGAGATTGAAAGAAGGTGAAGTTATAACGGTAATATCCACAGATCCAGGTTTTGAAAGGGATATATACAACTGGTCCAAACAAACTGGAAACCAGCTTTTGAGCATAAAAAAGGAAGACGGTAAGGTTATAGCTGAAATAAAGAAATCATCCACAGTATCAGAGCCATCGTTATGGTATTGGATAAAGTTTCACTCCTTAGGCGTAAAACTTCACATAAGGCAATTCCTTATGATAATTAATCCTTTCTCGGAAAAGCCAGACCATTTTATAACCTTTTCAGCAATATCCGAGGGGGTAAGAGCGGAAAAATACTTGAAGGGAAGGGCAAAGCTCATACCTATACCGGATGAGATAGACCCCAGGTGTGGTGTGGTGCTTGCGGTAAATGGAGAAAAAAAGGCAAAGGACATATATCATGAGCTCCAAAGAGAAGGCTTCTTCGTAGAAGCAATATACAAGAAGGAAGGTAAGAATTACCGGAGGATATATCCCTGAGCTTCCTGCAGGAAGTTCTCCTTCATAAGAAAAAGACCTTAAGAAAAGACCAAGATTACATAAGTTTTTTGCATGAAAGGATAAGGAGGAGGGATAGATTTTTCTCCCTTGAAAAGGCGCTTAAAAACTGCAGGACGAGGATAATAGCGGAGGTAAAGAAAGCTTCTCCATCTGCTGGACTCATAAAGAAGGTCTCTCCAGCGGAGCAGGCTAAGCTTTACCAAGAGGGAGGAGCGTCTGCCATTTCTGTGTTGACGGAGGATAAGTTCTTCAGCGGTTCTTTGGAAGATTTAGAAGAGGTAAGAAAGGCTGTTTCTATACCTGTTCTGAGAAAGGACTTTATCTTTGATCCGGTGCAGGTTTTGGAAGCCAAAGCCTTTGGGGCAGATGCTATCCTTCTTATTGTTAGGATACTTGAACACGAGCAGATTGCGGACCTTTTGGCTTATGCAGAAAGTTTAGAATTGGACGCGCTGGTAGAAGTTTTCAGTTTAGAAGAGGCAGAAAGAGCTCTGAAGGTTGGAGCCAAGATCATAGGCATTAACAACAGAGATTTGGAAACTCTAAGGGTAGACCTAAACCTTTCTAAAGAACTTGCTCCAAAGATCAAGCAGATGGGAGCAAAGTTTGTGGTAGTGGAAAGTGGTATAGAAAACAGGGAACAGATCATTGAGTTTGAATCCTTAGGAGTGGATGCCTTTCTGATTGGCACCTCTCTGATGAAGGAAAAGGATCCGGTTAAAAAGCTCAGAGAACTGCTGGGTTTTGTGGTATAATTAAATACACACTCTCAAAGGAGGTTTTGTGATGGACCTGGAAAGTAGGATTAAGGAGATCATAGCAGACCAGTTGGGTGTTGAAGTGGAAAAGCTTAAAAATGAAGCCAGCTTTGTCCAAGATTTGGGAGCGGACTCTTTGGACGTTGTAGAATTGGTGATGGCCTTTGAGGAGGAGTTTGGCATAGAAATACCAGATGAGGACGCTGAAAAAATAAGAACAGTGGGTGACGTTATAAACTACCTTAAGGAGAGAGTGCAGGCTTGACCCGAAGGGTTGTAATTACCGGCCTTGGGGTAGTAAGCCCCATAGGAACGGGTGTAGATAAATTTTGGAAAAATTTAGTTGCAGGTGTAAGCGGAGTAGATAGGATAAGGAGGTTTGACCCAGAAGAGATAGGGCTAAGCGTTCATATAGCGGCTGAAGTAAAGGACTTCAATCCAGAGCTATACTTTGACAAAAAGGAAGCCCAAAAGGTTTCAGACTTTATAAAGTACTCCGTGGCGTCTGCAGAAGAGGCACTAAAGGACAGCGGACTGCTGGAAGACAAGTTTGATCCTTATAGAGTTGGTGTGATAGTGGGTACGGGCATAGGAGGGCTCAGAGACATAGAAGAACAGCAGAAGGTTCTCATGGAAAAGGGTCCGCGGAGAGTATCTCCCTTCTTCATCCCTTACGGCATATCCAACATGGCAAGTGGGCTAATAGCCATAAGGTTTGGGCTAAAGGGTCCAAACTACTGTGTAGTTTCCGCCTGTGCTACTGGAAACCACTCCATAGGGGATGCCTTTAGACTTATACAAAGAGGTGATATAGACATAGCGGTAGCTGGGGGCTGTGAAAGTGCGATCACTCCCTTAGGCGTGGCTGGCTTTGCCTCCATGAGGGCTTTATCCACGAGAAATCACGAACCTCAAAAGGCTTCAAGGCCCTTTGACTTAGAAAGGGATGGGTTTGTGATGGGAGAGGGAGCTGCCATACTGATTTTGGAAGAATACGAGCACGCAAAGGCAAGGGGAGCAAAGATCTATGCGGAGCTTGTGGGCTATGGTGCCACAGACGATGCTTATCACATAACCGCTCCATGTGCAGACGGAGAGGGCGCTTACATGTGCATGAAGCTTGCCTTAGAGGATGCGGGTATCCCACCAGAAGAGGTGGATTACATAAACGCTCACGGAACTTCTACTCCTCTTAATGATAAATCTGAAACACTTGCCATAAAGGCCCTCTTTAAGGATTACGCCTACAGGTTAAAGATAAGCTCAAACAAATCCATGGTGGGGCACCTTTTGGGAGCGGCAGGAGCCTTGGAAGCAGTTGCTACACTAAAAACCATGCAGGAGGGTATAATTCCGCCCACAATAAACTTAGAAAACCCAGACCCTGAGTGTGATCTGGATTATACGCCAAATGTGGCAGTGAAAAAGGAAGTAAATATAGCCCTTTCCAATTCTTTTGGATTCGGTGGCACCAATGCCTGCCTCGTCTTTAGAAGACTATAGAGAACTGCAGGAAAAAATAGGCTATCATTTTAAAAACATAAAGTATTTAGAAACTGCCCTGACCCACAGGTCATACAAAAACAGTGGAGAAAATTACGAACTTTTAGAATTTTTAGGTGATTCTATAGTGAATTTTTTAGTGGTGGATTTTTTGGTGGAGAATTTTCCCAATTACAAGGAAGGAGTTTTGGCAAGTGCAAAGGCTTACCTTGTAAGTGAAGAGTTTCTCTCTTCTATATCGGAAGAGTTGGAGATGCACAAGTACGTGAAGATATCGGGCAAGAGGAAGTTTGTCAGTAGTTCTGTTCTAGCAGACCTTTTTGAAGCACTTTTGGGTGCAATCTACATTGATTCTGGTGGAAACATGAACGAGCTAAAGCGGTTGTTCTTTAGTAAATACGGAGATAGGATGAGGGAGGTAGTAGAGAAGGATCTATACAAAAAGGACTACAAAACGCTTCTACAGGAGCTGACGCAGAGCAGATGGAAGGAAAGACCTGTTTACAGGGTGGTAAACATAAGTGGGAAGGAGCACGATAGGATATTTGAAGTTGAGTGCTCCATAAGAGAATACAGAGCAATAGGAAGAGGAAGGAATAAAAAAGAGGCTCAGCAAGAAGCGGCAAAGAAGGTTTATCAGATGCTTCAGAATGCGTAAAAAAGGGTCCTGCCTAACTTTTGATTAAAGCCTATAGCATGCTCAAGGACATCCTTGTATATCCTCAGCGGAGTAAGGATTACCTTTACCTTTTCATCCCATTCTACCATGTTTAGAATGCTTTCCAAAAGTTTCACAATATCCTCCAGCCGGCTGTTTATGCTGTTAACCGTGTCCAATCTTTCTATTTCTCTTTCCAACTCCTCCGGAAGGCTTGACAGAAAAGTTATTTCAAAGTTAAATATCTCGTAAAGATCGTATAAATAGTCTAAGGATTGGTAAATAAGCTCGGTAAATTTTCTCTCAAAATCCGTCAAAACCTTCAGCAGGTCCTGTTTTTCCTCCTCCCCTAAGCATACTTCCGCAACTATCTTGGATTCTTCTATATCTGGCTTTACCTCTCTTATCAGACCTTCCAATAGGCCCAAGTTGAGCTTTATGAGCTTATCCTGGATCAGCAAATTTCTCAACACCTCTGACTTTTTCATACAAGTCCTCCACGTAAATTACTCCAAGCTTTCTAAGTTTATCCCTATACTCAGTTTTTAAAATATATCCCTGTGAAGATAGGATTGCCACTACCTTTTGATGTATCCTTTCCCCGTGTGTGTCCAGGTCAAAGAGGGGTATTACTAAGGTCTTGCCTTCTAGAATTTCTGCAAGATCAGTTAGCCTCTTTCCAGCAATCGTCATAACGTTGTCTATTCCAAGTTTTTTTAAAGCTTCTCTGTCCCTTCTACCCTCTACTACGATAACCGCAGTCTTTGATGCATACCTTAGTTCATCCAAAAGATCCTTTAGATTCATTTAAGTATGCGTTTTTGTATGAGATATAGTTGTAAGCAGATTGCTTTATTGCCTCTATCTCCTCAGGTTTTAAGTCCCTAACCACCTTGGCGGGAAAGCCTGCCACCAAAACACCGGATGGGAACTTCTTTCCAGGTGTTAGCAGTGCACCGGCTCCTATGAACACATAATCTTCCACTTCTACCCCATCCATCACCACAGCCGACATACCAACCAAAACAAAGTTCCCTATTTTACACCCGTGAAGCACTACCCTGTGCCCAACGGTTACGTAATCCCCTATTAGGGTTGGGTAGGTCTCGTGTGTTACATGGACCACTGAGTTATCCTGAATGTTGGTCCCCTTGCCTATGCGTATGTAATTTACATCTCCTCTGACTACTGTTCCAAACCATAGACTTGAATCTTCGCCTATTTCCACGTCCCCAACAACCACCACGTTTTCAGACATATAAACAGAAGGATGGATCTTAGGATATATACCCATGTAAGGTTTTATTAAAGCCATTATGGAACCTCCTTCACCTCAGGTTTTTCCTGCAAAAATTTTGGATCCACTATACCCTCTAACTCGTTCTGTTGCTCTTTTTCCTCTTGAATTTCTGGGCTACACACGCTTTCTGTGCCACTGACAAAGGCCATAGGAGTGGGGCAATTCACAAAGACCACCCCTTCTGGTGTTGGAAAATCTTCCTTTGGATACATGTAGGCTGCGAGGGACATAAAATCAACCCAGATGGGAAGGGCAACCCTTGAGCCAGCCATTCCTTTTCCCATGCTTCTCTTTAGATCAAACCCAACCCAAACCCCTGCCACTATGTGTGGAGTAAAGCCCACAAACCATGCGTCCATATAATCGTTGGTGGTTCCAGTTTTACCAGCTACGTATCTTTGAATGGAAGAAGCAGAAACTCCTGTTCCTTCCAAAACCACAGCCCTCAGCATATCCACCAGCACCCTTGTTTCCTGGGGTGGAAGCACCTGCTCACACTGGGGACTATTTTCCTCCAATACCCCCCTATCTAAGGAAACGATCTTCACTATAAAGTAGGGCTTGCATTTTAGACCCAGGTTAGCAAAAGCTTGGTAGGCAGAAGTGAGCTCTAAGGGTGTAACCTCTATGCTTCCAAGGGCCATTGAGTAATAAGGTTTTAGGTCCAGTCCAAGACTTCTTCCAATATCTATGGGAAGGTCAAAGCCTATCTCCGCTAAAAGGTTTACCGTGGCGGTGTTTATACTTTTGGCCAAGGCTGTTCTTAGGGAAACTGGTCCGTATTCTTCCCCCTCGTAGTTTCTGGGTGTCCAGTCCTTTCCGGTGGATGGATCATAAAAGCTCTGAGGGCTTGTATCTATTATGTTTGCTTGCGTGTATCCTTTCATCAGGGCAGACAGGTATATTACGGGCTTTATGGCAGAACCAGGCTGTCTTTTGCTATAAACCGCTCTGTTGAAGGGACTTCTCATGTAAGAGTAGCCACCCACCATCGCCTTAATAGCACCAGTCTTTGCATCAAGAGCTACCAAAGCCCCTTGCAAGTCCGGTAAAACCTCCCATTTTAGCTTCCCCTTTGCCTTGTAAAATCTTACAAACACGTAATCGCCCTTTTCAAAGTTTAGCTCTCCCCTTTTAGCCCTAAACTCCTCTTGACCAATTTCTACAAGATACTCATCTCCTGAGATGTGCTTAATCTTTCCTATGAGAACTTTCCCTGGCTTTATTTCAACCTTCTGGTCTTTATACATCCTCTCCGCCTCGTAGTAATCTGCAGGGAGGGTTGGAATTCCGTTTGCTCTTGCTACTCGCAAAATTCCCTTTTCCATAACCTTCCGAGCGTGCTCCTGTAGGTCCCTGTCTATGGTCGTATAGATAGCGTATCCTCCTGCAAGTATGGCCTCACCGTATTTTTCCGCCACATACTCCTTTAGGTAGTCCAAAAAGTAGTCCATGCCGTAATATCTGTTTTCATGTCTTAGCTTTATAGGTTTCTGGCTGTATTCCTGAAAATCTTCCTGAGTTATGTAACCGTCTTCTAACATTCTTGAGAGCACGTAGTTTCTTCTTTCTATTATTCTCTCTGGATTTCTAAAAGGGTTGTATTTTGTTGGAGCCTTTGGCAAGCTTGCAAGGATGGCTGCCTCATCCACTGTTAGTTCTCTTGCTGATTTCCCAAAATATACCCTTGATGCTGCTTCCACACCATAAGCACCCTGTCCAAGGTAGATGTAATTCAAATAAAGCTCCAGAATCTGGTCCTTTGAAAACTCCCTCTCTATCTTTATAGCCAGTATGGCTTCTTTAATCTTTCTTGAAAGGCTTCTTTCAGGAGTTAAAAAAAGGTTTCTTGCCAACTGCTGGGTTATGGTAGATGCTCCCTGTTTGATATCTCTGCTGTAGACGTTTCTTATTATGGCTCTGGTTATGGCTATTGGATCAATGCCAGGATGCTTATAAAAGTTCTTGTCCTCTGCGGATATGAAAGCATACCTAACATGCGATGGTATGTCTTTTAGCTGGACATAATACCTTCTTTGGAGGGCTATATCTCCAAAGGGTCTTCCTTTGTAGTCATAAACCACTGTAGCCTGAGGTGGTTTCCAATCCTTAAGAGCCTTGGGTGAGGGAAGATTAAAAGACATCAGAATAACAGAGACCACCGAAAGCAAAAAAAGCGCCCCAAAAAAAGATAAAAAGAATAAAAAGAGTTTACGCACCGCTTTCAAAAGAATTATATACTATTTTCCCTTCCCAAAGGGTCATCATCACCTTTCCCTTCAAAGTCTTTCCCCAAAGCGGAGTATTCTGAGACTTTGAAAGGTTAGTCTCTTCGTTTAAAATCCACTCCCTCTCTGGATCAAAGACCACCAAGTTGGCAGGCTTTCCTACTTTAATACTTCTTTCCAATCCCAAAAGCTTTGCCGGATTTAAAGAGAGAAGATATATGAGCTTTTCAAGGCTTATTATACCCTTCTTTACAAGCTCCAAGCCCATAGGCAGAGCGGTCTGAAGTCCTATCATGCCTGGCATTGCACCTTCTATGCTGGCTTTTTCTCTTTTTGCATGGGGTGCATGGTCTGTGGCTATGCAGTCTATGGTTCCGTCCTTTAAGCCTTCCAGCAAGGCTTGCCTGTCTTGTTCCTTCCTTAAAGGCGGATTTACCTTGGCGTTAGCACCTGACTTTAAAAGCTCTCGCTCATCAAAGAGAAGATGGTATGGATTTACTTCGCAGGAAACAGGCGCTCCCTTTTCCTTGAAATATCTGACTATATCCAAAGAGAGCTTGGATGAAATGTGCTGGATGTGCATTCTTCCCTTAGTATGGTAAGACAGTATGCAATCCCTTGCTACCAAAACGTCCTCTGCGGAAGGGCTTCTGTAAGCTATACCAAGCAAAGAGCTTACATAGCCTTCGTTTATGTGTCCTTTTGACAGTCTGTCATCTTCGCAGTGGTTCATCACAAGAAGGTCCAGCTGTCTTGCAAGCTTTAGAGCCATCTCCATAAGCCTTGAGTCCATTAGAGGTGCACCGTCATCCGTTAGGGCTGGACAGCCTGCCATCTTGAGAGCATAAAAGTCCGTAAGCTCTTTACCTTGCCTGCCTTTTGTGATTGCTCCAGCGGGAAGCACCTGGCATAGACCTATCTCTTTAGCCTTCTTTATAACATACTGTGCCACATCAAGAGAATCTATAGCTGGGTTTGTGTTGGGCATGCAAAGGATCGTGGTAAAGCCTCCAGCCACTGCGCACCTGCTACCGCTTTCTATGTCTTCTTTGTAGGTCTGCCCTGGGTCCCTAAGATGCACGTGTATATCTACAAAGGAAGGACAAACCACAAGACCCTTAACGTCAAACACCTTAGCATGGGGGGCCTCCAAACTTTTGTCCACTGCAGATATTTTCCCATCCTCTACGAGCAGGTCCCCCACAAGGTCCAAACCTTGGGACGGATCCAGTATTCTACCACCTTTTATAAGAATTCTCATCCTTTCAAACTCTGAATAGCCCACTTTAATGCCTCAACAACTTTGTCTATGTGCGCCTTTTCCACCACTAAGGGCATCATCAAAACCATCACATCTCCCAAAGGTCTTAAAAACACTCCCCTTTCTCTGCATTTGTATGCAACCTTAAAGCCTGTTCTTTCTCCGTATGGGAAAGGAATACCCTTTTCTTTGTCCTTTACCAGTTCTATTCCAGCCATAAACCCAAGCTGACGCACGTCTCCGACAAAATCAAGCTCCCAAAATTCCTTTAGTCTTTCCGAAAGATATTCTATCTTTGGTCTGAGTTTTTCCAAAGTCTTTTCTTCCTCAAAGATCTCTATGTTAGCCAAAGCTGCAGCGCAAGCCAAGTTGTTGCCAGTGTAAGTGTGTCCATGATAAAAATGCTTCATCTGACCAAACTCTCCTAAGAAGGCTTCAAAGACCTCTTCGGTGGTCAAAGTGGCAGCCAAAGGCAGGTATCCGCCAGTTATACCTTTCCCCAAACACATAAAGTCTGGGCAAACTTGCTCTTGTTCGCAGTAAAACATGGTTCCTGTCCTTCCAAAGCCAGTTGCCACCTCATCCACTATCATCAAAACGTCATACTTCTTTGTAAGCTCCCTAACTCCCGCCAGAAAGCCCCTTGGAAAAGGAAGCATGCCAGCCGCTCCCTGAATACCAGCCTCCAAACTCACCGCCACCACGTCATCCCTTTTCTTTAGAATGCTCTCCAAAATAGCCAAAAGCTCCTCTTTGCACTCCTCTGTAAGCCCTCCGTATCTTTCTTTACAAAAGAGGTAAGGAGAGGGTAATTTTATAGTTTCAAAGACTATGTCCTTGTATGTTCCATGAAACAGGTCTATTCCACCAAGGCTTACCGCTCCCAAAGTGTCTCCATGATAAGCTTGGGAAAGGGTTATGAATGTCTTTCTTTTTTGACCTTTGTTTTTCCAATACTGATAAGCAAGCTTTATGGCTATTTCCACCGCCTCCGCTCCATCCTCCGAGTAAAAAACTTTGGTCAAACACTTAGGACTTATATCTACCAGCTTTTTGGCAAGAAGGATAGCTGGCACGTTTGAGCTTCCGAGGGTTGTAGTGTGGGCAACCTTACTCAGTTGCTCTACGATAGCCTGATTTATCTTTGGGTGGTTGTGTCCATGGACGTTGCACCAAAGGGAGGATATGGCATCTATAAATTTTCTGCCTTTAACGTCGTATAGATAAACTCCTTCTCCCCTTTCAAATATTAGATTCTCCTCCTCTCTGTATACTTTCATCTGGGTAAAGGGATGCCAAAAGTATTCCTTGTCCCAGCGCTCTAATGTTTTATATTCCATGTAGTAAATTTTAAACCTCTATTCTGTAAAGCTTTATCTTTCTGTATAGATTGGAAAGGTCTATGCCTATGACCTGGGCTACTTTTTTTACGTCGTTGTTATACTCTCTTAGCTTCTTTTGGATGAACAGCTTTTCAAAAGCCTGTTTGGCGGTGCGCAGGTCTTGCTCCGAGAACAGAAAACTTAGGTCCTCCTCGTAGCCTACTCCAAGAAACTTTTCTACATCAGCCTTTGAAACCTCTTCTCCTTCGTGAAGTATGCAGAGCTTTTCTACAAAGTTTTTCAGCTCCCTTACGTTTCCTCTCCAGCGCTGGCTTTTTATAACTTTTAAAGCCTCCTCAGTAAATACCTTCCTACAGGCATACTTTTTGAGGAAGTGTTCAATCAAAATCGGTATATCTTCTAATCTTTCCCTAAGAGGGGGCACCTGTATGACTATGGTTGATATTCTGTGGTAGAGGTCTTCTCTAAATAGGCCCTTTTCTACCATTTCCGATAGGTTTTTGTTTGATGCGCTTATTAATCTAAAGTTTGAAGTTATCACCTGATTTCCACCAAGTCTGCTAAACTGCTTGGTTTCCAAAACTCTCAAAAGCTTTGCCTGAGATTTGGGACTTAGGTCTCCTATCTCGTCCAAAAACAGCGTTCCATCGTGGGCAAGCTCCAACTTTCCGTGTTTTCTTGAAACCGCAGAGGTAAAAGCGCCTTTTTCGTAACCAAAGAGCTCTGACTCAAACAGATCGTCAGAAATGTTGGCACAGTTTAGGTCTATAAAGTTCTTTTTCTGAGAAAGCCTGTGAATACGCCTTGCTACTAGCTCCTTTCCCACACCACTCTCTCCGAGTATCAAAACGTTTGCACTACTTTTTGCCACCTTATTTATCAGCTCCTTGAGGGCCATTATGGGTTTGCTTATTCCTACTATGTCTTCTTCTTCCGAGGGTGCAAAGGAAAGCTCAAGGGCTTTCCTTAAAGTCAAAAGCAGTTTTTCCATAGAAAAGGGTTTTTCCAGAAAGTCAAAGGCTCCCTCCTTTATGGACCTTACCGCATGCTCCGTCTTTCCGTGTCCGGTTATTACGATTATTGGGGACATGGGAAGGTATTCTTTTAGCTCTTTTATAAAGTCCAGGCCATTCCCATCGGGAAGCCACAGGTCCAAAAGGACCGCGTGAAAGTATTCCCTTTGAACCAATTCTCTTGCCTTTTTCATACAATCTACCAGCTCTACCTCGTAGCCTTCTTCTTCCAGAATGGTCCTTAGGCTTATACCTACTCCCCTGTCATCCTCCACTATAAGCACTTTGCTTTTAACTTCTGAAGTGGTCAAAGCCATACTCCTCCAAAGGTTTATCATCTACAAGAACGCCCTCCCCTTCCTGCACGTAGCCTATCTGGGTCATGTCCAGGAAAGGGTTTATTTTCTCCGGTGGATGGGTAAATAGAAGCTGGTAGTCCTCTCCTCCCTTTAGGGCGTAAGCGTATGGATCCTTTCCGTGTTTTTTTGCAAACTCGTAAAGCTCCTTTGAAAGGGGAAGCTTTTCCCTGAAGATGTTAAACCTTAAACCGCTTCTTTTTGCCATGTGTCTGATGTCCGACGCGAGCCCATCGCTTATGTCCATACTGGCGTTGGCATACTTTGATATGTGCCTAAGGTAGTCTATCCTTGCGGTAGGTCTTAGGTGTCTTTCTATAAGCCTTAGCTCAAAGTCTTCGTAATTTTTCCTTTCCATCAAAAGAAGCTCCAGTCCAGCCAAGGAGTCTCCCAAAGTTCCACTCACGAACACACCATCTCCAGCCTTTGCAGAGCTCCTGCCCACGAACCTCTCTGTCTGTCCCATGGCAAAAAGGTCCAATCCGAGCTTCTCCGCCTTTACCACGTTGCCCCCCACTATTTTAGTTTTGTAAAACTCACACGCTTTTGTCATACCTTCGTATAGCTCCTCTACTTTTTTTAACTCCACATCCGGAAGAAGAAGAGATACAAGTAGGTAAATAGGTTTTCCCCCGTTGGCTATTATGTCGCTGACCGTGGCGCTAACAGCCTTCCATCCTACCGCAGATAGGGGATAAAAGGGCAAAAAGTGCCTTCCTTCCAAGAGGGTATCGCATGTTAGGAGCATTTTCCCATCCGCAAGCTTCACGCATGCGGTATCATCTCCCACCTCCGCCAGAGAAAACTTAGCTTTAAGGTGCTCTATCAGTCCAAACTCACCTAAGTCAGAGACCTTCATTCTGTGAATATCTGCCCTTCTATAGGCTCAACTATAACTCCCTTCTCTTGCAGGAACCTTATAGCCCTGTCTATTTCCTCCACCTCCCCATCAATCTCCACAGTCAATATCCCAGCATCCTTAGATACTTTAGCGGTCCTTATATTCACCACAACGTCAAAGTTCTTACACAGAGCACAGAGCAAAGGTTCCTTTACCTTATCTTCCGGATAGATAAGTCGCACTCTGATAAAGTTCATAGTAAGATTATACTTTAAACCTTCTGAAGCAAACATGCACGTTGTATTTCTGTCTCACTCTGATGGTCAGCTCTCCGTCCATTCTTTTGGCATGTTTTTCCAAAAGTTTAAGACCAAGTCCCATGCCCTTTCCAGTGATGTCTAAAAAATCGTTTCGGATAGTCAAAATTAATCTGCTTTTGTAAAGCATAGCCCTTATGTTTATGAAGCTGACTGAATACTTTACGGCGTTGCTTATCAGATTGTAAAGAACGTCTTCCAGCTCCCTTTGGTCCGCAAGCAGATAAAGGTCTTCTCTACATCTTAAAAGAAGTCTTTTACCTTCAAGGTCGTCTTTCAGAAAATCTATCGTATTTTCCAAGCTCTGCCTTAGGTTTATCCAAACTCTGTGTGGCTCTACCTCTGCCTGTGAGAGTCTTAAAATCAAACCCACGTCCTTTTCAAGCTTTTCTATACTCCTTTGCATCCTATCCAAGGCTTGAGGTGCGTATGACCTTTTAAGAAGGCTTAGGTTAGTTTTTTGAACGGATATAAAATTTCCAAGCTTATGAGTAAGAGACTGAACTAAGGCTTTGCTGAACTCTCTACCCTCTTCCACCCTCTTCCACAAGATCTCCAAAACTATCTGATAGAGCGCTATCAGGGAAAAAATTAACAAAAACTGCATAGCAAGGATCTTCTTTATACCGGGTTTTATGTTTTCTGTAAAATACCCTTCTCTAACTATCACGTAAACGTTTTTAAACTGATCCCTTGGATGGTTAAAGGCATAGGCAAAACCTCTTGGAATTTGCTCTGATAGTATAAAGTCCTCATCCCCTCTGTGGTTTGGATTGATTGAATAAAGTAAGTAATGGGCATAAGCTTTGTAGTAGGTGCTTTCCTCTGCGTTCTTTTTTAGTTCAAAGAAAAGTAGCGTATTCAGTGCCAAAAAGCTTACAGTTAAGAGCAAAGCGAAGGCAATTGTAAGTTTTAGCCTCTCACCCAACCCTGTATCCTCTCCCCTTCATGGTTTGTATGAATCCTTCGGGCAAAAGTTTTCTGAGAGTTTTTATGTGAGCTCTTACCACATCCTCTCCTACAGGTTCGTCGCCCCAAACGTAGCTGAGGATCTTTTCCTGAGACACATAACTGCCTCTGTTTTCCACCAAAAGCTTGAGAATAAGCCAATCTTTTCTGCTGAGAGGAACAACCTTATTTCCCACCTTTACCTCTTCTTTGCTTATACAAACTTCCACGTTTCCTATCACTATCACATCGTATGGGTTTCTCCTTCTGTAGAGTGCTTTTATCCTCAATATTAGCTCTTCCATCTCAAAAGGCTTAGTCAGATAATCGTCTGCTCCAAGCTCAAAGCAGGTGCGTTTATCTTCAATCCTGTGCTTTGCGGTTAAAACCAGTATTGATGTTTCTTTGTCTCTTTCTCTGATCCTCTTTATCAGGTCCTCCCCCCTTATATGTGGCATCATAAGGTCAAGCACAATCACATTGTAAGCGCTTACCTCTAAAAGGTCTAAAACCTCTCTTGGATCCCAAGCCCAATCTGTAGTAAAACCTTCTGATTGTAAAAACTCTTTTAAACTCTCTCCCAGCAGTTTATCGTCTTCTACGAGTAGAAGTTTCATAGCAGAAGGTCTATGGCTTCTCTTATGTGGGATACTCCGTATATTTCCATTCCATCCATCTCAAAGGCGCAACTTTTTGGCAAAACCACCTTGTTAAAACCAAACCTTTTACCTTCTTGGAGTCTAAGCTCTGGAAAATGCACCGCTCTTACCTCTCCACCAAGCCCCAACTCCCCAAAAACCATCACATCTCCAAGGGACACGCTCTTTACAGAAGAGCAAACCGCCAAAGCTACCGCTAAATCTCCTGCAGGCTCCACTATTTGCATACCCCCCACCACGTTTATGAAAACGTCCTTATCTCTGGTAAATATTTTAGCTTCCTTTTCAAGAACTGCTAGTATTAGGGCAAGTCTGTTTATGTCAAAGCCCTGAGACCTTCTCTGTGGAGTGGTATATATGGCATCTATGGTTAGGGCTTGGACTTCCAAAAGAACAGGTCTGCTTCCTTCTGCATGTGGGAAAACTACGCTTCCAGGACTTCCTGTCCTTTCTTGGAGAAAGAGGGCTGAAGGCTCTGGCACCTCTTCCAAACCTTTGTCCGTCATCTTAAAGACCGCCACCTCTCCACTGGCACCAAACCTGTTTTTCACAACCTTTAACACCCTGTAGAAACTAAACCTCTCCCCCTCAAAGTATAGCACAGTATCCACCAAATGCTCCAAAACCTTAGGACCTGCTATACTTCCTTCCTTAGTAATCTGACCTACTATGAATAAAGGAATATTTTTTTTCTTGCAAGCTTGCGCAAGCATGTAGGCGCATTCTCTGACTTGAGAAACAGAACCAGGTGCAGATTCCAGCTCGGTAGAGTAGATAGTCTGGATCGAATCTACTATCAATAAGCTGGGCTTTAAATCTTCCAAAGCGTCCAGCACGTTTCCCAAATTGGTTTCTGGCAGTATGTATAACCCCTCTCCCACTATATTCAGCCTTTTTGCCCTCATGGCTACCTGAGAGCCAGACTCTTCACCAGAAACATACACCACTTTTCCGTAGTTCTTTGAGTATCTTTCTGCTAACTGCAGGAGTAAAGTAGATTTTCCTATGCCCGGCTCACCAGCTATAAGCACTACCTGACCTTTTACTATACCACCACCGAGAGTGCTGTCAAGCTGGCTAAAGCCCGTGGAAAACCTTTCGCTCTCCTCAACGTTCCACAGGGGCAGAGGCCTGCATAACTCCACATTGTTTGTGTATTTCAGAGTGGTTCTTTCCCTTTCTTCAACCATGCTGTTCCAAGCACCACAGGATGGACACTTTCCAAACCATTTATAAGAAGAGTATCCGCACTCCTGACAGACAAAGACAGCCTTATCCTTCTTCACCTTAGCCCCCAATCTTGAACATCTCAATCTTCTTAGGCTTTTTACCTTTCTTTAACAGCTCAAGCCTTTCTTCTGAATACCTATCAACTCTATTTTCCCATATAGCCCTTATGAAACTCTCTATCTGTTCATCCTCTACTCCAGATCTGAGAAGTTTTTTAAGATCGTATCCATTGGAAGCAAAAAGACATGTTAGAAGCTTTCCGTCTGCTGTCAATCTCAGGCGATTGCAATCACCACAAAAAGGCTCAGTTATAGAGGCTATTATGCCGAAGGCATATCCATCCTCCAAAGAAAACCTATTTGCAGTTTCACCCTTCTTAGCCTTTCCTAAAGGCTGGACTATATAACGGTTTGATACAGCTTGCAGTATATCCCTTGCGGAAAAGACCTTCTCCAAAGACCAACCGTTAAGATTTCCCACGTCCATAAATTCAATAAACCTAACCTCTATACCCAGCGGTCTGAAGAACTCTATAAAATCCACGATTTCATCCTCATTGATACCCTTAACCACGCACACATTAACCTTTACCAAAACTCCAACCTCAACAGCTCTTTGTATGCTCTCCAAAATCTGGCTTACCTTTACATCTTTCCCCACTATGTAGGATAGCCTGTCATCTCTGAGAGAGGGAAGGCTTACGGTAACTCTTTTCAGACCAGCCAAGGAGAGGTCTTTGATCTTCTCCTTCAAAAGAAAACCGTTGGTCGTAAGTGCTATATCTTCTACTTCTTCCCTTATCATACCTACGAGCTTTTCTAAGTGTCTCCTAAGTAGAGGCTCACCTCCAGTAAGTCTGACTTTCTTTATCCCAAGCCTTTTTGCTATGCGCACAACCCTTGCTATCTCCTCAAAGCTGAGTATCTCTTCCCTTTTGAAAAACTCATATTCTTGCCCTTCGGGCATGCAAAAATTACACCTAAAATTACATCTGTCGGTTAGGGATATCCTTAGGTCTCTTAGCTCTCTCCCGAGTTTATCAGAAGGTATCATAGGATTAAAGATAATCGCTTTAAAAGATAGTGTTTATTCATCGAACATCAAAAGGGATAGATAAACCAGGCTTCGGCTCATCAATATAATATCCCTGAGAATAATCTATCCCAAGTTCAACAACTTTTTCAAAAACCTCTTTTGAATGTACAAACTCAGCTATAGTTTTTATTCCAAGCTTTTTGGCAAATTCAACTATGGTTTCTGCTATTATTTGTGCGTGCCTGTCCAAATGTATGTTTTTAATGATTGACGCATCAATCTTTAAATAATCCACATCTAGCTTTAAAACATTTATGAAGTTTGAATATCCAGAACCAAAATCGTCAATGGCTATCTTACAATCATACTCCTTAACACTTTTGATAAAGCGTGATACATCTTCGTAGTTCTCTATACCTTCAGACTCAAGTATTTCAAAAGTTATTTTTGGTCTATGATGCTTCAAGGTTTCTATTATATATAATACAGTCTCTTCATCTTGTATGTCTTTAATTGAAAGGTTAATTGATATTTCCCATTCTTTTGCAAACTTTATTACTTCAGAAATTACCTTCTTCGTTATAGCTGGGTATAGTTTTGACTTCTTTGCTACCTCCAGAAAGCAATTGGGTGAAACAATTTTATCATCCAATCTAAGCCTTATTAAGGCTTCATACTTATTGATTTTTAAAAGTCTATTGTCCATGATTCCCTGGTAGAAAACAACTAATTCATCATTTTTTATAGCATCTTTTAATACGTCAAGCCAAAATCTACTTTCTTTATATTTTTTCTCTAAATTCATATCCTCCGAATATATAACGTAAGGTTTTTTCATCTCCTTTGCGTGTTTTAACACAATATTTGTTTTTCTCATTAACTCTATAGGATCATTACACTCTGCAACGCCCGCAGTTATATCAAGTTTTATAGAATAACCATCCACCTCTACAGGTTTTGACTCAATATGGTATATCAATCCTTCTAAGAAAATTTCAAAATCACGTTCTGGAAAATATCTATCTATCCAAATTGCAAATTCGTCTCCGGAAAATCTGTAGACCTGAAGTTTGTGTTCTTGGCAAAAGTTTAACAATCTCTTAGCCACGGATTTTAGCACCACATCCCCTATTTCATAACCATATACATTGTTTATATCTCCGAAGGAGTCAATGTTCAGGAGTATAAGCTTTAAATGTTTTCCAGACTTTAAGTCTTCCAAAAGCTTTATTCTATTTGGCAAGCCTGTAAGCTTGTCCCAATAGATAAGCTCCTTTTCTTTGGTTATATCCCTTTTAATGTTCACGTAATAAAGTGTCTTCCCCTCTTCATCCTTTACGTTGAATGCAAAAAGATAAACATCCTTAAAATTTCCTTCTTTATCTTTTATCCTAACCTCTCCCCCAAATAAACCTCTCTGTTCTATTATTTTTAGTATTTCCTTATACTTCTCTTCTGGCATATGAATAACTGGCGCTTTCCCCTTTAACTCTTCTATTGAGTATCCCAACAAATTCTCATAAGCTTTGTTCTGTTCAATATAGTAGCCATCTTTGTCAAGTATTGCAACTGCGTCATTGATGTTCAAAAATACTTTGTATATGAGATTATACCTTTCCTCATAGAGTTTAGAAAGTCTGTTTAATTCTTTATTTAACTCATCCAAGTGAGTTAAATCTCGCGCGTTTATTATTAAATAACTTATATTTCCCTCTTTATCGTATACCGCGTTTACATTTTTAACAACATGTATTATGGTTCCGTCCTTTTTTCTAAAAATAGTCTCCTGGTCCAAACATTTTCCAGTGGCTTTTACTTCCATCATGCAGGCGTTGTATACGTTATCGTCAATGGAAACTATCCTTATACTTTTACCTATTATCTCTTCCTTTTCGTAGCCCAAAAGCTTGGTAAAAGTTTGGTTTATGTATCTTACAATTCCATCTGGATTTATTGTAAATATAATATCTGGAGAATTTTCAACTATATCTCTAAGGAATTTTAAATCTAAATCGAATTCCAATTTTTCCATTTACTGTTTAAATTTAACTGACTTCGTCTGAAAATACAACATCGGGTGGTGGAACTTTTATTATACCCTGTTTGTATCCGAGTTCCAAAAGTAGCCTTACTGCCTTTCTGCCATCCTCTCCATAGTCCAGAGTTCTTTGGTTTACATACATACTTACGAATCTACCCACCTTTGCTTTGTCTTCCTTTATTTCCCTTGCGTATTTTGTAGCAAAACTAAGGGCTTCTTCTCTGTGGGAAAGTGCATACTCAATGCTTTTTTTCATAAGTCTTTCTAACTTCCTTATAATTTCCTTCCCTAAATCTTTCCTTACCACGTTGCAACCCAAGGGTAGTGGAAGGCCAGTTTGAGACTTCCACCATTCCCCCAGGTCTACTACTTTTAAAAGTCCTCTTTCTTGATATCCCAACTGTCCTTCGTGTATCACCAGCCCTGCTTTAACTTGTCCAGATAAAACCGCATCAAGTATTTGGTCAAAAGGATAGACTACTGGTTCAATTTCTGGCTCGTAAAGCTTTAAGATTAAGTAAGCTGTAGTTAAAAGTCCAGGAACGGCTACTTTTTCTCCCTTCAGGCTTTTTAACTCCTCCTTCGCCACGACCAAAGGTCCATAGCCATCTCCCACACTTCCCCCACTTGGAAGGACCAAGTATTTATCGGAGATGTATGGATAGACATGAAAGGACACTGCAGATAATTCATAGGTGCCTTTCATAGCGTGCTCGTTTAAGGTTTGAATATCCGCCAGCACGTGTTCTATCTGCAAACCTTCTGTGTCTATAATACCAGCGGTTAATGGATAGAACATAAAAGCATCGTCCGCGTCTGGACTGTGGGCTATCCTTATCAGCATGGAAATATAATAAACTAACTGGCTCTAAGCAGAGTTTTTAAGACTAAGGGTGTGATGCAGAAAGTGTAATAACCAAAGGTCAGGAAAAGGAGAAAAGAAAAAAGCTTTTCCATGTAAGGATGGAGAACATTTCCTAACAAAAGCCCAGTTATCATTGGAGGGATAAGAATAAGAAGTCTCTCTGCTACTTTTACATCCAAAATCTGTTTTAGAGTGGGCACCTTTTCTTTTCCCATCTTTGGTGCGTAAAACTTCCACCAAAACAGGAAAGGCAGTATGTGATAAGAGGCGCCTACAGTAATCACAGTTAAGAATCCGTAGAGCATACCGTCAGAATGAAGCATGAACAATCCAAAATCCTTGATGCCTGCTATGGAAACGCCAATTAAAAGATAAAACCAGCACAAAAACAACCCCAAAATAAGAAACTTAACCGACACATCAAGCCCTTTTAATGGACCCCTCCTTTGGTTTAGCGTATCATAGACACCATAAGAAAGCACACCCACGGATAAAAGCTGAACAATGCCAGAGTAAGAAAGGTAAGTGTAGTTGGATAGATACCAAGATAGGGAAACTAAGATAGAGCTTGTAGCTTGTATGGCCAAATTTATCCATAGTATATACCTTCTGTCCAAACTCTCTAATTGTAGCATGGGAACAAAAACGTAATAGGAGCCTACTATAACGGGCATAAAATAGCCAACAGTTATAAGGTGCTTTAAAAATAGTCTATTTTCATGATTAACAAAAACACCAGAGAGAAGGTAGAACAAACTGCCGGTTAGGATGAACAGAACGATTGGGTCCTTTAGTTTTTTCGTATTGAAAACTAATAACATCATATGCAAAAAGGGGAGTGTGAAGTAAAACAGGGTATTTATCTTTCCGAAGAGTAAGTAATAGAGAGTATTCCCGATCCACAGAAGCATATGGGCGTAAGTAAAGACCTCCCCTCTGATAGAGTAGCCCTGTATTGTGGGATAAAGTTGGAAAATAACACCTGATATTAAGCCGGGGAAGGCATAGAATATAAGAAGGTCGGTGTAGTTTCTCCCAAAAAGCTTAAGAACCAAAGAGAGTAAAAGTAATAAGAAGAAAACATGCACATAAAGAGGAGTAAGCTTCAGTAAAGATGCAGGTCTTATCATTCTCTTATGAGTTTTCTCAGATCTTCTAACATCTGGAGAAACTTTTCATCTGACATCCTTCTTATCCTTTTAGCCTGCCCGAGGGTTACTGTATGGGGTAGTATTTTCCTCAAGATGGGATTTTTAAGAGGGGTAAAGCCATATTTTATAAGCACATCAAGAGCCTCCGGAACTCTTTTTAGGAGTTCTCCCACGTTTGTCTCTTCTGTAATCTCAAACTCCAACTCCTTTGCACAGGCAACCTCTTCCTTTTCTAAGGGTTCTGTCTTATCACTGCGCCATATCCTAAGGAGAAAACCTTCTTCTGTTTCTTTTAGCTCATACTCATAACCCATCTCCGAGAGCTTAGGTAAAAGGTGGACGAAAGGTCTTGAACCGAGCACCTCCAAAACTTCACCTTTTTGGAGCTTTTCAAGAGCCTGAACAATTTTTATCATCGGTTGAGGTGGCTCTAAGTCCCTAACATCTAGTCTCATGTTTTCAATCCCCCTCTTTAAATAGATAGTTCTCAAGCTTTACCTCTGCAATATACCCTAAGGAGGCTATTTTGGCTTCCACCGCACGGAGTAGGTATTCTCCCACTGGACAGAAAGGACTGGTTGGAGTTATGGAAATCTTAACCTTTTCATTTTCTATTTTTATCTCCTTTACCAAACCCATAGACACTATATCCATTCCAGTATGGGGATCTATCACCTCTCTCAGCTTTTCAAACAATTTTTCTTTCATGTTTATCTCCTTTCAAGGTCTCTAAACAATCGGTGGCATCCCATACAACCCTGCAACATCCAGTTGAACTTTTCGTAAGCTTCATCTTTTTTCCCTTCCCTCATAAGCTTGGTGATCTCCTCTGCAGAACCATGGACCTGTCTTTCAAAGGTTGGCATTGCCCTTAGAAACTCGGCCCTTTTCGAGGGATCTATGTATTGAATGGGCCCTCCCTTTGGCATTGGATGGCGAGCGATCTCCTCAGCACCCCGAACTACTAGCTCATCGTTGTTTAAGAGAAAACCTTGAAGGATCCTTAAAGTAGCACTGTTAACTATTTGCATCACCTGTTTAAAAGTAAGCTCTTCTTGGGCGTGGGATATGGTAAGAAGAAAGGCGAAAAACATGAAAACTTTCAACATTTTTCTTACCTCCAAAAGACAAATGTATGACTAAGAAAGAGGAAGGGATATGATAGTAATCATTTACATACCCACGTTAACTGAGGTAAAAGACAGGTGATTACGCAAACCCTTATAATAACTACTTATGAAGGCTATTATTTCAGTGTATTACAAAGAAGGAGTAGAGGAGTTAGCCTATGCCTTGAAAGAAGCTGGATACGAGCTTGTATCTTCCGGAGGCACAGCTGATTACTTAAGAAGAAAGGGATTAGAAGTTGTAGAGGTGGAAGACATCACGAAGTTTCCGGAAATCTTTGACGGTAGGGTAAAAACACTACATCCTGTTATACACGGTGGCATACTTATGAGAGATTGGGTGGAAAAGGACAAGGAAGATGCCAACAGGCTCGGCATAGAGCCAATAGGTGCGGTAGTGGTAAATCTATACCCCTTTGAACAAAAGTTTTTTGAGGGTTTGGAAGAGAGGGAGCTTATGGAGTTTATAGATGTGGGCGGACCAGCCCTTCTTAGGGCTTCTGCAAAAAACTTCTACAGGGTTTTGGTGGTTTGCGACCCAGAGGATTACGGATGGGTGGCCCAAAAGCTAAGGGAGGGAAGTATTAGCCTAAAAGACAGAAAATACTTAGCCCTAAAGGCCTTTTCTATGACTGCATACTACGACAGTTTAATCTCAAGGGC
>Ga0072500_148092_pt1 | contig 24800 bp, 21 predicted proteins | sample GBScelen77Swater_FD_63803 | JGI IMG/M metagenome (GOLD analysis project Ga0072500, IMG submission 63803) | Hot spring microbial communities from Great Boiling Spring, Nevada - cellulolytic enrichment S 77C v2 (version 2) | ecosystem: Environmental > Aquatic > Thermal springs > Hot (42-90C) ...
TTTGCATATCCACTAATTGTTGCAGGTAGAACTGACTTGATACCATTTTTGACGCCCCATACACGATAATAATATAAAGTGTCTGGGTCTAAGTTGGTATGTGTATACGTAGTTGCCTTGACAGTAGCTAAATATTGCCAGTTTTGATTGTCAGTTGAGTATTCTATAATGTACTCGTCATGAATTCCTTGCCATGAGAGCTTTATGTATCCTTTTTTCTTACTCATGTCATCAGACCCCCTTCAAGAGTTAGATTAGTTACAGCAGGAACTACATTTCCTTGTTTGCCAACAGTGGAGAGGATAATATCAAGTAAATCTGATAACTTTGTATCCAGTTTTAGTGTTGCCTTTCCTTCTGTACTCTTTGTTATTTCTATTATTCTGAATTTGTCGTTAATTCCTCTTACGGCGGAGTAGTACTGAATGTAGTCACCAAGTTCTACATCTATTAAAGAGTTGTTTACTTCTACATCTTCTATAGCAGTTCTTACGACGTCTACTTGGAAATTAAAGCGAGGTCTTGATTTTTCTTCAAGCTCGTCATTTGCTTTTTGAGTAAGTTCCCCTAAATCAGAGATATTACTATCTGATATACTTTTGTAGATATCTCCATAAGTCTCTACAGATGATGAGTTTTCAACTTTAACAAAGTACGTATCTATTCCGCTGCCAGCCCCATAAGCGTAAATGATGCTTGCTAAATTAGAGCAGTCTTCCTCGATGGGCGCAGATAAGATATCACCTTTACCGCCTTGGCCACTTTCTATGAGAATGATGTATTTTGATCTGTCTTCTCCTATTTTAACAGGTTTTTTATCTGTGGAGTTGTAATCTACAGTAGGAACGAAGGTATCAGTGGTCATCTCAAGTTTAAACTTATTTAGAATGTCAGTTAATAAGCTAAGATTTGTAGTTTCCGTGCCTGTGGTAATATCTTCAGGAGTTTCTATAGAAGAGAGATTGGAAGATATACCGTCCTCTTTAAATTCACTTTCATAAACTCCTATTACCTGAATGGCGTATAAAACAGGAGATTTACCGTATACGCCTTCTCTGTCTGTTAAGTCGGTTTTACTTGTAGTATCAGTTGTGTATAAGACTACACCAACCCTGAGCTGAGTAATTTTACCCTCTTCTGTGTCGGCCGAAATAAGTACTTCATGATAACCTTCACCGTTATCTGTATATGTATAGTCCATCCAGTTTTCTTTTGTGGCCTCGCTTAATTTCCAAGTTTGCCTATTGGTTGTTTTGTAGTCGTAACTGAAATAAGTTGTAGTTTCTTCGGAAGTAGTCCCCTTGACACGCAAGATGATGCTTTTAAGTTTCGCATAATCCTCAAATTGAATAGGTTCAGTAATAAGATAGCCGTATTCTTTGAAATATTTTCCTCCACCGATTGTTTCCGTGTCTAAACAGACCGCGTCTCCATAGTCCTTACCTTGCAAGAACTCTGTGTTGATACCGCTTTTGGTAGGGCAATTATCCCAGTCTGTTTTCCAAGTCCATACACGCTCTATCCTAAATTTTCTGAGACAAAGCTTGAGGGCTACATCTAAAGTAGGTGCTATATTTTTGAGACGAGTATTAGGCGCAAATAAATAATCGTTTAGTCTTGTAATAACTCCGAAACATCTAAACGTAATCATCTCATCCGAAAGTTTTCTTTCACGTACGTAAAAGTAGCCCTCTTCTTTAAAGGTTCCATCTTTTCGTTTGCGCACAAGTCTAATTAAAGTGTTATACCTTAAGTAAGGCTTGCCTGTCTCGTCGTATAAGTTTGGGTCTCGGTAAGAAAGGGAGAAGGATAGCTCGGAGGCTTGGTTTATTTTCTTAGATATTGTGATATCACTGACAAAACTATTTATGACTGTGACGACATCTTTGTTAGCATTTAAGACCTCGATCTGATACATTGTTTACCTCCTTAAAGTTATTCTAATTGCCCCTTGACACTTTGCTTTAAAAGTGTTTTTCTCCCATCTTAAAGAAATGGGATTTAGAAAGTAGATTGTGTTAACTGTTGAGTTAATATTTTCGCTATTCTTGAGAACTACTGACATGTCGGGATGCGCTTCTATTAAGTCTGTCCCAGAGATGTTGTTATCTATAACCAAATATTCATCTTGACTATCTGAGTAGATATCTTCAGTGCCTTCAACTAATGTGAAATTTTTCCAATATGTGTTGGCTGTAGAGGTACTTGATATTACCAACGCTAAGAGAAGATGGGAGTGTTTAGGCACTATCTGAAGACTATATCTTCTGTATTCTGTTGCTGAAACATCGTATATGTTGTACCGGCTGTATATACCCCCCCCAGTCCCCCAAGGAGAACTAAAGTCAGGTTTGTAATACCACAAAATCACGCTAACAGTAGTGGGCGATTTCAAATCAAAGCTTAATGTATATGTCTTGCCGGGAGTAAGAATTAGCTTCTGTCCCTTACCATGGTGGGAATATGAATAGTTTCTTACCAGTATTGCCTCTTCTTTAGCATCATATACGTTATCATAGGCGTTAGAAAGCCCAGCCCCATAGTTCCATTCAGGTATAGGTTGCATATGGGCACCTGTTGGTAATGGGTTATCAAGTAAGTTTCTATTGCGCCTAATTATTGTTATGTTTTTGGCGTATTTGTGTTTAACTTTTAGCCTTACATAATCTGTCTCTATTTCGCTTGCGTTTGTGCCGTCGGCTGGTGATTGCGGTCTAACAAGGACGTATATTTTGTTATCCGATTGGACATATTGTGAGAGAGAACTTGTTAAGGTAGCTTTAAAAGGCGAGTAAAAGTCAAGAGTCCCATCTAAGTCCGCATAAAATACCGTGAAGCTATCAATTACTGGAGGTTTGGTTAAGTCTTCTGTGCTTTCGTCTGCTTTGTCAAGAATTTGTAAATGGTGATATAGGGAACTATGATATATGCCAAAGGGTATCAGCCTATATGGTACTCTCTGAGAGGATGGCTTTATAGAGCAGGCGAGAACATTGTCGATATAGAGTTTATAAAATTCCCCGTCATATACAAATTTTAAAAAATACCATCTGTTTCGGGAATAGGTAGAGGAGCTTTCTTGGTAATAACCTACCCCGTTAGTGTTCCAATAATATATTCTGGATTTATTAGTAGACAAAAGCCCGAAATAAAGGGCGTTTGAGCCTGAAGCATCATAAAAAAACATTAATGAGTGATGACTCCCCGCGGGGAACTTTACCCATAGTTTTATAGTGAAGGGTTTGGTAGCATCTATTAATCTTCCTACATGTAAGCCATGGCCGTCTTCGCTTTTGGTACTTTCTACAAACGTTAATAGGGAGTTCACAGCATAAGTATATGAACTTTGAACCATCATCGTGTTGTCGATGTAAACTATCTTATTAGGCTGTACTTTTATGCCCCATGTACTATTAGTCCAAGTACTTGCTTGTTTTACGCACCTATACCAACCCCTAAGCAGTGGCTCTATGTAATCGAAATCTGTTTCTTCCCCGTTAACAATAGCTCTTACAAATGTATTATCTACAACAGATGAGTCTGATGCCTTCACGTAGAATTGCATTCCTGTATAGAGTCCTGAACTTCCTTTAGCTTGATACAACTTTACTCCGCTGTTCCCACCGTTTACTACGCACCCATAGCTTCCTGAGTAAAATTGGCCTAATGTATTTGTTATTGTTGCGGTTCCGTTTCCTCCAGAGTTATCTACTGCCCAACCCGTTAGATCTCCTGTTTCAAAACCTGAATTATCAAATAAATTTGTGTAGCTTTTCTCAACTAATAATGCTTTTCCAGTTTGCCCCGGTCTCCATTCTAAAGCTGTATCACCTTCATGTAGACTTAACCCGTCTGCATAAAATGTAACAGATTGTGCTGAAGATGTGTAGACCCTTATACTTGCTTTAAAACCTTGATTGGAGAACTCTCTTGTTACGGTATATCTCTGCCACGAACTTGAGAGTGTATAAGGCCCGGCTGTAGTCTGGCCTATTACAGTTCCATCTGCTTTTAGTTCTTTCAGGGTTACATATATGGTTCCGCTTCCTCTTAGATACACACCCGCAGTGTAGGTTTTCCCCGCGATTACGTCGCAAGGAGTTGTATAGAAGCCTTGATTAGTAACAGAACCGTCGCAGGTGATTTGTAAACTTGCGGCTCCTTCCCATTGATAGCCCGTACTTCTTGAAATAGTTACACCAGTTCCTGAAGCTGTAAATCCGCTCGTGTCAGTTTCGACATCAGACTGGTTTTTAGTAAGCCAATTGAAAAATTTGCCCGGTTCAAATCTTGGCACGTTTCCAGTTACTTTTGTGCCGTCAAGTTGGTATGCGTCACTACCCCTTGTAAAATCAAAACCGCTCATTTCTTGTCCGCTTGCAGGGATAGGTGTCCAAGAGCTTCCATTCCAAATATAATGAAGGGCTGAGTTTCTTTCTCCTGAGTTCTGCCCCTTAGCACGTCCTCTCCACTCATATGTAATTTCGGTTAGATTGTTTTTGACTGTATTTACGTCCGTGTCTATTCCGCTCATATCAAAGACAAACATTTGGTAGGGGTAATTATTTGCTGTTGTGGTAGATTTTTTGATGCCTAAATCATCATTAATAGACAAATTGGAATAATTGCTAATTTCACTCCATGAACTATCAGTTGGTGGTACGGCTGTTGTTCCTACTCTTGTTCTGATTGCGTTCTTGTTTTCTACTGTAGACCCTGCTATTTTTCCTTTGAGGTCATGCCAGTAGCCTTTTTCAAGAGGTTCTATATAAATCTTAGGCTTTACTTCTGAATAGCCTGTGTAATCAACGGAATTTAAGAATTGCGGTATAAATGCGTTTAACGTAATTGCGTATCCTTCTGAGTTTGAATTTTTTTCGCTTGAGCTTCTTATTTTTAATGTGTGCTGTCCTTCAGAAAGATTATCTACGCTAATCAACGGCTCAACGCTGAAAGATGGTGAGTAGCAATCTACTTCTGTTTCTTCTCCACCATCTATTGAATAATATAACTTCCCATGGTCATAGTTCTTAACCCCTATTACAGATATTCCTGAACCATTAAACTCAAATTCCACGTAATCGGCGTTAGATACTTTAGTAAAAGATATATTATCAAACCAGATATATTTGTCACCATCCGTACCATAACTCATAAACGCAAATTGGATGAAATATACTCCCAATGGAATTTGTATAGTATAACTTTGCCTTATCCAGCTACCGCTTGGTACTGCGCTTGATACGTATTGGGCCATAACGTCTGGGGAGTAATTCCATACTCTTTTCTGTGCTGTAACATCAGTTCCATTTTTATCAAAAAGTCTAAAGCATATAATATATCTTGAGGCAGAGTTAGTAGAGTAAGTATAGAAATTTAAATTATAGATTTCACCGGGTGTTACTTTATGCTTTATTTTCTCGGCTATTCCTCTACCGCTTCCAACTCCGTCTCCACATTTGACAGAGTAAGATCCTGATTTTTTGTATGTCGTATCTCTCACGGCCATCGGGGTGGCATAATTCCAGTCTGCGATATAAGCATAATTCCAGTTCTCAGTTAGTGATGATTGTTCAAAATCTCCATCTATAATAAGATTTGTTGATAAAGCAGAACCGTTATATAAGTTTGGGTTCTTGATTATTCCCCAGCTTCCTTGAATTTTAAGTTTTGGACATGTTGCAGGGGAATGAACTAACGAAGTTGCGCATTCACTATTTTTATCATGGTCATCTGAATAGTCGTATGAATAATAACTATGAAGGACGATGTCTCCCACTTTTTAGACCTCCTTCCATACAGGATACAAAGCTGTAATTGACAAACTGAAGCTGCACCCTCTGTATCCTAATTCAGGAATTACTGAGAAAGATAACTCTTCACGGAAGCCTCTTATTTCCCAAGTTTTGATAGTTTCCCCATCGCTTGAGTAGACCTTGCGGATATAGAGAGCTGGCACTTCTTGGTTAAGCATTTTAGATAGTTCGATGTCTATACCCCCTGAGTTTTCAGGATACTTAGTGATTACCTCCAAATAATACTTGTACTTTTCTACTTCTCTTACTGTTTTGCCTATTATTTTTCCTTCTAAGCTGAACTTGCGAGGTTTTTCCTTGTATTTGTCTATGTTTACTCGGCCTCCTGCGAAATAAAGTGGCTCAAAGATTACAATATTGAGAGTAGAAGTTTCGCTGAGACCGCTTATCCCTATATTTGTGGATGTATCGAAATTTATCTCAGGCGGTGATAGGTAAGTTTCTTCTCCTTCTATCCCCGCGAAAGGATTAGGTATTCTAATTAATGCACTATTGCCGATTACGTAATAAATTTTATCAGCCATCTTTAACCACCCTTCGCATAGATAATATTTTTAGCCTTTACGCCTACTTGGTAGATGACTTGCTCAACAATTTTATTTAAATCGACATCTGCTACTTGGTCCACGTAAATGTTTAAATTGTTTACAGTTATTTCAGGGGAGGTTACTTGTGAAGTGCTTCCTGTTGATACTGCAAGGGCTGTGGAGTAACTCCCTCCTAAAGCATCTCTTATTTCCCTTAAATAACTAAGCATCTGCTCGAAGTAGGATGGCAATAAATTAAGGGAATTGAGAGGAGCTAATAGTTGCCTAAATCCTTCCAGAGCATTCCCTGTTAGGTTTGCGATAGATATAGGTTGGTCCTCCTTCTTTTGTTCCTCTACAGGTTCTGCTTCCCCTGTGGATTCATACATCTCATCTGCAGCCTTTTCCATCGCATTAGCTGCATCAATAAGCTTTTGCCCTACACCCCCTAATAGCCAGTCTAAGGGTTTTAAGAAGTACCCTATCCCTTTTATAACAAGGGCGAGGGCTCGTATAAAGGCGTAAATAATGGGTTTTAAAACTGTATTCCAAATAGCTAAGAACACTTTACCCCACAGTGTTACCATCATACCGATTATCTCGGCTACCACCTTAAAGAGAGGAATAAACGGTTTTAAGATATCCATGAATACTTTTAGTAAGTTAGCAATGACTTGTATGACAGGTATTACAATAGGCTTCAAAACTTGTTTAGCTAACTGTATAAGATCCTTTAAGAAGCCTTCATAAATGTCTTGAAAGAGTCCCATAAACTCTGAAAGAGCCCCTGCAAGACCTTGAAATAGAAAGTCTCCGATAAACGAACCGATAGGGCCTCCTATCAGTCCACCGAGTAAGTCACCTAAGCCTCCTAACAGCTGGCCTCCTATTTGGGAGGCTGCTTGACCTATAGGTGTCTTCTCCCAGAACGTAGTCCATATCTCTTTTATCCCAGAAAATACTCCTGCAAGCCCCTTTCGAATGTCTTCAAGACTAAATTCTTTGCCAATACCGGGTATGCTTGGGAATATTTTTATTATTTTTTCGGAGAAGAATTTTTTGATTTCTTCTGCGTTTATACCAAGTGTCTCGCTAAGTTGCTCCGATACTTCGTTAAGGTCTTTAGTGGGGTCTAATAAAGTTTTGACACTGCTCACTATATTATCTGTGCCGCTTTGCATGAGTTTAAACAAAATCTTGAACCCTGTAACTGTTCCTTGTATTTTTTCAGGGCCTATAATCTTTGAGAAGATATCTTTAGCAGTCTCCCCAATTTTCCCTAACCATTCACCTATTTTACTTATGAAGCTGTTGTCAGGAGAAATAAGTTTTGCTACATCTTCTCCTGCTATGTGTTTTGTAATAGTTTGCCCCATTACATTTGCACTCTCAGCCCACCTCTGAGGATCTGTTATATCTTTGAAGCTTTGAGATTGATAAATGCCTAATATGTGTTCTCCAAATTTTCCTATCGGTTTTAGAAGGCCTTCATCGATCATGGGCTTAATGTTAGCCCACATTGTATTGAACTCTCCTTTGGGGAATGGTCCCTTCCCACCTTTAAGGAGCCACATCGCTACATTTGAGAAACTTTGGGCTAAATTTTCTATCTGCTTCCCATATTTTTGGAGATAGAGGTCAACAAGGCCTTGATAGAAAGCTTTTCTAAAGTAGTCTATTATGTTTCTGGCAGCCCCTGTGAAGTCTCCTTGGGCCCATGCTCCAAGTGCATCTATAATTGTGTTCTTGCCTTCTAATAATAGTTTGTCTGCCACTTCTTGAGTTCTGTATAAGGAATCTGCAAGCTCGTCTAAGCTGTTGCTAAGTGTTTCAGCGCCCTGTTGGTATATTTGTGCAGCACTATCTATGCTATTTGCGAGAGATTGTAAGGTTGTTTTGAGCGTTCCTAATACAGCCTCCTTTTCGGAAGATTGTTGGGCCTCTTTTAACAAATTTTCAAGTCTCTCTTGGGTTTCTTTAGGTATTATATCGCTTCTGATAAGTTCGCTTAAGTTGGAGGGTACTACTCCTCCTTCGAGGAGAGTTACACTTGCTCTTAATTTGGTGCTCAACACTCTGTAATCTTCGGCTGCCTTAATATATTCACTTATAGCTTTGTGGGCCTTTCCTTGCTTGTCCCTAAATTGTTCTATTTCTTGGTTAAGTTTTTTCATTTCTTCAATATATTTTGCCGTTGTAATCTTACCGCTTCTAAAATCTGCCTCTATTTCAGCAAGTCTCTGTGTTGTCTTTTTCATTTCTTCTCTGAGGTTAACATAATTTAGGGCGTCTTCGGAGCCTTCTGCGAAGTGCTTCAGGAGGTCACTTATCACTCCTTTCCCAGATTTTATTTCAGCTAACGGTGAAAGTATTATATTGACGAAAGCGTCATAGAACTCGGTAGGTATCTTAATAATTTCCTCAGGAACAGGTTGCTTCGTTAAAGAAAGTTTTGGGGCCTCTGTTGTTTTCAAAGAAGTGTTCAATGTTTCGTTAATAGCCTTTAATACATTAAAACCGTCTAAAATCTTCTCGTCTACTTGCTTAGTTAGTTGCTTTTGGCCTGTTATAGCTTCTGCTATTGTGTCAAGATTTGTACCCAGCACTTTCTTAATCTCTATATAGGATTGGCCGTACTCATAAGGGGTTCTTTTGACTTCTTTCTTGCCTCCTTCTGTGATAATCTCCTCCTGAAAGAGAGCCTTCCCTAAACTACTCATGAGAGTCCTAAATCTTTCTTCCGTTTCTTTGCCCCAGCCTGCACTCATCAGGGAGAACGCCCCTTTAAGTTCCGCCCCTTTTTCGATTTGTACTCCATAAGCTTTTGCTGTTTCAAGTGCTGTTAGGAACCTCTCAAAAGTGTTCTGACTGGTTCCTCCTTTAGTGTTTGCTTCCTCGATTTTTTGCCATAAGTCCCAGATTTTTCTTAATTCATTTATAACATCCCTCAGGGTCAGTTTAGTATTTCTCATTTCCTCTAACTGTTTCTTTAGATCAGGTACAAACTGCATATAAGGTTTCTGGAGAAGTAGGGAGTAGTTTATGTCAATTGGGGCTCCAGCATACCCTGAGTGTCTCTCGACTTGTTCCTTTAGAGCTCTGGCAAAATCATTTCTCCATTTCTCTATGTTGACGTCTCTTGTCTCAACAAGCTCTAAAATCCTCTGGACATTAGAGGGCTTGCTTATTATTTTTACTTGTGTAGAGGCTGTGGAGTTGAGAGTGTTAAGATGTTTCTCTATTGTGCTTATAACTTTTACTCCCTGTATAAGGGCAAGCTTAATGGTATCTAACGTTTGAGTTTGCTTTTGTATCTCCGGTATCTCTATTTTTCGCTCTATTTCCAATTTCGAAGGAAGTGACCTTATGGCGTTTTCCCAACGCTCAATAGCTGCGATAATCCCTGTCTTGAAGTTGTCCCCTGCTTTTATTAGGATTTGGCCTAATGCTCTTACCCAGTCCTCGAGGTTTTCAACAGTTCCTCCTACTATTCCGCCCTCTGCATAGCCTACTATTCCTAATTTCTTTCCAGTCTCTATCCAAAGACTGATAGCTCTTCTTCTTCTATTGGGGGAGAGAGGAATAATGGCTTCTGGGCCTTCCTCGCCTACAAGGGCGAGGTGAGGTTTTGTAGTTATTGTGCCTGTAGCGTGCCCCTGACTTATAGCGATAGAGAGTATGCTTATTAGGTCTCTCTGCATAGATATAACGCTTATTTGGGTTTTAAGCCACTCTGTGAGACTTTTTATGGTATCTTCTGAGAGTGCTTTTTCAAAGAATGTGCTTATAAAGCCAATTACAGGGGCGAAAGCAGTGTTGTGGAATTGACGGACCTCATTTTTGAGTACCTCTGTAATAGTATTGAAGAACCCCTTACCAAATTGTTGCACTAAACTTTGCGGTTCTTTTAAGCCAAGTTTTGTCTGGATAGTGTCGTTTAAATTATCTATTCCTGCGTTGAACGCTGTTATGAAAGTGTTTTTTATTTGAGTTGTCACTTGTATTAGAGCTTCTTTGATGGTTAGTAAGAATAGTTTATAATATTTTGAGAAGTCTACATTTTCTCGACCTGTAAATAGGTTTGCTACATCAACACCAAGGCTGTAAGCCATGTTGTAGAACAAATCATTTATTTTTGTAAGTATGTTCTGTACATCGTTAACAAGGTTCTGTACACCTGCTGTCATTCCTTCTCTGTAGGCCTCTAAGAAGACAAGACCCCAATATTCTAAGTTAGAGAGAGGCCCTTTCTTAGCAGGTGAGTGGCCTCCACCAAAGAGTTCAAATAGATCCTGAGCTATCTGAAGCGCTATTCTTCGGGCTTCCCAGCTTCCCTGTTTCATGCCTTCGGCATAAGCGTACATGAACTCTTCGCCAGCATCGCGGGCTAATTCTGAGAACTTTTCAAAAGTTTCTTGGAAAGTCTTTAGGAAGTCTGAAGAGCCCCTCTGAGCCTCTCTAAAAGCGTCGCTTATTCCAAGTATCTTGGGAAGAAGTAAGGTCAAAACAGTTAATAAGGCCGCACCTGCTAATGCGGTAGGTCCTAAGCTTACTCCAAAAATGGTAACACCACTTGTGAGGCCTTTTAATACGTCCCCTAAAGCCTTCAACATGAAGAAGGCTCTCATTATGCTTGCTACAAGAAGTAGCATGGTGCCGAAGACGGCTAATGTTTTGCTTATACTTAAAATAACTGAAGCGATTACACCGCCGACACCTTTAAAAGTATTTGACAGTTTTGTTAGAGAGGCTATAAAATCTCTAATCCAAACCAATACGGGCAAAATTGCTTTTGAGGCCCCTAAAAATACTTGGTATGAGAGGCCTTTCCATGCATTTTGAATATCTTTTATGGCTACCATTAGTTTCACTGCGTTCTCTTGTTCTTGGGGAGTGAAGACCAAGCCAAATACTTTTGCCTTTTCTAACCTTTCTGTTATGTCTTCTATGTTCTCGGCTAAGAATAAGGCAAGCTTTGTATTTTCTCGACCAAATATTTTAGTTAAGTAAGCACTAATAAGGGAAGCTTCTACCCCTGCATCCTTTAACTGCTTAATACGCAAGAAGAGTTGTCCTAAGATTTCTTGGAAGGGCTTCATGCGCCCTGCACTATCTATGAATTGAATGCCCAAATCGTATAGGGCCCTTACACCTACACCGCTTCCTTGTGCTGCGTCGTATATTTTACGGGATAAAACTGCTAAGGATGTTGCAAAGTGGTCTATTGTTTCGTTAGAGTACTCAAGAGCTGCCTTGAGAGCTTGAACATCTTGGGTGGTCATTCCGAATCTTTCTGAGTACCATCTTGTTTGGAGAGCGTATTCCCCAATACTTCTTAGGGTATTCTCAAGGCCTCTTGCTATACCTTGGAATCCGTATGTGAGAGAGAAACCTATCCATGTTAGATTTCGGAATATGTAGTTTAAATCTTTTGTTTGATCGACATACTCTTTGAAGGGGCTTTTGATAGCTTTTGGTGCTACTTTTCTCTCAAGGAGTTCTTGAAGAGCTAAGAGTCTGTTTTTGGTATCTTCTATGTCTCGCTGGAAATTCTCTTGGCTTTGAGGCAGTGTTTTGAGAATATTGCTTACGTTGTATAGCTCAGTTCCGTACTCACGTACTGCGGAGGCTGCTCTCTTCGTAAAATCTGGGTCTTTAGCCATGATACCTGCGAAAGCTTCTACTCTTAGTCCAAGTTCTCGCAAGTTATTGATGGCAAGATCTATGTTCCCTCCAGATGCAAGTTGGGAGAGAGTTATATCTATGTTGCGATATAATTCTTTAAGTTGGGCTGATAAACCACCTTCCAAAGGGCCGAATAGCATACCCTTTATGTTCAGAGTAGTTAAACCCTTCCTGACTTCGCTTTCTGCAAGGTTTAATTGACGGCTTATAATCTGCGGTATTTCCTCTGGCTTGGCACCAAATTTCAGAGCCTCGTAATAAGCCGCCTGAATTTGTGCAAGTCTCTCTATGTGGCTTAGGTTTTGCCTTATGCTCTCTGTGGCTTGTCTTGTTTCTTCAGAGGCTTTTGCAGTCTCTTGCATAGCCTGTGCTACTTCTTGAGTTGCTTTCGCTGTCTCGCCTGTTACAGAAGAGACTGTAGAAGTCGTTTGGGCTACTTGCTCCGAAGCCTGAGCAACCTCTTGAGTACTTTGGGCTACGGTAGACATAGTCTCTGCTATTTGCTGGGTTTGCTCGTTCGCCTCTACTAATTTCTCTAAGTATTGCACAGCTTCTTCAACAGGAGGCTCTACCGCGGATATTTTCTCTTGGGCTTCTCCGGCTGGCACTGCCTCTGTTGGAGGAGCCTTTATAGCACGAGGCCCAAGGTATGCTTCGGAAATGGCTTCGTATTGAGAGGAGAATTGTCTGTACTGTTCGGTGAGATAGTTGGATAAATTCTGAAGTTGATTTAAAAGATTAGGTGGAATAAGTCCTCTGTAAGCAGAGCTTAGATACCTGCGTATTTGTGATCTTAGGCTTTCTATTTGACCTATAAATTTATCAAATTTTAGAAAGACTTGTCTTGCCTCTTCCTCGGTCTGAGGTTCTCCTGCTAAGCCCCCCTCTGATATGGGTTTCCCCAGAAGCTCGTTAAAGTCTTTAAGGACGTTCTGATAGGTCTCACTGACACTTTGTATCGTATTTTGTATGTCTTGGATATACTGTGGAACTGTTCTCGTTTTTAATGCCTCTCGGTACTGCTTAAGAGCTTCAAGCCTCTCTCGCGCCAAGAAGGAGAGCCCTTCTTTGTACTCCCAATACTCAGGTGACTCAAGAATTACCTCTTCATTACTTATGCTAAATCCCTCAAACTTGCTTGCAGCTTCTTCGGCTACTTTATTGGCCTCTCTTAAAAATTTAAGGTAGGTAGTAGCGTTTTTTACTCTGTTCTTGAGGCCCTGAAAGGTTTTAGATAAGTCAGAGGGGAGCTTGGATAACTGGCCTTTATTCTGTTTTACAAACTCTACAAGCTCTTGTACAGCCCGCTCCTGCTCTTTCTCGGCTTCTACAATGAAGCCCCTTATTGTGCCAAATTCCTGTACTGATGCTGCCAGATCTATGCTTAGCCTCTGGGGTTGTTGGCTTATGCTATACTTCTCATATAGTTCTCGGAATTTGGGTACTAACTTCTGGACTTCTTCATGCCTTATTCTCTTTAATTGTTTTAGATAGTTTATGAACTCGTCTCCAGTCCCTAACCTTTTTATCTCTTTTTCGGCTTCTCTAAGGGATAGGAGACCAGCTTGTTTTAATTTGGAAGCAGAGGGGGCTCTCTTCCCTGCAGTGAAGAAAGCCTCTTCCTGTTTTCGAGATACCTCTTGAAGCTCTTTGAGGCCCTTCTTGGCCTCTTCGATAGTTTTCCTAATTTCAGGAAGGGCCTTATTAACAACATCTATAATTATCTGAAGCCTATATTCTTCTGACATAGCCCCCTCCTATCTGAATAAGAATAGCCAAACTGGGCAAACAAAGCCTCCTTCCTTCGAGAGGTCTTTAGCCTGTTCGGCGTCAAACTCTAACCCTCTTTTCATTATTTCAAGATTGATGGCAAAGTCTAATAGTTCAAGGTCAAGTATCTCATTGGGTAGTTTGTGGTACCTTCTCGCCATCTGGTCTATTATAAGTGGAAGCTCGCTCCTCAGGAAAGGGCGCATATTCTTGTTTTTCCTCCTGAGTTAACGGAGCCCCACTAAACTTCATTATCTCTTGGAATAGCTCTGTACTGTCCTGCTCACTTAACTCGTAGATAGAAAGTTCATCCTCACTGCACTCGTCAATAGCTTTTTTAACTACCTTGGGCTCTACAACTCCTGCTATTATTATGTCGTCTATGTACTCCAGAGTTTGCTGTATGTCTACTTCTGAAGTAGATACTTGTACCTCTTGTTCTGTAAGGCTTATAGGTAACTTAGCTGTTTTGAATATATCCCTTATTCTTATCTTGCGAATAAGAAATGTATATCCTGAGGACAGTGTTACTTCTTTTCTTAGCTGAGCTCTGTATTCGGAAGGTCTAACTGCCATTTAACCACTCCCTTCAGTTTTAGGACTGTTTAAGAATCGATATTCTCAACTCGTCATTAGAAGAAGCATCTTGATAAGCTGTAAAGCTCATACTAAAGTTGAGAGGGTTTGGACCACTTACGTTTGGTGTCTCTCCTGTTGCCATGACTTTAGGAAGCTCTATCTTGGCGTACCAAGTGCCGGTACTTATATATTGTCCTGCTGCTATGATTTCTACCTTAAACAAGGACCCAGTTAGGAACTTCTCGTACCATCTTGTGTTGTCAAAATAAAGTTCGAGCCTACCAGTTACTTCTCTTCGACCTTCAGGAAGATCTACTAATACTGCTACTTTTTCTTTAGCAGAAACACTTCCGCTACTTGCAACCTCTAACACGTTGTTGAAGTACCTGTCTGTTGTTAAATTGTGGTTGACTGTTATCTCGAAGCTTCTAATCTTAGCATTTACTGCTTCGCTCCCATCGTATAGGTAGACTCTTGAGAACCAGAACTTTGCAGTATCCAAAGTAGGAATAGTGATAGTCTGCCCCGATGTAGAAACTTCTTCTCTTTGCCCTGCCACACTTACTCTGAGTCTTATTATCCCATTTTCTTCTCCTGTTATTGTGAATTGATTGACTTTTACGCCGGCATAGTAGAAATAGTTTTTGGTATTAGATACGTTTCTTGTGTCCCTGTCCACAAAAAGGGAAAGAGAAGGAAGAACATCAGCCAAAGACCAAATTACTGATGTATCTGTAGTTACCTCCACAGAACCCATGCATGCCTTCATTAGAGCAACAAAAGGATCGTTAGCTGAAATAGAAGGTATATAAAAAGGAAACTCTATATCTCCTGACACAGACATTCTTGCTAATGGTTCGAAATTTGGTAGCCTACTCCTTGTAGCCATTATTACATCTACACGGGCTGTTTCAATAGTTGTTTTTATACTTTCACTTATAAAAGGTAAGGACTTTTGAATTGTAGTAGGCATTGTTCCATATGAGCTTTCTTGCTCCCATGCGATTTTAGCTAAACTTCCTAATGGTACTGGCATCTATTTATTCCCCTCCTTCAGTTTTTAAAAATTTAGTTTTGGTTTCTACTTTTTCAAAATAAGGGTTTTTTAGTAAATCATTGCCTATCTCATCCATAATCTCTTTTTCCTCACCGGGATTAAAAATGATCTCAATATTACCTTTACACACTCTTACTTGTACCACTCCTTTATACCTGACTCTCATAAATACACCTCCTACGCTAAGCATTCTGTCGCGCTAAACATGATCTCCCCTATATGCACTAAGAAGGAACTAAACATAATAACTGATATGTCATTTATAGAGGGAGGCTCGTTATAAAACCAAGGAGTCTCAGGATAGGCAGTCCAGTTCGTCTCAAGTAATTTTCTAAGAGCGCTACAAACTTTTTCCAACAAGAGATTAAACTCTATTTCTGAGGCTGCCTCATCCTCTAACCCATAAAATCCTCGTATCACAAAGACATGTTTGCGGTGTACAATAAAGCTCCCCTTTAGCTCCTCCTTGACAGACTTGCGGGAGATTTCCCAGCCATTTATCTTGAGAAGTGTCTTGCCTGACACAATAACCGGCACACCGTAGAGGGACTTAAAGACATCCTCTCTGTTTGTCCACCTACTGTATTTGTGCACTACCCCTATTCCCTCTACAGAGCTCACAGTTTCATAAATCTGGTCAAGAATTTTCAAATACATCTCTTATTATCCTTTCACAATTTTGGGCTAAGTAGTCTATGGTATTCTTAAAATGCTTGTAAGGTATATTACCTCTCTTGAGAATTCCTCTTTGTACTCTCTTCGCAAGATTGTAAGCCTGTTTTCCTTTAAGGCCGTACTTTAGCTCAGCCCAACTTCGCAACTCTTTAAGAGGCACGAAATGAGGTCTACTACCATGCTCGACAATCGCAGGGTAATAGAAAGGCTTCTTTATCTTATTAGGGTCAGAATAGATCTCGGTATGAACCCCCCATTCTGTGGGCTCCATCTCCCACGCTATACTTCTAAGAAAGTCTCCAGTGACATACGGTAGGTGCTCTAAAAGATAAACTAACCCCTCTCTCCTTAGCGCCTCGGCAGATTTCATTATCTTTATCTCTAAATCTCTTGCTATTTCCTCATCAAGCTCCATCTCTACCCTAACTTCCATACCGCCACTCTCCTAACGTCTTATAATAAAGCTCCAGCATCTTATCAGCTCTATCAGAATATATCCGAGACTTATCTCTGTAATTGACAACGTCTGCTGTTACCGTCGGATCTGAAGCTTGGGCGTAATGGTTAGCTAACATCTCTAAGCATAGATAGGCCGCGTATACACCTATTAGATACTCGTGCTGCGGCGAAAGAGGATTGTCAGAAGAAGGATATGTAGAATATCTTACCCAGAATCTCATTGTTTCATAATTATAGGAGACCCAGAGGCCATGGCTCAGATAGGGGCGTATGTATCGTTCCCCCTCTAACAGGGCTATTGCCCATTTGTATCTTCTGCCTTGCTCATCCCATATGCTTTCTATAAATGAAATCCCCTCTCGCCATCCTGTGGGCATGCTATACGCTACTTTCTCGGGAACATATATTAGTTGCTCTACCACATACAATGGGTAGTCTACAAGTACACGTGCCGTAGCAAGCTCTACGGCACTGCTTTTTTGGGCCTCTGTTAGAACCCCAGAACTATCTTGTAATATGCTGTCAAGCACCTCTAAGATGCTCATTCTTTAGTTTTCTTCTCCATCTTAGTTATTTGCTTTCGAGGCACTTCTTCACGAATGTCTACTTTTTCCGCAATCCCACTCTCGATTAACCTCTGAGCCTCCTTGTCAGGGAAACCTGCTATCTCACCGGGATTCCATAACTTATAATGTGTCCTAAATTTTACTATCATAGTTTATCACCCTCTTCAGGGAGGGCACAGGACTTTTGAGGCCCAGCCCTATGCCCTCCTAAATATAAACAGACAAACAATACTCGCCTCCTATTTAACTATTAGGCGCCCCAAGTGACTTGGTCAATTACTACTATGGCCTTCTCGTGTTTAACTGCGAAGTCGTGTCTCATTATTACTCTTACTATTGTCTGGTCTACAGAGTAAGCAGATATTAGGTTAGTACCACTCTTGTAGGTAGCTTCCTTGGAGACGTCTATAGTTAAAGCTTCGTTTTCAGCTATAATTAACTCATCAGTTGCCACAAAATAGATCTCTGTCTCGTTTTCTCCTGTTCCTAAATTCTCAGGTATGAAGTGGGATACATAATAAGGATAACCATGCAACTTGCCTTGCAACATCTCTTCTCTAAAGACGTAATTACCCATAGAATTTACAAGGGTCTTTAAGAAGAACTCGGTTCTGGGTGATATAATCCAAACTGCGGAAGATGTATTAACGTAGGCTTTCCTTAATAGATATTCAGCTCTTCCTAAAGTATTTATTACATCAGTGTAAGAACTTCCTGTAGGTTGAATTACGTTAGAACTGTCAACCCAATACCTCAACCCTTTAGGAGTATAGTTGGTGCCATCTCCTCTCAAGAAATATCTTTCCTCAGTCTCTGCCATTGCTTTTGCAAGCTCATCTCTTACTATTTCATCCACAGAAAGAGAAGCATCTCTTAAAAGATCGTTAGATATAGGGCAAAGTGCTGCCATCTTCTTAGCTGTTAAGACAAGTTGCCCAAAAGAGAGACCAGTCTCGGGAATATCAGAGCCTTCACCTATGTAATAGCCAGTAGCTCCGCCAGTTTGCTTGGGGTATATTATCTGGTTGGTGTTCATAGGTATAATTCTTTTTGTAAGACGCCTTATTATAGTCTTGGGCCTTAGATATTCGATCATGTCTCTTACGTACTTTGGAAATACTAAGTAGCCGCCTGCTGTAGAACTTCCCTCATTAAGAGCCTTGATAAGCATCCCATCACCGTAGGCTTTTTCTGCATATCTTACAGCTCCCTCTACAGTACCCCCACCGTTTATTAGTGATTTTACAAGTCTTGCTACCATTATAGAGCCATCCACTTTTTCCTCCTTACCCTCTAAGGCCGGTCTCTTAAGTTCTGCTTCCATCCTATAAATCTTCTCCTTTAACTCATCTACTTCCTTATTCTTGAGTTCTATCTTTTCCTTCAACTCCTTAAGTTCATTCTCAACAGCTTTTACCAACTCTTCCATCTCTATTCTGATACCTCCTCTTTAAATTTTTTAATCCTCTCTAAGATCTGAGAGAGAAGTTCCCTCTCCTCGTTCTTCTTAAAGATAGAAGAAACTTCTTTGTAGACTTTCTCAAGAACTGGTTCGTCTTTTAAAAGATGCAGGTTATTGATGAACTCATAAGCGATAAAGTTCGCATATTCCTTTTCATCATCCCCCCATTCTTTACCGATTTTGTTATAAAGCCTTTTGAGAATACTTATTAATCTCTCTTTATCGTTTTCAGATATGGAGGCTCTGTTTGCATAAACTCTCGCAGCAATTACAGCACGAGGAACAATATGGGGTCTACCGTTGATTAGTTTTACGACAGGGAATTTATATCCGCCCATATTCTCTCGGTTGTCCGGATCTACATACAAAAAGAATTTTCTGTATTTATCCCAGTCTATTTTGTCTTTGTCTCCAGAGCCGTCTGAAGAGGCCCACTTGGCAGCATCTCTCCTTGCCTCTGATTCATCCCATGGCTCATCATCTTCTGCAACAGGAAAGTCTAAACAGTCATCGATAATCATCTTCACTCCTACTATGTTCGCGTCCTCAAGAGCGGGGAACGTCACTACTGAAACCTCATAGAGCTTTATCTCTTTCAGATATCTCATGTTGCCCTTAATATCATAGTCTACTACATCGTAGCCGTATGAAAGACCCCTTACAGCTCCTTGCTTTATTAAGGCATAAGCTTCTCTTCCGCGCTGTGTTTCTAAATTAAGCTCTCCTTTAACTTCTACGTAGTCTGGCTTCTCTGTTAGGTGGGCTACACCGATTACCTCTGCACGGTCGTGTTGCCATAAAAGTGGAAACGTGCTTTTTTCCTTTAAGGTTTTAGAGAAAGCACCTCTAACTACTACATCGTTATACGAATCAACCTCCCCATAAACAGTTAGTTTACCTGTGAACAACCCCTTTTCATCAATCCCTGTTTCTAACTCAAACTCTTTAAATTCCATTATTCACCCTCACTCTCCTCTCTTCTAATGGTATTGGGATTTACTAAGCCTGAGTTTATTATGTCCTGTATCATGACGTTCGCAGGCTGATATAGATCATCTTCTGGTAAATCAGGTTGGTCAAGAAATCTGCGAGCTTCATTCTTAGTTAGTATTCCCGAAAGTCTCGCACGAATAACTCTATCCCAGACCTGTACTGCATCTTCAGATAACGCTGGAACATCATCTTTATCATAAGTCAACTCATAGTTCTCGTTAAACATAGGAATTAACCACCTATTAAACTCTCCTGCTAATAAATCACAAAATGGAAAGATTGTATTATAGAATAAACTTTTTAGCGCGTTCCTAAAGCCTGCATTTGATGTACCACTATCACGTAAGAATAGCTGGACAGGAATTCCAAGAACAATAGCTATCTCTTTTGCTGTTATATTAATTACGGTTTCCCAGTTTAAATCAGATGGCCTTAAAGACATTTCTCTCCATTCAAGACCCCCTTCTAATAGAAGGGGTCTTCCGGCATTCTCAGGACTGGAGTAGATCTCATTAATTTGCTGCCTTAGAAACGCAATTTGTTTCTCCGAAAGCCTTTCTCGACTAATTAGCGCCCCAGAAGGTCTTGCGTTATTCTCTATTAAGTTAATATTCCAATCTTTGGCCCGGTTTGAAAGTATAATAGACTTTGACAATGAAGCAAGAGGTGATAACCCTCTCAAGTTATCCAAGGGATTGTAATTTTTAATATGTAGAACTTCTCGTGGTGAGTATTTCTTAGGCCCATAACGGTACTCTTTAACAGGAGAAAGAGAATAGATATCAGTATCATGTACAATCTGTACTCTATCAGGCCTCAATATATATAGCGCTGCTGGCTTCTTGGTGTCAGTTGCAAGAATATATACGTTCCCTGCTATGTAATAGTCAACTACAATCTGCTTTACAAAAGATTGCCAAGATTGCTGAGGATTAGGATTCTTTAAGAGACGAATTATATCGTCTTTTTGCACTTCTCTGTTTCCGCGCTTCTTGTCGATAACTGTAAATCTTATACTGCTCACGTTCTTAGCTATGACGTCAATGGCTGCATATACGTAAGGGTTAGTTTGGTAGCCCTCTTGAGCTAAGGCGAAGAAAGAATCCATATAGTATCTTCGAGGGGATAACCCCAGAAAGACACTTACATTCTGTTTTACTCCACTGAACCTCTCCCTGATCTTAGTCAAAAAAGACATCTTTCACCTCATAATACCCACATTCTCGGGGTAGATTTCTGAAAGTGAGTATAAACACAATATCTTAGCGCATCCAGTAAGTGGTCGTTTACGCCTACTGGCTCCTCCAAGACGTTCCCTTCTCTGTCTTCTTTGTATTTGTACTCCTCAATCTCTTTCTTAAAATTAACACATTGAGGGTGAATAATTATTTTGTATGTCTTAACCGTGTTTATACCTGCTACTACGTTTTTTTTTGCGGGGTATATATAAAGACCTGCCTCTTTAAATTCCTCTATCCTATCAGGCTCCGCTGTGTCCGCATATATAGGAACATCAGTAAGGTTGTACTTGTTTAATTTGTCTTTTATTAACGCGATTAACGTGGAATTTAGCACTCTTGTGGCATATATCTCGTCCATTACATAAAGCTCATTACCGTTAACTCCCACCAAAACGAAGCCTGACGGGGAGTTGTACCCAAAGTCCACCCCTGCTATTATTTCTTCATAATCTTCAACATTAATAGGGAATTCCTTTACTTCATAATTGTTATAGACCTTGTTTCTGAGAACACCCCACTGACCAAGAGTGTAGACCGTATAAAAGTACTCATCTACCTGTTTTAACGCCTCAAGATATTGCTTATCTTCCTGCGATAGGAATTTGTTGTCTTTATAGGTGAAGTGGAATATATCCGTATTGGTTTTAAACTCCCCTTGAGGGTTGTCAAAAAATAATTCCTTAAGCCATCGTGCATACGAGCCGGGGTTAAATGTCATTATCATCTGTCTATATTCCCCTGTCGGTAGTTCACGACCCCTGAGAACAATAGAAAGATCTAAAAAGTCTTGCATCGAAATCTCATCGACTTCGTCTACCCATACATAATCAACATCTGTTAGAGATTTTAGCTTCCTGACATCGTCAAGGGCTCTAAATAAAATTTTGTGCCCACCATAAGCAGGGGAAGTGGTAATGATCATGTCCGCCTTGTTGTAATCGTACTTTATTCTAAATTCATCCATCCAATATAACAAGAACTCAATACATGTATTCTTTAAAGAAGGTAACGTTTTTCGCGCAACAAAAAACTTCTTCTTTTTATATAAAAGCATCTGCAAAACAAGCTTCTGAGCAACTGCATATGACTTTCCACTTCCTCTACCACCGTACAAAATAACAAACTTCTTTTTGGATTGAAAGAACGGGATATAAGCCTTGTTAACGTAATCAATAAAATTAACTTTCGGCGTCTCTTTAGACACTATGCTTACTGTAGAGGCATATTCTCCCATTGGCTTTCCTCTTCTGGGCTATCTTCCTCTTCCTCTGACTGACTGCTTATTAGCTTCTTGGCTTTGGGTAATAAATCTTGCGCTATAATTATAGATATTGGATCTCTGGTCTCTTCCCCTAACGATATCTCAATATCATAAATAGTCTTGAACGTCTCGGCTATGTTCTTTAAATCACGTGAATTCCTTATAGGAATTTTACCGTTCTCTTTTATAAACTCCTCTAAAGATATGCCTATTATCTCTTGGAATTTGAGTATGTCGTTAAAGTATCGCTTAATATTCTTGCGCGCCTCTTCCTTTAAAGCTTCCTGCATTTCTTTTTTGACACTCTCTTCTAACTCCTTGACCTTCTTCTCCCAATTCTCCTGTCGCGCTACCCTTGATATGGTCGCTACTCCAACACCAAAATACTCGGCTACGAGTTTGTAGCTCCTCTTTGCCCCCAAACTCCAATAGTATTGGAACCACGCCTCTCTTTCTTTCGCTGAATAACGCTTTGTATTGCTTTTCTCTTCCATTCCTATTTAATAAGAGTGGGGAATATAGATAAATAGAGTAAACGTAGAGAAAATGTATAAAAAATTTGCAACAAAATATATACCTACCCTCTTTACACACTTTCTTGCATATACTAAAATATGATTACAAATGACAAACATAGGGGGGAATAATCTACAAAAACTCATCTTGCTGTCCTCCCAAATAAAGGACAAAGAGGATGAATTACGGATAATCGAACTCGTGCGCGAAGATCTATGCCAAAATTCCCTTGAATGCCTCAACTACTTCTTAGAAAAATTCTGCGGGGTAAAAAGTAAAAAAGAGGAATTCTACTACTACTTCTGGCTAACTTACTCAGAACAAAAATACACCCAAGCGCAAAAACCAATAAAATATTTCGCCCTCATTATGTGGCAAAAATTTAAAAAAGACAACATAGACAAAATAAAAACAGAGGAACTACCAGAAATAATAATAGACGATTTCGAAGATAAATTGTTAAACGAAATTTATATTCGCCAATTACTGGAAGCACTGGATGAAGAAGAACAAGAAACAGTTAAAAATATCCTCTCGGATAACAATTACACAGTGCCTCCTTCGCTTAAAAATAAATTAAGAAGAAAATTGAAGAAGTGAAATTTACCCCTCGAAGTTTTGGGGAAAATTATGGGCGGGAAGAGGCCTTAGGGGAAAGGTATGGGGTCTGTTTTGTGACCCCATACCTTTTTTAGGATTGGAATTCTCTGACGAATTCCAATCCATCCTGCAGGCTTGGAAACCTGCAGGAAGCAATAAGGACGTCTTGGTAATAAATAACAAATAAATATTCATGGGAAGGCAATCTGTAAAAAGAGAAAGAAAGCATTCTTACACCTCCTTTACAAAAGCTACAGTGCTCAAAGGAATATATATATCCTCTTTGATTTTTTCAAGCTCAAAGAGGATATATATATTCTTAAATGCCTTATTGTATGCTCTCTTGGAAACCTCTATCTCTAAGGGTTTCCAAGAATCTCCTTCAAGTCTGACAATATAGTAGTATTTTTCATCTACAAAAGAAATCCTTCCAGAATGCCATAGGATTTCATGCCAAGGCACAATAATGTTATATCCTTTTGGTGTTTTTCTTTTTGATATACTGTAGCTTGGCAAACCTTGAAACTTCAGGTTTTCAAAGCACCAAAGCGAAATAATATTTAGAAATTCTTGGAAACTATTTATTTTTCTCATTTTTACACCTCCATTTAAATTTTTTTCTTTTGTCTATATTCTATCATATATATTTTTATATATCAACACTCTCGGAAACCAGATTTTCTTTGCTTCCCGTTATTTCAACACATTCACACATAAGAATATCTGAATATGAAGAGGTAAAAAAAGAAAGCATAGCAGGAAGCAAGGAAGAAAAAAGAAAAGGAAGAAAAGGGGAAAGAGGAAAAGAGAGGAAAAGAAGAGGAAAAAGGGGAAAGAGGAAAAGGAAAGAAATAAAAAAAAGCCCGAGGAGAAGTTTCTCCTCGGGCTTGAGATGTAAGGAGAGTTCTACTCTTGCAGAACTCTCCTTACACCTTCTTCCACTTCTTCCCTAACCGCAACAATTGCGGTAGGGAAGAATTTCCACGAAGGAAAGACTTGATATATCTTCCCTTCGCAGTACTGGAACCCTCCAATTTGGGACATATCTGCACTGTATCCAGTGCAGATAATATTCACCTCAGGAGGAAGTTTTCTAAGCTTCCTCCTGAGCCTGAAAGTTTTAAAGCGGGCTTCATCCCAAATACTCCACCCATCTATTCTCATTTAAAACACCTCCTTTCTTTTTATCTACCCTTAGTGAGCTCATCGAGCTCACTAAGGAGCTCATCTTCATCTATTGCCCCTGCACAGTTCTCCCAGCACAGGCTACACGGGTGGGTGATTAGGGGCTCGACCGGCCCCGTTCTCTGGAGCACGCTTCCCACGGCACCGCATGGGAGCTCGTAAAAAACGTACCTATCCCAGAAGAGCACGGGCCATGTGTGCTCTTCCCATTCGGAAATCCCTGTTATCTTTATTTTTTTTTTTTTATCCATTTTTTCATACCTCCTTTTTGAGATTTTCGCTTGAGCTTTTCGCTCAAGCTTAACTATATTTTATTACATATGTTTTTATATGTCAACTACCGTTCAAAATCAAGATATTTTCTATGTTTCTTACTGTTTCCTTACATACCTTATTTATATATATTTT
>Ga0072500_115422_pt1 | contig 24735 bp, 29 predicted proteins | sample GBScelen77Swater_FD_63803 | JGI IMG/M metagenome (GOLD analysis project Ga0072500, IMG submission 63803) | Hot spring microbial communities from Great Boiling Spring, Nevada - cellulolytic enrichment S 77C v2 (version 2) | ecosystem: Environmental > Aquatic > Thermal springs > Hot (42-90C) ...
CCTCGATGTTCCTCGTGACCTCATCAAGGGCTTCGGCGTTTCTCCCAATCCTTTCTCTGAGCGTCACCTCAAGGAGGTTGAGGTTCTTCTTCGAGAGTTCCTCGATGTTCTTCGCCTCATCACTCACCTCATGGACCCGTTCGTTGAGCTTCTGGAGCTCCTCTCCCTGGCGGTTTGCTCCATCAGCAACCTGGGCAATGGTCCTCGCAATCTCCTGAGTAGCTCGAGAAATCTCACCGATAGAAGAAGAAAGCTCCTCCGAAGAAGCAGCCAGAGTGGAAGCAGTGTTGGTAATCCGGGAAATTGCGTCTTGCAGATTCTTCACCATGGTGGATAGAGCCCGGGCGAGCACTCCTACTTCGTCGCGGCTGCGGACTGCTTGAACTTCCACCCGCAGGTCTCCCCGGGATACCTGCTCGGCCACCTGAGCCAGAGCCTGTAAGGGGCGACTGATGGTTCCGGAAACCACAAAGATGAGGAGCCCCACTGCCACCGCTCCAGCAATCGCTATGAGAATCGACCGGAGGAAATCCCGGTTGGCCTGGGCAAAGACTTCTTCCTGGGGAACCACTGTTCCGGCAATCCAGGGCTCCCGGGTATTCCCCACGAAAAAGGGGACAAAGGTCTTGAGGGTATACTTTTTCAAAGCTTCGGAGTATTCTACCCCGGTATACACTTCTCCTCTTTTCATTCGCTCCAGAATCACCGCCGCAGAGTTATCTTTGACCTCTCCCCAGATTTTCCCGATGCGGTCTTCCTGGGGGTGGGCGACCACCACGCCTTTGGCCGAGACCAGACGCAGGAAACCACTGTTGAGGATTCTCTTGCCGCTGAATCGCTCGTTCAGGGTGTCAAGGGCGATGTCCACGCCGGCCACCCCCACCACTACCCCGTTTTTGCGGATGGGTACCGAGCAGGTGGTCAGGAGGGTCTTTTTTCCAGCGATTTCGTACTCGTAGGGCTCAAGGAGCACCTCGTTCCCGGAGTTTCGGGCTAAAAGGTAGTAGTCTCCGGCTCCCGGGGTTTCATAATCCCGGAGAGGTTCTTCGGAAATCGTTCCCTCGTTCCGGAAAAAGCGAGGGATAAAGCGACCGGTCTCATCGTGTCCTTCAGTTCCCCGGTATTTTTCATCCAGACCGTCTAAGGCGTTGGGCTCAAAGCACGCCCACGCCCCTAAAAAATCCTCATTCTCTTCCAGGATTTTCCGTAACATCCCCCTCAGGACCTCCCGCCGGTGCTCCTGCGGGATGGACTCAAAGGCTGAAAATCCTTGAGCCATGGTCCTGGCGGCATTCATGGCCACTTCCAGGATGGCATCGGCTTCATTGGCCAATTCCCTGGCAGTAGCCTCCATCACCGCCCGGGCGTTCTCGTAGGCACGGTTGCGGCTTTGCAGGTTCTGCCACACCACGATACCCAGAAGAGCCGCAACCACCGGGATGAGGATGAAAACGAGCATCTTCCCCCGCACTGAGTGAAAGCCCCGTATCATGGTGCATCCCCCCAAGGTGTTTTTGCCACTATTTTAGCAGGAGAAAATAAAAAATCGTTGCCAACCTGCTCAGGGATATTCCCCTGACGCTCTTTTCTCCCCAACCTCGTTTTTCCTCTGGATGATTCTGGGAAAAGTCAAAGGAAAAAGTGAACGATGAAAGGAGATTGGCACTGACCAAGGACCAAGGTGGTGTATACTGGAAAAAGCAGCACAGAGAGGAGGGGAGAGGATGAAGCGTTTCCTTCTGGTTCTTTTGTTTCCGGTGTTGCTTTTCCTTCACCGTGGAGGGGTCTTCGCCCTGCCCTGGGAGTACATTGTGCTCATCGATGACCCCGAGTTCGTGCGCCTTGTAGCCGTGCCAAACCCCGACCACCGCCTCTTCTGGGCCACAGATTACGTCCTTGAGGTGGAGGCCCGAAATCCTGCACAGCCGGTTGAGGTTTCGTACCTCATCCTTGCAGGGAGTGCTACTCCCGAAAGACCTTCGCAGGGGGTGGAGGTCCGGGGGAGCAATTTCATCGCCGGATGGGAGGAAGAGAAGCAGCTGTATTTCCACACCGAGGTGGGAGGATGGGCCCGCCCGGAATTCCAGGCTAACCCCCAGTATTTCCCTTTACCCCACTACCGGACCTGCGTGCTCCTTCTTGCCCGCTATGAGAAGGTGTACCTCGTCTTCCTGCGGGAGAACGACGGGTACCTGATGTACCGGGTTTTCCAGGGAGGTCCTTTCACCGAGCTTGAGGTGGATGGTCTTGCCCGGGTGACGAGGGTAGGGGAGGAGTTTGAGGTTCGCTCTCTGGGTGGACCGGTGGAGGTGGGCCTCTGGGCGGAAGGAGCATACCTCCACGACGAGGTTGCCGGCTATGCCCGTCCTGAGTTTCAGGAGAATCCCAAACGGTACCGCATCCCCCACTACGGGATGTTCTTCTTCCTCGTGGCCCGGTATGGGCGGCTCGGGCTCATTGTGGGGAACGAGAACGACGGCTACCTTGGGGCTGTGACCTTCTCCGGTTCCCGTCTCCTTCAGGAGGAACGCATCCCGGGTCTTGGCATCCTGCGGGGGCTGGGAGGGCCGGAGGTCGAGGTTCTGGCCTCAGAAGGTGTTCCGGTGGAGGTCTCTCACTTCTCCTTTGACGGCACCTGCTGGCAGCACGAAGTGGGGGGATGGGCTCACCCGGAGTTTGAACCGAACCCCCAGCGCTTTTCTCTGAAACACTACACCCCCGGATTCCTCATGCTCAGTCGGTACGAGAAGAGTGCCCTGTTTTGCTACAACGAGAACGACGGGCAGCTGGGCATTCTGCCCCTTGCGGGGGATGACCCGGATCTTCAGGCGCGGGTGGTTGCTGCCCAGGGGGATTTTGGGTTCCGTCTGTTTTCGAAGCTCCTTGATGAAGAGACGGGGAACGTCGCCCTCTCGCCTTTTGGCCTTTTTCTGCCTCTGGCCGTAACCTGTGCCGGAGCCTGTGGGGAAACCCAGAAATCCATAGCCCTGGCGCTTGGCCTTGAGGGTCTTGGGCTTCGGGAAGTCCAGGAGGGCCATGCGGCGCTTCTTGGAAGCCTTCACGAGGAAGACCCCGGGGTATTGCTTCACAAAGCCTGCGCCCTCTGGGTCAGGCAGGGTTTGCCGGTCAGGGAGGAGTTCCTCTCCGCAGGCAGGGAGGGATACGGTGCCGAGGTGAGGGTGCTCGACATCAACCATCCCGGAGCCCTTGAGGCAGTGAACGGCTGGGTTCGAGAGCACACTAAAGGAACAATCGAGCAGATTCTCGAGCGTATCGACCCGGAAACTCTTGTGATCGTCACGAGTGCAGTGTTTTTCCGAGGCGCCTGGACGGTGGCTTTCGACAGGGGTGAAACGAGGCCCGGTCCATTTTTCCTTCCCGAGGGAGGAACGAAAACCTGTCTGTTCATGACCCGGTCGGGGGTCTATCGGTACCTTAAGGGAGAGGATTTCCAGGCGGTGGCCATCCCCTACGGAAAAGAAGGACGGTTCGGCATGTACCTCTTCCTTCCCGACCCCGGTGTAGACCTTGAGGATTTCATCCGTTCCCTGAGCTGGGAACGCTGGGAGGCGTGGATGCAAAGGTTTCAAAAGCGGGAGGGGACGGTGAGCCTGCCCAGGTTCCGTCTCGCGTACGGTGCGAAGGAGCTCCGGGATGTGCTGAAACGCCTGGGGATGGGCCCTGCGCTGGTGCCCGGGGCGGATTTCTGCAACCTCCTTGAGGGTGAGGCCTACATAAGTAGCGTCGTGCACCGGGCTTTTGTGGAGGTGCACGAAGAAGGCACCGAGGCTTCAGCGGCCTCGGCCGTGGTGGTGTCGAGGGGAATGGGGGAGACCTTCACCATGGTGGTCAACCGCCCTTTCTTTTTCGCCATACGGGATGACAGGACGGGAGCGCTGCTCTTTCTGGGTGGGGTTTTCGACCCGGAAGACGTTATCTGAGGTCATGAAAGGAAGGCTACAGCGCAGCCCAGACCGGCAATGTACGCCAGGATGACGGCAAGGCGCCTCCCTGAGAACGTGTACGGCTTCTCCCAGGAGGGGATGAAGCCGGGGAAGAGGCGTGAGTCAAGAGCTTCTTTCGTCCTCTCGTAGTGGGTGAGGGCATTCTTGAAAAGGAGTGCTCCAATCTTTCCGCTGTTTCGGATGGCAAGGCGCCAGGTCCGGAATCCTCCCCGAAGACCTATGGTCACCACGAGACGGCGGTATTCCTCTTCAAGGACAAGGATGAAGTGTTCCATGCCCTGGGCGATGGTACAGAACTCCCGAAGTGTCCGGAAGCGTGAGAGAAAGAGGAAGATATCCCCCGGGGGAGTGGTGAAGAGAAAGAAGGTCAGGGCGAAAGCCGAGAAAGCGGCGCGGAGGACCACAAGGAGGACGAAATCCAGGGGGTATTCAAGGAGGAGAACGAGACTGGAACTGCCGACAAAGCCCAGGAGGGTGAGTGTGGAGCGCAGGACCCACCGCCAGGGTGTTCGGAAGAAGAGGTGGAGGGAAAGGAAAAGCCCAATGTTTGCGGCAAGGAGCGCGCCACTCTTTGAGAATCCCAAAAGGACGATGGGGAAAAACACGACGAGCATTTTCTCCCCCGGGTGCATGGTGCGCCCCCGACTTTCACAGGCGAACATCACAACGTGCCGGAACATCAGTGCGTGCTTCGCTTCCCGAGGATGTACCCGATGATGAGCCCTCCTGTAGCTGCCTGCAGGGCAAAAATCAGGGTTTCGATTTCCCCTGAGGGTGGTTCCCAGAGGGGGGAGAACCAGGGGCTGAAATCCGGGGCGATTTCCTGAATGAGTGCCTGGGCTTCTTCATCGGCTCCTGCAAGATCTCCCTGGTGCTGTCCAAGGCGGAGAGAAACGAAAAAGAGCACCACGCAGCAGAGGAAAAGCAGGAGAATCTTCCCCTTCATGCTATCCTCACCCCCAGACGGGTAAGTTCAGCGCCCATTCGGGCCCGGAGGTATTCAAAAAGCGCCACGGTCAAAAGCCCCTCCATGACGGCCAGGGGGACCTGGGTGACGGCAAAAAGGGCCATGAACCTGGCGAAGGAGAGGAGGAAAGACCGTCCCGGAAAGGCCAGGGCAAGCTGAAAAGAGGTAACCACGTAGGTGGCAAGGTCAGCCGTGAAGGCGGCAAAGAAGACGGCCACAGTCAAACGGTATCTTCGCAGGAGCTGGAACACCAGGAATCCTGTGAGGGGTCCCGCAATGCCCATGGAGAGGATGTTGGCTCCCAGGGTGGTGATGCCCCCATGGGCTAAAAGGAGCGCCTGGAAGAGGAGGACAAGAGACGAGAGAAAAGCGGTGACCACAGGACCGAAGAGAATGCTTGAGAGTCCTGTCCCTGTGGGGTGGGAACAGGAACCGGTGACCGAGGGCAGTTTCAGGGCAGAGAGGAGGAAAATGTACGCTCCGGCCAGGGCAAGGAACATTCTGGTGTGGGAATCTTGCATTCTTCGCACCTGCAGAAACCCCAGAAAGACCAGAGGAGCACTCAGGGCGAAGTACACCCCGCACCACAGGGGTGGCAGAAATCCCTCCGAGATGTGCATGGCGTACACGGGGGAAGTGCAAAAGAGAAAACCTGCTGCACTAAAGAGAGCCACGAGAAGAACACGCACAGGGTCCACCTCCTTTGAGGAACAAAAATGCCCCTCCAGAAAGAGGGGCAGAATCTTTGCCATTGCCCTTCCCTCCGAAGGGTTAGCATCGTTGAGGGCAGGTCTCCTGGCTCACGGGTCATCCTCCTCCCACCTTCCCAGGTGTTCCCCAGTGGTTGGGATTCGTCGCCGTATACAGTAGCGGGGGCTGCAGCGGATTTTCACCGCTTTCCCTTTTAAGCCTTAAGGCACCCTCAACGGACGGTATTCACTTTTTGCAACATTATAGATTCTGAAGGGGAATCTTTCAAGGGTTACTACTGGCTCTGGGCGATACCCTGCAAGCTTTCTCAAGGATTTTTGCGATTTCTCCGTGACAGCACCGTCCTGAAGGATTCTCAGTAAGACAAAACCCCTTACTTCCGGCGCCGGTCATCCTCTGGATGTCTTCTAGGGTTCTTGCTCCCTGGCGGATGGCAGAGCGTATCTCCTCTTCCGTGACCCGACTGCAGTAACAGATGTACTTCGGAAAAGCTCCGTCCTTGTACCATACGGGAATCTTGAGGTCTTCTTTCTTCAGGGTCTTCCCAGAGGCATCAAAGTAGACCACCGGGCAATGTGGATTGAGGCAAAGGCGGTAAGTCGTCGTTTCGTGTACGGTGTCCCTCAGGGCCTCCCTCACCAGGTGCTTCACAGTGAGGGCCAGAACGTTCTGACCCTCACTGTGGCATATAGGGCACAGTGCCTTCTTCATGGTCTCACGAACGGAGTTTTTGAAGGGCTTCTTTGAGCTCCTCAACGGTTGGGACTTTCCCGGAAAAGAGCACCGTTCCGTCAACGACCACAGCAGGGGTCATGCGGACTCCCATTTTAGCGAACTCTCTGGGGTCGGCAACATGAGTCACCTCTGCATCAATCCCCAGGGCCCTGCACGCTTCTCGGACGTTGTGTTCAGTTGCCTTGCACTTCGGGCATCCCATGCCGAAAACGGCAATGTTCACGGGTATCCACCTCCTCAGGGAGCGAAAATGAAATTCCCGAAAAACCAGCCGACCACTGTACCGAGGAGGACAATGGTCGCAACGTACACGAAGGCTTTCTTTCCCCCGAAGACCCGGGCGATGGCCAGCCAGTTGGGGAGGCTCAGGCCGGGTCCAGTGAGGAGGAGAGCCAGCGCTGGTCCCTTGCCCATGCCGAGTTTCATAAGGGTGCTCACGAAAGGCGCTTCGGTGAGCGTGGCGAAGTAACTTACAGCACCGATGAGCGTGGCAAGGAAGGAGGACCGGATGCTGTTCCCCCCAAGCCAGGTACGAATCCAGGTCTCAGGGAGGAGCTTTCCGATAACGCCGACCACGAAAACACCAAGAAGAAGCAGGGGAAAGATGAGCCGCACAAACCAGAAGGTTTCCCGAAGCCATTCCTGTATGGCTTTCGGGGGAAAGGCAAGCTTTGCGTACGTGGCGAAGATCGCAGTCAGTGCCGCCCAGAGAATGACCTTGTGGAGGTAGGGTCCGCTCCGAATGAGGTAATTGGGGAGGAGAAGGGAAAGGAGAACGAGGAAGAGGAGAAAGGCGCTTCGCCTCTCAAGAATCGCACCTTTTGGCTGACTACTACCTCCTTCGGAAGACACGGGTACTGTGTGCTCTCTCTGGAAAGCGAGGCTCATGATGCTGCCGACAAGAAAAGCCATGATGATCGCCGCGACCACCCGGGCGAAGGCCATAGAGGCTCCAAGGAGGCTTCCAGTGTAGGTGAGGGCAAGGACATTGGTGGCTGGGGCCACCCAGAGGATGATGAAGGCAACACCAACAGTCGCACCGCCAAAATAGAGACCACTGGCAACAGGAATCACCGTGCAGGAACAGGCGGCAACAAAGAAGCTTGCTATGCTGGCCAGGGAGAACGAGGAAAGTTTCGACCGTTTCTCGCCGAGGTATTCGAGGATAACTTCCCGGTTGATGAAGCTGACGATGCCCCCTGCAAGGAGAAAGGCAGGCACAAGACAGGTGAGAACGTGCGTGGCCACGTAGTCCTTCAAAGCCAAAAATCCGGCCACGACCACATCGCGCATGGTGCCTTCACCCCTGGGTATTGTTCTCCCTCCATTATACTCTCCGCGTCAACATTGCCCCAGTGTGGAGTTTTTCGGTGTTCTGGGGTTCGCCAGAGGTTTACTTCAGGTATAATTGAGAAAAGGGGGTTAGAAAAGATGGTGCGCGTTCTTGTTCTTGCGCTTTGTGCGGTGGTGTGCTGTTCCTTTTCGGCTTCAGCTGAGGAATTCGTGTCTTACGTTTCTCCTCTTGCCGGCTTTGCCATAGCTTTTCCTGAGGGGTGGGAAGTCGAAAATCCTCCGGAATCTTTTGATCCCACCCTCATGCTTTCGGCTCGTTCTGGGGAGGCATGGGTGTGGGTGACCCTGGAGTACCGGTATTACACTTCTTTTGACGCCTTCAAGGAACGGGTGCGCAGCGATATTCTCCTGTACCCGGGTGTGCAGATTCTCGGTGAGGGGAGGACCGAGATCGACCACGTCCCCGCCTACTGGTACGTGTATTCCTTCCCCGAATGGGGAAGGGAAATGCAGGGAATTCTCTACCTCTTCTCCAGGAATGAGGGGTTTTACCGGATTATTTGCTGGACGTCGAGAGAAACCTTTGACGCGGTTTTCCCAACCTTTCGAAAGATTGTTCGAAGTTTCACGACGAGAATGAAACAGGCTCCTGAATGAGGATGACAAAAGGGCATCTGAAGTTTGCCATTCTCGTTGTCGTTGTTGCGGTTCTTTCGGGATTTTTGCTTTTTGCTCAGGTTCGCTCTTCTATCCCTTTTTTTGCTCATCTGAGCCCTGCAAACAGTAGCTCCCTTTCGTGTACGGCCGGGGATGTTCTTCTTGTCGTGGCTCCCCACTGTGACGATGAGGTCTTTGGAGCAGGAGGGTTCATATACGATGCAGTGAAACAGGGGGCCAGGGTCTATGTGGTTGTGGTGACGAATGGTGAAGCCTTCAGGTTTCTCGTGAGTCGACCGAGCCGAGCTCCCCTTCTTGGAGACCGTCGGCAGAGAGAAACTTTAGAGGCCCTTGAGGTTCTGGGGGTCCCGAAAGACCATGTGTTTTTCCTCGGGTATCCCGACCGGGGTCTGGAGCTCCTCTGGTATGAGCACTGGTTACCGGACATTCCCTATTTTTCTCGTCTCACCCGGAGGGAGTTCACTCCGGATACAAGCTTCAGGCCGGAGAGCCCGTACTGCGGCAAGAGCGTGGTTGCTGATCTTGAGGAAATCCTCCGTATGGTGCGGCCCACTCTCGTTCTCACTGCATCCCCCTTTGATACCCATCCTGACCACCGGGCAGTATACAACTTCACCATGTATGCGCTGGAACGCCTCCGCTATGAGGACCCCTTTTTCGAGAATACCCGGGTGTTCTGGTACCTCGTTCACTGGAACTTCTGGCCCCATGGGAGCCTGACCGGACCGGGAGTGAAACTCATCCCCCCCAGGGAACTCCTTGTGCCCACCATCCAGTGGCGGTACTACTTCCTGGGGAAGGACACCGTTTTTGCCAAAATGCGGGCAGTTCGAAAATACCGTTCCCAGTCTGTGGGAGGATATCCTTTGAGCTTTGTCCGGGCCAATGAACTTTTCGTTGAGGCCCGCAAAGCCAGGATTCCCACCCTTTTTGAAGGAATTACGGTTGATGGACAATGGGATGACTGGGATGGACCGAACATTACCTTCTCCTCGCCAGAAGTACGAATACGGCAAAATGGGGTCCGGAAGGCCTCCTTGCCTTCCTTCCTTGCTATGGCAAAAGATGCCGAATACCTGTACCTTGCCGTCCACCATCTGTCCTCGAAAGAAGTAAGGTACCGTTTCCATTTCCTGCCTGTTGTCCCTCTCCGGGGTGAGGAAACCGTCGTAGATGTGGAGGTGGGAACGGAAGGCCCGAAGGTAGTTGCAATTCCCTCAGAAGACGGGTCCCTCAGGGCTTTACGGTACGCCATGGGGAAAAATGGCCTTGAAGTGGCCGTTCCTCTTGAGCTTCTGCACCATGCGGCAACCGTATTCTTCAAGATGGAAGTTCTCGAAGGCAAGCGGGTACTTGCTGAGACGATCTGGAAAGTACTGACGTTCTGAGGAGGAGGAGAAGTGCCAGAACTTACGGTTCTTGTGCTCTTTGGTGGAAAGTCTGTGGAACATGAGGTCTCCTGGGAATCGGCCCGAAACGTTGTTGCGGCGCTGAATCCTGAGAAGTACAAGGTGCTGCTTGTGGGCATTGACAAGGATGGCCTCTGGCGACTCTGTGAGAAGGAGGACCTTGAACGAGGGGAGTGTTCTCAGCACTGTGAAGAGGTGGTGCTCCTTCCCCATCCTGAAGGGGGGAGGCTGTACAGTCTCTCCCGCAGGGAGGTCGTTGCTACCCCGGATGTGGTTTTCCCCCTGCTCCACGGGACCTTTGGGGAGGACGGGACGCTCCAGGGGCTTCTTGAGATGGCGAATCTCCCATACGTCGGTTCTGGGGTTCTGGGCTCTGCTATCTGCATGGACAAGGAAGTGACCAAGAGACTCCTTCGGGAGGCGGGACTTCCGGTAGTACGTTTCCTCTGTGTCAGGGGAAGCACTATTCCCAGCTTTTCTGAAGTCGCCGATATCCTGGGGGTCCCGTTTTTTGTAAAGCCGGCAACCCTTGGGTCTTCGGTAGGTACGGCGAAGGTGGAAGGTCGTGAGGATTTTGAACGCAAGATCGCCGAAGCCTTTCAGTATGATGACAGGGTCCTCATCGAGGAGTACATCGCCGGGAGGGAAATCGAGTGCTCGGTTCTGGGCAACGAAGAGCCTCTCGCCTCACTGCCCGGAGAAATCGTTCCGCGCCACGAGTTCTACTCCTATGAGGCCAAGTACCTGGACCCTGAAGGGGCAGAGCTCCTTGCTCCTGCGCCGCTTGATGAGGAAACAACGCGAAGGGTACAGGAACTTGCCCTTCTGGCCTTCAGGATATGTCGATGCGAGGGCATGGCCCGGGTGGACTTCTTCGTGCGGGAGAGAGAGATTTTCATCAACGAGGTGAACACCATTCCGGGGTTCACAAAAATCAGCATGTACCCGAAGCTCTGGGAGGTGAGTGGCATCCCTTACCCGGAGCTCCTTGATCGCCTCATCGAACTTGCTCTGAAACGGGCACAGGAAAAGCGAAGGCTCAAGAGGAGTTTCCGCTAAAGATTCAGGAGGTGCCCGGGAACACCCCGGGCACCGCTTTGTTACTCCACGGTGAGCTGGGCTTTTCTGTCACCGAATTTGTTGCAGTGGGCGAAAACCTCAAGGACATCGCCCTTCTTCGCATCAACAACGAGGTATTGAGCTTGCTGTTCCTGGGCCGAGGACTGGGAGAAAAAGCGCTGGAGAATGACCTCTTTTCCGTTCAGGAAGACCCGGATCTCGTCGATGTAGTGGTCACCCTGGGGATTGGGAACGCTGTGGATGACGCGGATGACAAGAAGCGACGTTTCGGGATCAAAACTTACCGCAATCTGCGATGGGGGATGGGCAAGCGCTAAGCTTCCTGCAAAGACCGAAAGAGCAAGGCCAATCATCAGGCAGAGGCTTTTCGGCGACACTGGCGTCTCCTTTTCGGGGCTTCTTCGACCTTGACCATGGGTTGTCCGCAGCACACAAGCTCTCCACCGCCGACTTCCTTCACTTCCACCACGTTGCCACAGACCTCACAGCGGAAAATCTCTCCCACCTTTTCCACCCGGGGCACTGCAAACCACCTCCTGTATTTTTTTATAGAGAACCATCGAGCTTCTTTCCAATTCCCTGGATTTCCCTATAATGGAAGCGAGGTGATACGGTGGACGCATTTTGGGCCTTTCTGAAATCCTTTGTGGTGCTCATCGTTATCCTTGACCCTTTCTTAGGGATGGCGACCTTTCTCGCCCTCACCCGCAAGATGTCCGAGAGAGAGCGAATGGAACAGGCTTTCCTCGCTGTCCTTGTAGCCTTTGTGCTCCTTGTCATTTTCCTCTTCGGGGGGCAGGCCCTGTTTTCTCTTCTTGGGATTTCCTTTTCCAGCTTCATGGTGGCGGGAGGGGTGATCCTGCTCCTCCTTGGCATTGAGGATATCCTGGGGTTGCAGTTTTCCAAAAAAGAGGCTGACACCAGAGCCATTGCCGTGGTCATCGGGACACCGCTTCTCTGCGGTCCAGGGGCCATTACCTCCATCATTGTTCTTGCAGGAAAGTATGGGTATTTCATCCCCTTCCTGGCCCTGGTGAGCACCCTTTTTGTCACCTGGGTACTGCTCCTTTTCGCTCCCAAGATTGCGGTGTTCCTTGGGGAGCGAATTGTGGAGGTGCTCTCAAGGGTTCTCGGGCTTTTGCTTTCGGCCATTGCCGTAGAATTTGTGAAGGAGGGCATTCTGACGATGATTACGGAGGTTGTGCAGCGGTGAAACGTGGCGTTCTCCTCATCCCCTTTTTCCTTGCCCTCATCGTGATAGGTGTGGGTATCTCAGGAGCAGGATCGGTGATTCCCGAGATTGCAGAGCGCTTTTCCCTTCCTTATGCCCTTTCCGGAAAGGTGTTCTTCTTCCAGGGTCTGGGGTACTTCCTCGCCCTGATTTTTGGAGGTATCCTGGGGGACTTTGTGTTCCGGGGAACGGTGCTCCGTCTGGGGCTGCTCCTGGCAGTGCTTGGATTTCTGGGCATCGCCGTGGGGTCATCTTTTTCTTGGCTTCTCTTTGCATTTCTGGTCATGGGGGTTGGGGTGGGCTTTGTGGACTGCATGGTGAATCCTGTGGCCCAGAGCCTTTTCCCGGAACGCCCTGGAGAGGTGCTCAACCTCATCCATGCGTTCTTCGGCCTTGGGTCGCTCCTTGCGCCAAGGCTTTACGCTTTCCTCCATACCCGGGGATACGGTTTCCAGAGCCTGTATGGGCTCGTCACAGGGCTTGTGGCAGTGACCGCGGGGCTGTTCTTTCTGCCATTCATCCCCCGGAATATCAGCGCTCCTCCGGGGAACGCGGTCTTCCGGGCTTTTACCCGGAAAACTTTCCTCCTTCTTGGGGGGACGATGCTCCTTTACGCGGCTGGGGTGAGTACTCTCAACGGGTGGCTGGTGACCTACCTGAAAGGCCGGGGGTTGCCTCAGGTTGTCGGAGCCGTGTACCTTTCCTACTTCTGGCTGGGGCTTCTTGTGGGTCGTTTTGCCCTTGCTTCGTTCTCCGAGCGAGCCGGATACCTCACCCTGATGCGGGCAAACGCTCTTGGGGGTGCTCTGGGGATAGCACTGTTTCTTCGTTCTAGAACTTCCTCCTTTCTGGCACCTCTTCTGCTCTTCTTTGCGGGGTTTTCGCTCTCAACGCTCATCCCCCTCACGCTCACCTATGCCATGGTTGCCTTTCCTGAGGTATCTTCTACGGCTTCGGGCTGGGTGCTGTTCAATAATGGTCTTGGAACCTTCCTCTTCCCCTGGCTTTTCGGCTTTGTTGGGGGACGGTTTGGTTTTGCGGTGGTTCTGGCCGCTGTGCCCTGTGCCCTTCTGGGGGTTTTCCTGTTCCAGCAACTTCTCGTTTGGGTAGGGAGAAGGATTCTTGAAGAGAAAGGAGCGGTGACCCGTGCGGATCGAAGACCTTGAGGCACAGCTTGATGACTTCGATGTTGAGCGAAGGAAGGCAGCGTTTCTCAAGCTTTCTGAAGCTTACCGGAGGGGGGAGATTTCCTTCCCTCCACCTCGCCCGGTGGTGAACCTCCACTTCCACACCTTCTTCTCCTTCAACGCCTGTGGGTATTCGCCTCTCCACATCGTGTGGCGGGCAAAAAAGGAGGGTCTCAGTGTAGCGGGGAGTGTCGACTTTGACGTCTTAGATGCTCTGGAGGAGTTCCGGTTTGGGGGATTCACCCTGGGGCTTCCCGTGGTTTCGGGTCTTGAGACCCGGATTTACCTCCCTGAGTTCCGGAATGAAGAGCTGAGCTCTCCCAACGAGCCTGGCATTGCCTATTACATGGGGAACGGTTTTGTGCGTCTTCCTGAGGAAGGGACCCGGGCTCTTGAAACCCTGCGGAGGCTCAAGCGGATCGCTCAGGAGCGGAATAAAAAGATTATCGCCCGGGTCAATGCGTATCTTCAGGAGGCTGCTATCGACTATGAAGCTGATGTCCTGCCTCTTACCCCCTCCCACAATCCCACCGAGCGCCACATTGTTGTGGCCTATGTCAGGAGAGCAGAGAGCGTTTTCCCAGATCCCCGGGATCGTGCCCGTTTCTGGGCGGAAAAGCTTGGTGTTCGGGAAGAAGAAGTCCAGGTTTTGGAGAAAGACCGGGCTTCGTTCTATGATTTCATCCGCTCACGCCTCATGAAGTTCGGCGGCGTAGGATACGTTCAGCCCGATGTGGGGGATTTCCCCAGGATTCAGGAAGTGAACGAGATGATTTTCTCGGTAGGTGCCCTTCCTTCCTTTTCCTGGCTTGACGGGACCCGGAGTGGGGAGGCCGACCCTGAGAGACTTATCGCTTTCTGCGAGGCCAATGACGTAGAAACCTTTTTCCTCATTCCTGACCGGAACTGGAATATTCCCGACGATGAGGAACGGAAACTCAAGGTCCGCAAGCTCTACGAGTTTGTGGAAACGGCGAAAAAGCACCATTTCCCCGTCTTTGTGGGCACGGAGCTCAACCGTTACGGCCAGAAGTTCGTTGACGACTTCGATTCTCCATACCTTGCACCTTTAGCGGACTTTTTCCTGGAGAGTGCCTGGGTGCTCTGGGGCCATGCGGTCCTTGAGATGTCCTCACGACGGGGGTACGGGAGCAACTGGGCGAAGCGCACCTTCAAAAGCCGTGAAAAGAAAAACCGCTTTTTTGCTCGTGTCGGGATGCGAACCCCGGCCAATCCAGGGGCGGTGCAGAAACTCGGCGAACGTGCGACCGAAGACCTTTTACGGGAATTTGGGGAGTAGTTCTCTGTGGAGTGCTTCCAGGGCAAGAGAGGCCTTTTCATGGATAACGAATCGGGCCTTCCAGTCGAAGGGGGTCGGGGTGAGGTTGATGATGCCAAGAAGCGGCGTGTACGAGGGGAGGAAATTCGCCGGTGACACCTGGAGGCTCGAACCGATAACCAGAAGAGGCAGGCGGTGAGCGAGCTCTGTGGCCTCTTCGAAACACGGTGGGAGCATGTCGCCGAAGAGCACGACATCCGGCCGGATCATTCCTCCACACGGACACCGGGGTGGGACTTCACCCCGGGCGACCTTTTCCTCAAGGACCTCGATGGGGAAAGAGGCATGGCACATCACACAGTGACCTGAGCGAAGGTGTCCGTGGATTTCGAGGACCCTCCGGGATCCTGCCTCGATGTGGAGGCCGTCGATGTTCTGGGTCACAACGGCCTCCACAAGGCCTCGTTTTTCCCACTCGGCAAGGATTTCGTGGGCTCTGTTGGGTCTGGCGTTCTTGAAGCGCATGAGGACCCGGAAACCAACCCCGAAAAAGACCTGAGGACGCTCAAAGAGGGCTTCGGTGGAGAGGACTTCAACCGGATCATACTGTTCCCAGAGACCTGTTTGAGGGGTCCGGAAATCAGGAATTCCGCTTTCGGTAGAAATCCCCGCTCCGGTGAGGACAAGCCAGGGTCTGCGGTCCCAGAGGAGGGCAGCAATTTCCTTGGGATGCCACGACATCTCAGCGTTTCTTTTTCCCGTTCCGGTGCCTCTTGAGGTCTGAGAGCTTCTCTTGACTCTGTTTCAGGAACCGGTTCATTTTCTGCTCGAAACTCGCCCGGCTCCTCTCGAGTTTCTCAAGGTACTCCTTGTCCTCGTTCACCCGCTTGATGGAGAGGTCAATCTTCCCATCAGGAGAGATACCGATAACCTTAACCTTCACCCGGTCGTTGATTTTGAGGTAGTCGTTCACATCCTTCACAAAGTGGTGGGCGATTTCAGAGATGTGCACAAGACCCCGTTTGCCATCTTCAAGCTCAATGAAAGCACCGAAGCGGGTGATGCCCACAACCTTCCCTTCCACGACGCTGTCGATTTCCACCATGAACCTGAAACTATCCTCCCTCTTTAAAAATTGAGCATATTATACAAATCCCCTGAAAAGGTGTCAATGCGCTTCAGGAGAAGGCAAGAGGTCCTCAAGGAACCTCTCTGGAAGCCCACTCCGGGGGTAGGCCTCCTTGAGGGGGGTAAGGTCATACTCACAGCGGCGAAAGGAAACCCAGAGTTTCTCCCCAACCTCAAGCAGGGCCCAGGCTGCCCTCCAGTCACCGTCCTTTGGCCGTCCGACGCTCCCGTCGTTCACGATGAAGAGTCCGTTGACCTCCCGGAAAAAGGGGATATGGGTATGACCGCAGACGAGGACATTGGCGCTTTCGCCAGCCATCATGTGGAGGAAACTCGAGTCCGGCCGGTCGGGGAAGAGATACTCGTTGATCCGACGGGGACTTCCGTGAACAAAAAGGAAACGGAAAGCTCCTGCCTTAAGTTCGTACCGGGGGAGAAGGTTCCGAAGGAACGCCTTGTTCTCCCCGGTCACCGTTCCCTGAGTCCAGGTAAGCGATACGTGCCCCAGCGCCCTTTCTTCTTCTGTTCGGTATGCGCAGCCACAGTCTTCAAGGTCAAACCCCACCCCCTGGTCGTAATTCCCCATGATGGTGGGGATTCCAAGATCCCGCACCGTTTCGATGACCTCATTTGGGAACGGAGCGTACCCCACGAGGTCCCCAAGACACACCATCATATCCACACCGGTTTTCTGGATATCCTCAAGGACACTTTGCAGTGCCGGAAGATTCGCATGGATGTCAGAGAAAACAGCAATGCGCACAGGGGTCACCTCCTAAAGGATACGGATGAAAAGCGCCACAAAGCCAAGAGACGGAAGGAGGTTGGCCACCCGGATTTTCTTGAGGTTGAGGAGATTCAGGGCAATCCCCAGGATAAGGACGCCTCCGGTTGCGGTCATTTCCCGGACAAAGGCTTCTGAGAGGGACGGGGCGATAAATCGAGCAAGAAGCGTGATGCTTCCCTGGACGAGGAGGATGGAAAGGGCTGAGAAAGGAACGCCAATGCCAAGGCTTGCTCCAAGGGCAACCGAGGCTGTCCCGTCAAGGAGAGACTTCGTGTAGAGAATCTGGGGGACTTTCCCCAGGCCGTCCTCAAGAGACCCCATGATGGTCATTGGGCCGATGCAGAAAAGCAGTGTTGCAGCGAGAAACCCCGGAGCAAATGTTCCTGCTTCAGCCTTCAGACGTTCCTCAAGCTGCCTCGAAAAATGTTCCAGACGTCCCTCAAGCTGCAGGAGTTCTCCCAGCGCACTTCCAGCCACAAGGCTCAAGAGGAGAGCCAGGAACTTCTCCCCCCTGAGGACCATGGAGAGCCCAAGAGGTACGCACACAAGCCCCAGGGTATGCATGAGGGCTTCCTGAACACGCAAGGGAAACTTCCCCCGCAGGACCATTCCCAGAAGCCCTCCGAGGACCACAGCTAAAGCGTTACAGAGTGTTCCCATGTTCTGTCACCTTTGTCTTCGTCTTTTTCTGGTGGAGGAGAATACCCTTGAGCACTCCCGCCACAGGAATGGCGGCGATGACTCCCAGGGCTCCGAAGAGCTTTCCTCCCACAAGGAGTGCAAAGAGCACCGTCACCGGGTGCAATCCGGTCTCTTTCCCCATGACCCGGGGGGTAACAACCACGCCTTCGACGAAGTTGATGCCGCTGAAAAGGGCCACAACCCCCACCACATGCCAGAGCGACTTTGTGCTGGCAAAAAGGAGTGCCGGGATAGCCCCCACAATGGGTCCAAGGTACGGGATGACGTCGGCGATTCCGGCGATGATGCCGATGACCAGGGGAAACTCAATGCCCATAGCGAGCAACCCCACGGTTGCTGTGGATCCCACGAAGAGGGAGAGAATCAGCCGACCCCGGATGAAATTGCCGACGACCCTGTCCACATCCCGGAGGATTTCGACGTACTCCCTGTGACGTTCCCTGGGAAGGATTCGCACCAGTGCCCCCCGGATTTTTGCCGCGTCGACCATAAAGTAGTACAGGGCAAAGGGAGTGACGACGAAACCCAGAAAGAGCACGCTCATGAAGAGCGAAACGAGGTTCAGAATGTTCTTCGTGATGGTCTGGAGGTAGTTTTCGAAGTTTCCCAGAAAGTTCCGTAGGAAATCCTCCACTGCCTCGGCAAGATGAAGCTCTGGGTACCTGGCATCCAGGGCCCTGGCTGCTTCAAGGATTTTCCCAACGAAGTCCTCAATGTACCTGGGGACAGCAGACGCTAGAGCCTTGAGCTGTGACAGGGCTTCAGGGATGATGAGGAAGAAGAGTAGGGCGAAGAAGAGAAGCAAGGCGAGGAAGACGATGACCACCGAGAGTTTCCAGGAAAGCCCTCTTTTGTTGAGGAATCGCGCGGCGGGGGTGAGCGCGTAGGCCAGAAGTCCCCCAAGGACAAAGGGGACAAGAACATCCCGCAGAAGGTGCACAAGGTACAGCGCAAGGGCAAGGATGAGAAGGTAATAGAACCTTTTGAGCCACTCAGTGACTTTTTCTTCTCGTGCTTCTGGCAAGTGGCTTTCCCTTTCGTGCGTTTTATGTATAATATTCTAAGGCTTTCACGCCACTTTGCAAGAGTGAGACCAATGCTTGACGGCCAAAGTATAACTGTTCTTATTCCAGCGTACAACGAGGCTCCGCGGATTGGAAGAGTCCTTGAGGTGGTCTGTGCCGCAGACTTCGTGGACCAGGTGGTGGTCATCGACGATGGTTCACGGGATGACACGGCGTCTGTGGCCTCACGCTTCCCTGTTCTGGTCCTTCGCCATCCCAGGAATTTCGGAAAAGGGAAGGCCCTGGTTTCCGGCATTCGGGAAACGCAAGACAGCGATATCTACCTCTTCATCGATGCGGACCTCCTGTACCTCCAGAAGGAGCATCTTCTGGCTCTGGCTGAGCCCCTCGTCCGGTATCCGTTCCTCGATATGACGATTGGGGTGTTCAAGGGGGGAAGGGGGTCGAGCGACCTTGCCCAGCGCTTCTTCCCCATTCTCAATGGGCAGCGGGCGGTACGGGGGAAATGGGTACGGAATCTCCCCGATTTCTCCTGGACTCGCTTTGGGGTTGAAGTCTTTCTGACAAAGTTTGCCCATGATACCGCGGCGAATATCGAGATGGTCCCACTTTGGGGTCTTGCACACTACCACAAGGAGGAAAAGTACGGCCCGTTCCTTGGGGTGTACCATAGATTGAAGATGTACCTGGAGATTTTTCGAACCTACCTCCTCTATGAAGGACACATCCGGAGGGATCCCAAAGTCGTTGAGGAAAAGGAGGAGCGCGTATGCCCGAGTGTCACCTGAAAGAAAACCTTGCTCAGTGCACCTGTACGTATCTTTCCTGTGCAAAGCGTGGGAAATGCTGCGAGTGTGTGGCGTACCACCGCGCCCATGGGGAAATTCCGGGGTGCTTCTTTCCACCTGACGTTGAGCGAACCTATGACCGCTCCATTCGGAGATTCATTGCGGCGTATCAGAAAGCCTGAAAACCTGATTGTCGACCTCTCCCGGACCCTTGTTCCGGGGGAGTCCTCTTTCTCCGGGGACCCACCCTTCCTCGTTCTCCCCTGGCATCGGCACGATGTCCACGGGTTCGCCACCCGGGCGCTTTTCCTTCCAGAGCATGCGGCAACCCACGTGGATGTTCCCCAGCACTTCTTTGAAAATGCCCCGGGAGTGGAGGCTATCGCTCTTGAACGGTTCTTTGGGCGGGCTCGAGCCCTTGATCTCGGGGGACTTCCCCGTCCTCTTGAGGAGACGCTACTTCGGAAACTCAACGTGGCGGAGGGGGACGTCGTCCTCTTTGTGGGGAACCCAAAGCTCACCGAGGAGGACGCACAGGCACTCCTTGCCTGCGGCGTGAAAGGAGTGGGGGTTGAAGCAGAGAGCATTGACGAACCGCCCTTCCCCTTGCACCGCCTGTTCCTTGGGTCAGGAGTGCTGATTTACGAAAACCTTACCAACGTCGCCTGCCTCGTGGGGAAAGAAGCCCTCTTTTTCGGCTTTCCCCTGAAGGTTTCCTCTGCAACTGCTTCTCCAGTGCGGGCAGTAGCGATTATTTTGTCTTCGGAAGGCGCGAACGAGCTTCCCTGAGCCAGTACTGTCCGGCAGCATCATCCGGTCGAAGCGCCACGTATTTTTCCAGGGCCCAGACGGCGTTATGGTAGTCGCCGGTGCGGAGGTTTGCAATCCCAAGCCAGTAGTAGGCTTTGTCGAATGTTGTGTTGGCCTCGATGGCCTTTTTGAAGTACTCTATGGCGTCGTAGGGCTCACCCCGCTCCAGAGCTACAATACCCTGCTCGTAGTTCTCCCAGGCCTCTTTCCCGTACTGTTTCCAGTTACGAACCTTCCGCAGGAAATACCGGGCTTGCTGGTTCTCTGGGTCAAGCTGCACCACCTTTTCCCAGGCCCAGATGGCCTCATCGTACATATCTTCTTCCTGATAGGTTCGGGCAAGCCAGATCCAGGCCTTCACGAAGTCGGGTTTCGTGGTGACAGCCTCGATGAAGAACTGAATGGCTTCTTCCTTCCTCCCTACCTGGTAGAGGTTATACCCCTGGTCGAACATCACCTGGGCGTAGCCTTCTTCGGGAACGTCAATGCTATACGGGGCAAAAGAAGGGACTTCCCCATCGGCCCAGGCGAGGGAAACCCAGAGGAACACAAAAGACAGTGCCAGGAATGCGTATCGCATAGGCTCTCCTCCTTTTCCTTATTGTACCACAGGGATCTCAAGCTCCGGGGCATCGTTCTTCAGGACACCCGTTATGACGTGACAGCCGCAGTACCGGGCAAAAAGGGACGAGGCTTCAGCGAGAATCTCCTCGAGGTTCTCAAGCGTGAAGGGAGGAAGGCAATCGATGTTGATGACCGCGGATACGGTGCTTTCCGTGATTTTCGTCGCGTCCCCCTGTCGCCAGGTCCACTTCCGGCAGAGGACCTTACGGCTATCCCGAAGGATGATTTCGCCTTTTTGCGGAGGTTCGGGCTCGGTACCGTTGAGGGGGATGTACCATTCGTCCCCCTGTGCATAGGTGAGCACGAGGTCTCCCTCAATTTTCCCCAGGTCATCGCCTCCGCAGGGAAGACCATAACGGAGGGACACTGTGTTCATGAGGGCCACAGGGGTATTGATATAGGGGAGAGTACCTCCTTTGAGGACCCTCCGGAGGAGGCTCTCGATGGAGGGAGGATACCGGTTGGGGTTCGTCCCGAACTTCATAAAGGCTTCGCGCCAGCTTGCGATTTTCGGATCGTTCCGGAGGGTTTCAAGGGTGTAGCGTTCCCGGGCAGTGTGTTCTGCTTCCCGGAGAAGACAGACCACGTCTTCTTGCTCGCCGTGGTTCGCCATCCCCGAGAGGACGAGAACACCCCGGAGGTACTCGGGGTACGAGGCGAAAATCGCCGGGTCAATGCGGTACTTCACCGGTGTTCCTCCTTCTCGGTGGTCGGCTCAATGTGCACCGTCACGTCGGTCACACCGTGAAACTTCTGCTTGATGACCTGTTCCACCTCTTCCGATATCCGGTGGGCTTCCTCAACGGACATTTTCTCGTCCACAAGAACGTGGAGGTCGAGGTGGATGTCATCGGCCCGTCCACGGGTTCGAATTTTGTGGCATCCCTGGACTTCGGGAATCTCCCGCACGACGTGGGCAATGGCCTCCGGATGGAGCACGTTCGCGTCACAGAGGATGCGGGAACTCTCCCGGATGATGGCAATTCCTGCCCTGACGATAAGGCCGACAATGACGAGTGCTGTGAGGGTGTCCATCCAGGGAAGGCCAAGCCTCACTGCTACGAGCGTTCCAAAGACTCCCAGAGAAACGAAAATGTCACTCTGAGTGTGCAGGGCATCCGCAAGGAGGAAGTCACTCCGCCATTTTCGACCTACCGATTTTTCCCAGAAAACCACAAAGGTATTCACGAGGATAGTGACCGCAACGATGGCAAAGCTTTCAGTTCGGATTTCGGGGATATGGGATGTGCTCAGGCGGGTCCATACCTCACGGATGATTTCTGAAGCTGCACCAAAAAGGAGCATGGCAATGCCCAGGGAAGCAAAAGTTTCGAACTTCTTGTGTCCATAGGGGTGACTGGCGTCTGCTGGACGGAAAGCAAAGGCAAGCCCGAAAAGCCCGATGATGTTTGAGGCCCCATCAGAGAGAGAGTGGAACCCATCGGCGGTGACGCTCGCAACCCCCGCCATTTTCCCGTAGAGGACCTTGGCAAGGGCAACACCGAGGTTGCAGAAAAGGACGTAAAGGAGTGTTCGGCGAAGCGCGACGTATCGTATTCTTTCATCCATGGGAACTCACGCAGGTCACATGGCAGCTTTTGATACCCCTGAGGTTTTTGAGTTTCCGCACAAGGGCAGCGACAGACGCTGCGTCCCCCCGCACAAGCATCACCTCAAGGCAGGTCTTTGTATTGCAGTGCACATGGGTAGTGGAAGCAATGGTATCCCGAAAGGTGTGTTCAAGCTCAAGGAGTCGCTTCGTGCAGTTCCGGACCGTATGGTCGTACACAATGGTGACCGCTCCGAAGACCTCCCCCTCAAGATGCTCAAGGCGCTGCTCGCTCACGAAGCGACGTACAAGGTGCCTCAGGGCTTCGGAACGGTTGGCGAAGCCTTCCCGAGCCAGGGTTTTGTCGAATGCCTCAAGGAGTTGCGCTTCCATGGAAACCCCAAAACGCACAAGATGCATCGCCATACGTTCCCTATTATACCAGGGAACATCTTTCCAGGCAGCAAACATTCGTGCTACAATCTTCCATAATCGTGTCACAAAGGGGGTGGTGCTCTTGCAAGTCCGCAACCTCACCAGGGCTTCGGTTCTCCTTGCCCTTGGCATTGTCCTTCCGTCGTTTTTCCATCTTTCAGGCATCCCCGGGCAGGTATTCCTCCCCATGCATATCCCGGCGCTCCTTGGAGGGTTCCTCCTCGGGAGTGGGGAGAGTTTCCTCCTCGGTGTGGTTCTCCCTCCGGTGAATTTCCTGGTGAGCGGCATGCCGCCCTTCCCCAATTTCCTCGTCATGATGGGGGAACTCGGGATGTACGGGCTTGCGAGTTCCCTCTTTTTCCGCCGCCTCCGGTGGGGCATTGTTCCTTCGCTTTTTGGAGCGATGCTTCTGGGCCGTGCGGTGGCAATCTTTGGGTACTTCGTGCTCTTTGCCATCCTGGGGAGAGGCTTCAATGTGCTGGCGCTTCTCCAGAGTCTCTTTGTGGTCTCCCTGCCGGGAATTACCATCCAGCTTGTGGCGGTTCCGGGACTTACTACGCTCATTCTGAACCGCGAAGCGGCGAGGAATCTCTGAGGCTGCTTCGAAAGCGAAAAGACAACCCCGCAGTGACACCCTTCCTTTGTCACTGCGAGGAGCGAAGCGACGAAGCAGTCTCGTATTTTTCCATGAGGCGAAGGAAAGGAGAGACTGCTTCGCTGGGCGAAAAAGCGAAGCTCGCAGTGACAAGGGAAAAAGGACGAAACTACGACCTCGCAGTGACAAATAAAAGGTCACTGCGAGCGAAGCGAAGCAGTCTCACGAGGTTGCTTCGCAGACGGAAAGACGAACTCGCAACGACCGCCCAAGGGGCGAAAGGCGAGACCGCTTCGGAAACGAAAATATGACCTCGCGGTGACAGGTTGGAGTGGTTCCTGCGAGGGGGTAAAGCCCCCGAAGCAATCCGACTTCGAGATTGCTTCGCCAGACGAAAAAACGAGGCTCGCCATGACCATACAAGAGACGAGACTGCTTTGCAGACGAAACGACGACCTTGCAATGACCGCCCAAGAGATGAGACTGCTTCGGAGGCAAAACAGCGACCTCGCAGTGACTTCTCCCCAGTCATCGTATATTAAATTCCTGGGAAACCATTTATTCGATGTATTATGAAGAAGGAAGAAGAGAAGGTGGGAGAAGGACGCCTAACTGTCATGGTCGGTGAAGACCGCTCAGCTTGCTGTCCCCCACCTTCCCCTCTCCCAAGGCTTGAGAGCATTGAGGCCAGAGAGCCTGCATGGTGCACGATGAGAGCCTGAGAGAGGGAGGATACAGGAAGACGAAGAGAAAGGAGGAGAGTACTGGTGAAGAGGAAACTCGTGGTGGGCATTGATGTGGGGAAGGAGCGGTGTGCGGTGAGCCTCTTTGACGGGGAGCGCTTCCGGGACTTCTCCGTCCCTTCCTCTCCCGAGGAGCTTCTGCGGCGAATCACCCCGTACCTCCCTGGGAAGATGAGCAGCGTCCTCTTCGTCATGGAGGCCACAGGGGTCTACCACCTGAAGCTCGCCCTCTTCCTCAAAGAGCGAGGTTACCCGGTGAGCGTGGTCAACCCCTTCGTGGTGAAGAAGTACGCCGAGATGCTCCAGAAAAGAGCCAAGACTGACCCTGTGGATGCCAGGATCCTGGCCCAGTTCGGCTTCTTCGCCTCCCCTCCACCCTTCGTCCCCAAGGACAAGAAGGCCTACCTCCTTGAGGAGATCCAGAAGACCATCGAGGACTACCAGAAAAGGAGGACCGAGATCCTCAACCACCTGGAGGCCCTCCATCACCATCCCTTCCCCCACCCCAGGCTCCAAAAGCTCTACGAGGAGGAACTCCAGAGAATCGAAGAGACCCTGAGGACCTTAGAGAAGGAAGCTGAAGACCTGGCCCTCCAGTATGCCCCAAGAGAGTACAGGCTCCTTCTGAGCATCCCTGGGGTAGGGAAGAGGCTGGCCTGTGCCATTTTGGGCATCCTCTCTCCCCTCACCCGCTTTGCAAGGAGTAAGGAACTCGCAAGCTTTCTGGGTCTTGCCCCCCAGATAGACCAATCCGGGAAGAGGAAGGAACGAGCCTGGATGAAGAAGAAGGGGGAATCCCTTCCTGCGGAAGCTCCTCTTTCTTTCCGCCCTCAGTGCTTCCCGGTTCAATGAGCAGTGCAGGATGCTCTATGAACGCCTACTCTCCCGGGGAAAACCCAAGAAGGTGGCCCTGATTGCCGTAGCCAACAAGCTCCTGCGGCAGATCTTCGCCATCCTGAGGAGTGGGATTCCCTATGACCCCCATTACTTAGAACGGAAAAGGAGTCTTGCCTT
>Ga0072500_136510_pt1 | contig 24359 bp, 22 predicted proteins | sample GBScelen77Swater_FD_63803 | JGI IMG/M metagenome (GOLD analysis project Ga0072500, IMG submission 63803) | Hot spring microbial communities from Great Boiling Spring, Nevada - cellulolytic enrichment S 77C v2 (version 2) | ecosystem: Environmental > Aquatic > Thermal springs > Hot (42-90C) ...
CGGGCATGTTCTGCCCGCGGGGGTGGCGGGGGTGCCCCGAGTGCCAATTGTGTTGGCGGTGGGCCCTGCCCGCGCCCCCCTCCATTACCTGGGGGCCGGAGCGGCTGCCGCCCAAAACATGGCCCTCATGGCCCACGCCCTGGGCTACGCCACGTTCTGGGCGGGGGTGGCCGGCCGGGGCGAGATAGAGCGGGAAATCAAAAAGATCCTGGGCATCCCCCGGGGCATGCGGGTGGTGGCGGTGCTTCCCGTGGGGAAACCCGCGTACCAACCTGAACCCGGGGCCCGCCTGCCCCTGAAGGAGCTCGTCGTCGAAGAACGCTTTGCTTAAAGGCGGAGGAGCTCCCCCCTCAGGGTCACAAGGTCCACGCACGCCGCGCTGGGTTGGCCCGTGAGCCAGCCTCCTAGCTCACCGGGGTTGATCACGAGCGGCCTTCCCTCGCGGATTTCGGCCCGGTGGGTATGTCCGTACACGATGAGGTCGTACCGGCCGGAAGCTACAAGGGCATCCAGCGCCCGGGGCTCGTGCATGAGCAGGATCTTCCTTCCCCCAAGCTCAAACTCATGGGGGCCGAAATGGAGCTCGCCTATCCCCGAGAAACGCTCCCGCAAATAGAGCTTATCTCCGTCGTTGTTCCCAAAAACCCCTATTAGGCGCATCCCGGCCTCGCGGAAGGGCTCGGAAACAAACGGCGACACAAAGTCTCCCGCATGAAGAACGATCTCCACTCCGCGCTCGCGAAAGAGGGCCAAAGCGCGGCGCACATTCCCCAAATGATCGTGGGAATCGGAAATAATGCCAATAAGCACCGTCTCCTCCTTCAGGACGTTTTCAGACCCGACCCCGTGAGGGGGACAACCGCGGTTTCTCCCCGCGCGAAAAATCCAGCACCAAGGAGGCGCAGAAGGCCGGCGGGCGCGAGGGCCGCTGTGGGCTCCACGTAAAGGCCGCTTTGTGCAAGCTCTCTTTGGGCTTTTTGGATCTCCTCTTCGCTTACGGCCAAAGCCTGGCCACCGGTAGCCCGCAGGGCCGCGAGGATCTCCCTTCCCCGCTCCGGCCTAGGAATACGCGCGCCTTCCGCCACTGTCTCCCCGGGCTCCACAGCCTCCGGCTCCGCGTACCCCCTCTCCCAGGCCAAAACAATGGGAGCGCAAGCCTGAGCTTGCACCGCATGGATTTTGGGGATTTTTTTCACCCAGCCCAAGGAAAGAAGGAGGGAAAAGCCGTAGAAGAGGCCAAGCAAAAGCCCACCCCCGCCCACGGGGGCAACCACGTGGTCCGGCGCCTGCCAGCTCAAATCCTCGGCAATCTCGAAGGCCAAAGTGGTGAGACCGGCGAGGAAGAAGGGGGAGGCGTTGTGGGAGGCGTACACAAGGTCAGGGTTTTCCGCGCAAGCTTTTTGGGCCTGGAGCGTAGCGGCCGGCCGCGGCCCCTCCACCGGGACAAGCTCTCCGCCATAAGCCCGAATCTGCCGGATTTTTGGCCCGGAAGCGTAAGCAGGGACAAAAAGACGCGCCCGCAACCCCGCGGCCGCAGAATACGCAGCCAGGGCGGCGCCCGCGTTTCCCGAGGAGTCATCTACAAGGATCTTTGCCCCCAGCTCCCGGAGCGCGGAAACCATGAGGGAAGCCCCGCGGTCCTTAAACGAGCCCGTGGGATTCAAAAATTCCATCTTCCAGAAAACCCTTACGCCAAAACTTGCACCAACTTTTGCCTCCAAAAGCGGGGTTCCGCCCTCGCCCAAAGTCACCGGGGAGACCCGAGGAAGGAAGGCCGCATAGCGCCAAAGGCCCCGGCCGCGAAGGTCCTCCGGCCGCAAAGACGGCACAGGTTTTTCCCAGCGAAGGGGCACCCCGCAGCGCGGACACCTCGCAAGCTTTGGGCTCGGCTCCTCCCGGTGGTCACAAAACGGGCAAATGAAAAACCCCTCCACTTACGCCTCCCAAAGAGAGCGAAATCTTTGGGCGTCGCGAGCCATGGTGTCGTTGTTGAAAAGAACGTAGATCACATCGGCCTTGAGCTTGGACAGGGTCTCTTTGAGCCACCCAAGATCCACATCGGTGTAGGTGTAACGGTACATCTTCGCTCCCGGAGGGGAACCATGAAGGCGCAGATACGCGAGGGGCCCTTCCGTCACGGGAAGCCACTTGAACGGATCCGTGCAATGGATCAGACCGTATTCTTGGCAAATTCGGCGGACGCGGTCGGGTTCCCGCTCCCATTCACCCCGGGGTTCCCAGACCAACACGAGCTCATCGCGTTCGGTTTGCTCCAGGAACCGCCGCAGGGCCTCCTCGTTTTCTGGTGTAGGACCGAAGGACGCCGGACACTGCAAAAGAAGGATTTTTGCCCGCAACGTGCGAGCGATCTCCACGCATTTGGAAAAGACCTGATGGGAAAGTTCTCCCCGAAACCGATCCGTATGGGTCACATCCTGGTGCACCTTCACCGTGAATTCGAACGAAGGGTTCACCTCATCGACGAGAGTTCGCCACTGGGACACGGTGGAAAGCCGGGGAAGTTTATAAAAAGTGGAGTTCACCTCCACGAGGGGAAAGTGGGCGGCATAGAGTTGCAGGCGGTGCTTGTACTTCTTTTGCCAATCCTCTTCGCCGAAATCCTGCGGCCGGAGGGCCGACCAACCGCAACAGCCCACACGGATTTCCACGCCGAATTATAGGTGGAGCTCCTCCAGGGGCCGTAGAGCCTCCAGGGTCTCGTAGGCCGTAAGATCGAGGTGCAACGGGGTAACGGAGACGTAGCCGGAAAGGAGGGCCCAAATATCTGTGTCCTCCTCACCTTCGGGAGGCGTGGAGAGCATTTCTCCCGAAAACCAAAAGAAATCGCGGCCGCGCGGATCCTTTCCCCGCACAAGCTCCTCACTCCAAATTTTTCCGCCGAGCCGCGTGATCCGAAGGCCTTTGGGGACGCCGCGGGGAATATTCACGTTGAGACATACCCCATGCGGAACAAGGAGATCCCGGGAAAGGATCTTTTCCGCAAGCTTTAGGGCCACCCGGGCGGCCCGCTCATAGTCCGGGGTTTCCTCAGGCTCTCCGGAAACATCCAGGGAGACGGCTAAAGAGGGAATCCCGGCCTGGGCGCCCTCCATGGCCGCGGAGACCGTGCCGGAGTAGGTCACATCCCGGCCGAGGTTCGCACCGGCATTGATCCCGGCCACAACAAGATCCGGCCGCCTGGGCGCCAACCCTAAAACGGCCAAAAGGACACAGTCCGAAGGAGAGCCATTGGTGACATGGACCACGGCGCCATCGGGAAGCTGGGCGGAATAGACGCGAAGGGGTTTATGAAAAACCCGGGTGCGGGAAGCTGCAGACCAGTTCTTCTCCGGGGCCAAAACCCATACCTCGCCAAGCTCCGCCAAAACCCGCCGCAGGGCATGAAGCCCAGGGGAAAGGTAACCGTCGTCGTTAGTGAGAAGAATAAGGGGCGGCATGGTTGGCCCGAAGTTTACCCTTCCTCTCTTCCCATGCCAAACCGGAAATAGGTGAGGCGGGTTTCCCCATACGTCCGGGAATCGTGGAGGAAAAGGGGTTGGTAAGCATCAAAAAGCTCATCCTTGTGGAAAGTCTCAGCCACCACTATTGCCCCGGGCCGAAGGGGGAGGGCCTCGCGCAGAGCTTGGAGCGCCTCGTCAGCAATCCCCTTTTCGTAGGGAGCCCCAATGAAGACAAGATCGTATTTTCTTCCCAGCCGGGCCAGTCTATGTACGGCCTCCACCACGTCGGAGCGGAGGATCTCCACCCGATGGGTATAACCCAACTTCTCCGCATTTTCTCGGATGATGCGGATGGCCCGGGGAGAGGAATCCACAAACGTGGCATGGCTTGCGCCCCGGGAGAGGGCCTCCAAACCCACCGCGCCCGTTCCCGCAAAAAGGTCCAAAACCTCCGCGCCTACCACAGCTTCTCCGAGGGTATCGAAAAGGGCAGTGCGCACGCGATCCCGCAAAGGGCGGATTCCCTCCCCTTGCCAGCGGGAAAGCTTTCTTCCCCCTTTTTCGCCGCCGATGATGCGCATAACCAAAGCTTACCCGAACACAGGTTGCAGGAATAATGCAGGTGGCTACGATTACGCGGCTTTGCAAAGGAGAGAAAATGCCCTGGGATGTGGCCATTGTGGGTGCTGGACCGGCTGGCCTTTTCGCTGCACGGGAGCTCGCGCCCGCGGGAATCCGGGTGGTGGTCGTGGAGAAAGGCCAGGCGCCGCGGGAGCGGACGAGCATCACCTGCGGGGTGGGCGGTGCCGGTGCTTTCTCCGACGGAAAACTGAACCTCACCCCGAGGATCGGCGGAGAGCCTGAAGCCATCGGCCTTGGCCCTGCGGAAGCCGAAGAGCTCATCCGCTATGTGGACGAGGTCTTCACCCTTTACGGCGCGCCGAAGGAGTACTCCGGCGAGGATGAGGATGCCCTTTCCCAGCTCAAGAAAGCGGCGGCGGAGGCGGGCGTGGAGTTCATCGCCGGCCGCCAGCGCCACATCGGAACCGGAAAAATCCGCGAAGTCATCGAGAACTTCTACCACGATCTCCTTCGCCAAGGGGTGGAGTTCCGGCTGGGAAAGGCGGTGCGCGGGATTTTCCACGAGGGTAACGGATACGTTTTGGATTTGGGCGAAGAGAAAATCTCCGCCCGCTGCGTGATTGCCGCGCCCGGCCGCGGTGGAGCCTATTGGCTGAGGGAGGTAACGCGAAATCTCGGGATCGGCCCGGATTTCGGCCCATTGGACGTGGGCGTGCGCGTGGAGTTCCCCGCGGAAATTTACGAGCCCATCGAGCGGGTCATGTACGACGCGAAATTCCGCGTGCGCACACCCACCTACGACGACATGGTCCGCACCTTTTGCACCAATCCCCGGGGATTCGTGGTAGCCGAGGACCACGGCGATTTTGTCCTCGTGAACGGACATGCGGAGAACGACAAAAAGACGCAGAACACAAACTTTGCCCTCCTTGTGCGGATCGAGCTCACCGACCCCGTGGAGGACACCACGGAGTACGGAAGGGCCATTGCGAAGCTGGCCAGTACCATCGGCGGGGGGAAGCCCATCCTCCAGCGCCTGAAGGATCTGCGGGCGGGGAGGCGCTCCACCCTGGAACGGATCCGCCGTGTTCCCATCGAGCCCACTCTCAAGGACTTCACGCCTGGCGACATCTCCATGGCTCTTCCCCAGCGGGTGGTGGTGGATCTCCTCGAGGCCCTGGAGACGTTGGATCGGGTTATGCCCGGCGTGGCCTCGGGAAGCACCCTTCTTTATGCGCCGGAGATAAAGTTCTACGACACCCGGTATCGCGTGCGGGAAGGGATGGAAACAGAACTTCCCGGTTTTTACGTGGCCGGCGATGCCTCGGGACACTCCCGGGGAATCGTTTTTGCCGCTTTGACCGGAATTCTCGCGGCCCGCCACATCCTTTCCCACCATGTTTAAACGCATTGGTGTCCTCACAAGCGGCGGCGATGCGCCGGGAATGAACGCGGCCATTCGCGCCGTGGTGCGGGCCGGGCTTGCTCAAGGCTGGGAGGTCTGGGGAATTCGCCGGGGCTATGCCGGGCTTCTGGCCGGTGAGGCCCGGCCCCTGGGCGCCCGCGACGTGGGCGGGATCATCCAGCTTGGGGGAACCATTTTGGGAAGCGCCCGCTGCCCGGAGTTCAAAACCCCGGAAGGAGTGAAAAGGGCCGCCGAAGTTTTGGACCGCCTGGGAATTGAGGCCCTCGTGGTGATCGGCGGAAACGGCTCGCAAAAGGGTGCCTTCGCCCTTTCCCAAGAAGGGGTGCCCGTGGTGGGAGTGGCCTCCACCATCGACAACGACCTTTGGGGCTCGGACATCACTATCGGCGTGGACACCGCCCTCAACGTGGCTTTGGAAGCTATCGACCGCCTGAAAACCACGGCTTCCTCCCACAACCGCGCCTTCCTTGTGGAGGTAATGGGTCGGGATTGTGGGTATTTGGCCCTCATGGCGGGGATCGCCGGCGGGGCGGAGGCCGTGGTCATTCCGGAGGTTCCCATCTCCCCGGAATCCGTGGCCGAGGCCATCCGCGACGCGTATTCCCGGGGGAAACCTCATGCCATTGTGGTGGTGGCCGAGGGAGCGGAGTACAACGCCCGAAGGCTTGCGGAGTACTTCGAGCGGGAACACCTGGGATATGAGCTCCGGGTGACGGTGTTGGGGCATGTGCAGCGGGGCGGGGCTCCGGGTGCGTTCGACCGCCTTCTGGGCACAAAGCTGGGCGCAGGTGCGGTGGAGGCCCTGGCCCGCGGAGAACACGGGGTCCTCGTGGGGCAAATCAAGGGAGAAGTGGTCACCACCCCCCTTTCCGAAGTAGCCGAAAGGAAAAAACCCATCGATCCCAAACTCTTCGAGCTCGCCAAGGTGCTTGCCCAATGAGCCGCAGCTCTGTAAAAAGAAAGGCAAGGCTTTGCCCATGAAAACAGTGAGAATGCTCCGCGCGGTTTTGCTGCTCCTAACCATCATTTGTGTCCTCCAAGTTCCTAATCTCGCTTGGGGAGCTGGGCATTCAGAGTTTTTCTCGCAAAGCCCTGCGCTGGGGGTTGCGAACGAAGAGATGAGGCTTTCTGGCCAGACCGATGAAGAAGGTGGCTTTTTTCTCACGCTTCCCTGGCCAGGCGTTTTTGCCCGCGGAAGATTGCGGAACTCCACCGGCGCCCTCGGGCACACCTTCTTCGACCTAATCCTCCGCTTCGGCGGCTCAGGCCTGCGCACTCCGGAAGAGGTCAGGGGTTTCCGCCTCGAGGTCCCCCGTTTCCTCCCCAAGGACATTGAGCGTTTCACGGTTTTAGTTTCCGGAAGCGAAACGCATTTTCTCCTCGGCGAAGTGCAGGTGGAAGAGGCGGAGCTTCATTGGGATCCAGCCCGGCCGCTCCGGTGGGAGGACTTCCGGGGCGAGCCTCCCGCGGGATCACATTGGGAAGGAGCACAGATCCACCTTTCCCTTTCCTGGACTGGCGAGTGGGAAATACGCTTCGATCGGGGCCGCGGAGTTTGGGTCGCCCGACTCGTTTCCGTGGCCACCTTCAACACCATGGACCGAGCAAAATCCTGGGTCCTCCCCCACGCCAAAACCGCGGAAGTCCTCAACCACGAGCAAAGGCACTTTGACCTCAACGAGGTCTATCGCCGCCTTCTCGATCTTTCGCTGCGCAAGTTTTTGGGAACCGAGGTAACGGGGAGAACGCGCGAGGAAGCGGAAGAAAAACTCAAAGCTTTGCTGAATGCCGCTTTCGAAAGGGTCACCAGCAAATGTCAGGAGATCCAGAGTCGATATGACCGGGAGACCGATTACGGCCGAAATCTGCAAAAGCAGCGGGAATGGGACCGAATGATTTCCGAGTGGCTTTTGGACCCGCTTCGGGCGCCCCAGCCCTAGCTATTCTTTCACCGCGCCGCCGGTAAGTCCGGAAATAATTTGGGACTGGAGGGCGTAAAAGATGATGAGGATCATGGCCGCGCCCATTACGGCGGCGGCGGCAAAGCTCCCCCACCTCCGGTTGTACGCCTCCCCAATGAAAAGCTGAAGCCCCACAGCAAGCGTGTATTTGTCGCTTCCCTTCAAGATTAGGCTTGCCAAAAGGTACTCGGAGTAGACGCTGATGAACTGGATCACGAAAACCACCGCCAGAATGGGCCTGGCCACGGGAAGAACAATCCGCCAGAAAGCCTGGAAGGGCGTGGCCCCGTCCACCAGGGCCGACTCCTCCAAAGAGCGGGGGATGGTGTCGAAGTATCCTTTCATGAACCAGGTATTGAACCCGATGGCTCCTCCCAGGTACACGAGGATTAAGCCCGGATGGGTGTTGAGACCAAGCCAGGGAATTTGTCTTCCGAGCGTCTGGAGGATGAGATAAATGGCGACCATTCCTACGGTTTGGGGGAACATCTGCACAAGGAGGATGGTGAGGAGGCCCGTGCGGCGGCCGCGGAAGCGGAACCGCGAAAAAGCATAGGCTCCCAAAGCGCAGAGAAAAACCCCAAAAGCCGAGGTAATCCCCGCCACGTAGACGGTGTTCAAAAGCCAGCGGGGAAAGTTGATCTCCTGGCGCTCACGAAAGAGGTAAAGGTAGTTGGCCGTGGTGGGCTGGGCGGGGATGATGCGGGCCGTGCGTAAGTTCTGCGCAGGATCGAACGAGGTCCCCAACACAAAGGCCGCGGGAAAGAGGGCAAAGGCAATGGCCACCCAGGCGAGGAGGTTCCGCACAAGCCTTCCCAGCCAAAAGCGGGGGGACCTCCGCCTAAAGGCCACGGGACACCTCCTCCAATGCCTTCGTGCGGGTAAAGCTGATTCCAGAAATAAGGGCCACAATGATGAAGATGACCACCGCCAGGGCCGCGGTCATGTTGTACTCCGCGCCCCGACCGCCTTGGAAGGAGAGCTTGTACGCGTAGGAAAGGAGAATATCCGTAGCGCCTGCTCGGCTTCCGATCTCCACCACCGGCTCGCCCCGCGTGAGAAGCCAAATGAGAGTGAAGTTGTTGAAGGTGAAGGCGAAGGACCCGATTAGAAGCGGGGCCACGGAGATGAGGAGGAGTGGGAAGGTGATACGGGAAAACCTCTGCCAGCCGGTGGCGCCGTCCACTTTTGCCGCCTCGTACATCTCCTCCGGAATGGACTGAAGGGCCCCCAAGGAAACGAGCATCATGTAGGGGTAGGTGAGCCAAACGTTGGTGAGAATGCAGGCAAAACGCGCCCAAAAAGGATCGGTGAGCCAGGGGACCCGCACTCCGAAATACTGGGTCAGAACCTGGTTAAAGAGCCCCACCTCCACGTTGAAGAATCCCCGCCAAATGAGGATGGAGATGAAAGCCGGGATGGCATAGGGCACGATGAGCAAGGAACGATAAAACTTGCGGAGACGCAGGTGGCGGTCGTTGAGGAGGATGGCCAGGCCCAAGCCTAAAGCGAAGCTCAAGGTAACCGTAAGGATCGCCCAGATCACCGTCCAGCCGAAGACCCGCACGAAGGCGCGGTGGTAGAGAGGATCGCGCAAAAACCGAAGGTAATTGGCAAAACCCACAAAGGTTACCCACCCTGGATCGAGCTTTTCCCCATCAGGAGCAACGAAGTTCCCCCCTTGGGCGCGGTACACCTTCCCGGTGCGGAGGTCCACCAAGGTGTCCGTAGCGGGATCGTAGCGGTATTGCGGAGCGTAGAGGCGGAAAGTGCTGAGGGTGGAGAGGCGAAGGACGCCTTCCCCGAAAGGTACAGCCAAGTTTTGCAACGTGGACACGAAGCGCGTGAGCTCCGGGGTGGAAAGGGCAGGTTTGCCATCCACAAGATCCGGCCTTCCGTCGCCGTCCAAGTCCTCCAGGCGGTGAAGGGAAGGGGCGTCCAAGCGCCCGTCAGGAAAAAGCACGTATTCTCCAGCCGGCCCCCAGAGGTAAAGGGCATAGAGGGTGCCGCCCTCCCCAAAGGCGCGGAAGGTGAAGGTGGGCGCATCCGGCGGAAGGTAATAGCGGGTTGTAAGGAGCCCGATCACCTGGTCCTTGCTGAGGATGTTGCCGGTGGCGTAGTTCGTGAAGGAGATGTACACGGTGTAAACGAGGGGGAGCACCACCATGAGGATCATGAAAAAGAGCCCGGGCGCGAGATACCGGAAGGGATAAAGTCGGCGGGAAAACGCCAGGATATTGAGGCCGAAAAGGCCTCCAGCGATCAGGCCCACCAAAAGCCAGCTTCCTTCCCAAGCGAGAAGAACGGCGAAAAAGATGGCGACTGCATCGAGCAGAGAAAGAGCTGACACCTTGATCAAGGTGGAGGGAACAGAGCCGAAGGATTTAGACCGAAACATGAAAAAGGGGCGGGGCTTAGGCCCCGCCCCTCGCTTTTTTACTTACAGCCCAAGGTGGCGCGGATGTTGTCGGCCGCTTGCTTCAAGGCCTCCTCCGGCGTGAGCTGGAGGTTGCCGATGAGGGCCATGGCGTCGTACCAGGCGCCCCAGACCGCGCTCATCTGCGGAATGTTGGGCATGGGAACACCATTGGCGATGGACTCGGCAAACCCCTTCAGAATGGGATCCTCAGCCACCTCTTCATAAGCCGGAAGGAACGCGGGGATCCGCGGATCCTTCTGGTAGAGGGCGAGCATGGTCTCCTTCGTGGCGAAGTAGTTGAAGAGGAAGTCGAAGACGATGGGGAGGTTCGGGGAGAAGGCGGAAACCATCACCCCTTGCACGCCCACGAACGGCTTGGGATTCTTCCCCTGGATGGGCGGGATGGGCCCAACACCGATGTCGATCCCTGCGGCCTTAGCCCGACCCACGAACCAAGGCCCGGTGATGACCATGGCAATGCGGCCCTCGGTGAAGAGGCTCGTCCAGGTGTCCCAGTCCAGGCCAGCCGGAATCAGGCCCTCCGCAAAGAGGTCCTGGAGGATCTTCGCACCGGCAATGGCGCCTGGGCTATCGAGGCCCACATCGCAGGGGTTCAGCTTCCCTTCCTCGTCGTAGCCGAAGATGTAACCGCCGAGGGCGGAGAGGAACGGGAACTCGTGATACGGGTCGGGGTTCTGCACCACAAAGCCGTACTGGGGCACAGTGGGATCCGTGAGCTTCCGCGCAAGCTCAATGAGTTCCTCAAAGGTGGCGGGAAGCTCGGGCACAAGCTTCTTGTTGTAGAGAAGGCCCACGCCCTCGCGGGCATAGGGAAGGCCGTAGAGCTTTCCATAAACGAAAGCCTCGAGGCTCACGGGATCAAACTGAGCCGCAAGCTCCGGCGGAAGGAGGATCTCCGCAAGAAGCCCGCTAGCGGCCAATTCCCCAACCCAGTCGTGGGCGCCGATGATGATGTCCGGGCCCTCTCCCGTGGGCGCGGCCGTCACAAACTGATCGCGAATCTGACCAAACCCGATCTCCACTACCTCAATGGGGATTCCTGTGGCCTCGGTGTAGGCCTTGCCGATCTCCCGGAAAACGGGAGCCCGGGTGTCATCCGCCCAAATCAGGATTTTCCCGGGCTCGGCGGCAAAGGCGAGGCCCGCAACCAAGAACAACCCTACCAGCACCAACTTCCTCATCCTGACCTCCTTTCGCCCGTTTTGGGCTTTTCAAATTATACCCGCTGTTTGGGTTTAGGCCGGGGCTAACTTTCCTGCCCCGGCCCTTTCCCCCTTTCAGAACTTGAACTCAAAGCCCACGTAACCCTCACCGAAACTGGAGAAATTGGCCACGAGGGTGAGGTTCGAGAAGATGGGCACCCATATGTCTACCCAGATCCGGGTGATGTCGAAGATCCCACCACTGGGGCCGAAGAAGGCGGTAACCGTGAGGGTCCAGCTCCCGCCGCAACAAGCGGGGCCACAGAACCCAAGCTTCACCATCTCGAACTCATCGCCTTGGAAGATGAGCGCCCCTCCGCGGCAAACCCTGCCTTTTTCATGGGAACCTCACTTCACCTCCACCGGGCGCAAAACGGCGTAGCTCTTGCCCGACACGTAGCTTCCCAATTGAGCCTTTTGCTCCTCCACCGTGGGAGCGAGGATGTCGTAAAGCTGGGGAGCCCACATGGGATCGGGGCAGCCGCCGCCGGTCCACTCGCCCGGCGCCTTTCCAATGGGTCGGATGTGGTTTGGACCGTAGCCGTCCTGGGAGCCAACAAGCACATAGTGCCAGCCACGGATCTCAGGGATGAGGCTCTTTGGGATCGTCACGATGACCCGGCCGCGCTTGGGGTCGCTGGCAACGTCGATGAGGAACGGCCCCTCCCCTCCCGCCGTCCACAGGTGCCGGCCGTAGCCGGGCCAACCAGCGATCTTGATCACGTAGTCCCAAGGATGATCCGGGTGGAACGCCACCTGGGCGGCCTTTCCTTCCTCATGAGCGTCGGTGCGACCGCCCTCGGCCACGTCGAAATACACAAAGATGATGGGGTGCGAAAAGCCGTGCGGGCCGTTCCAGGGGTTCGGTAGAGCTGGGAAGTCGAAGGCAAGCTGCCAGGCATCGCCCGCGTCATAGACGGCGTACCGGATGAGATCGAAGAGCCCCGGCGCCTCCGTAAAGACCTTGTTCAGGGGGTAAACGTAGGTCCCGGGCCCGAAATCGTCGCCCCTGGGGTCCTCCATGGCCCAGATCTCTGTTCCGCGGATGAGGGTGGGGATGCGCGCGAAAAGCGGCCGCTCCGGCGCTTGCGCCAAGAGCTCTCCCGGCCGCTCCAGGACCACGACCAGGGTGAGGCTCTGCCCGGGCTCCACCCCCAGCTCCTCAAACGGAACCATGAACTCCACGGCCTCGTCCACCGCGGCCTTGCGATATAGGAGGGTGCGCACGGGCGAGGTAAGGCGCCAGCCGCCTTTGCCATCGGCACCGTAGCGGAAGACGTACCCCGCGCCATCCGCTCTCACTTTAGCAAATTCCAGCTCCACCGCGGAGCTAAAGGCGAAGCCCAGCTGAACCTTGGCGTGGCGGGTGACGATGTTCGCCGGCTCCCCGGGCTTTCCGCTCGCGTAAAGAACAAGGCGGAGGTCCGAGCCGATGAGCTCCCGGGCCGGCCGCACGAAATCAACCCGCACGTAAAGGTAGCTTTCGCCATAAGCTACGGCGAATTTCTCGATGAGACCTTTGCCAGCGTAGACTGCAGCCTCAGCCCACTCCTGGGGATCGGTGACCCGGCCGTCGAGGACGGGTTTCACCTCCCCAAGGTTCGCCCGGAAGGGGATCCTGAGGCGTAGGAAAAGAACTTGCGGGATCTCCGCCTCGGCATATCCCGAGGCCCGGTACGCGGCCACAAGGTGAGTTTTGAAGAGCCAATCGAAGAGGTCGTCGGTCCCGGAGTCCTGGTCATCGCCGTACCACCAGAACCAGTCCGACCCTTCTGCGGCGTAGAGGGCACGCAGGGCCTGGGGGTTGGGATCCCGCGCAAATACCGCCGCGCGGGCCTGGGCCAGCCGTTCCCAGGCCTCATCCTCCTCGGGCTCGCCCTGCCAGGTGGAGAGGTCGCCGCCCCAGGAACCCGTGGGGAGGCGCGGAAGGATCGCAGTGGCCGGCCAGCACGCCAAAAATTCCGCCGGGGTCACGGTGCGCACCCATTCTGTGCGCAGGAGCATTCCGTAAAGGGCGCGCAGGAACTCCCGGCCATTGTCTGGGTATCCCGCCATGAACATCCAGTTCTCGCCGTCCAGGGCCACCACCACCACGTGGTTTTCGGGATTGGGAAGGGCATCCCAGTAGCGCTTGATCTCGGCCATGAAGTCCGCCACGGCCTCGGCGGTGGGCTTGTTGCCGTAGGAGAAGGAGATCTTGTCGGAGATGTTGTGGTCGCGGAAGAAGATGGCGATATCCCCGAAACGCCAGGGCTGAGCAAGCTCCGCCCGCGTGGGTTGCCGACCCAGGGCTGCGCTCAGGCTCCACTCGTCGGCCACCGTCCAGCGGAATCCAGCCTGAGCGAGGAGGGAAACGGCCCTTTCCGAAACAGCTTGCTCCGGCGGCCAAACGCCCAACGCCCTCCTCCCAAAAAGCGCTTCGTGTTGGGCTTGGCCAAGCTCAAGCTGACCGAGGATGTCCTCGTCCCACCCGTACTCCGCGAGGATGGGAAGGATAGGATGGTAGAAGGGGCTGGTGATGAGCTCCGTCCCCGCCTCCTGAACCCGGCGGTAGTAGTCCACAACCTGGGTGATCACTTTGTGCTGAGCGCGGATGACCCGCACGATGTCCTCTCCGGTCCAGCCGCGCTTACCCCGCAGGTCCAAGAGGCCCAGCTCGCCGTGAAGCTCGGGCGAGATCTGCCAAAGGAGGAAAAGCCCGGCGGCATCCAGGAGTTCCTGGTCGGTGAGCTTCCGGAGACCTTTGAGCCGGTTCAGCTCGGCGTAGTACGGGTCGTAGTACTTCCCGCCGGGCCGGAGCATGTATGGGTTTATCCAGAAGAACTGCTCCTGCATGGCCGCCCGGGTTTCCTCATCCAAAGAAGCGGGATCGTGGAGGAGGGCCCACGTCCACTTGAGGTGGTTATCCACCGCGCCGATGAGCTCATAAAGGCCGCCTTTGGCCCGCTCCTCCTCGGTGATCTCCGCGTAGTCCAAAATCTGCCAAAGGAGGCTGGGCTGGAGGTTGTAGGTCACCTTGATCCCCGGGAACTCCAGGAGGATCTTGGGCGAATCGATGTACTCCTGGACGGCGTGGACCCGCACCCAAGGAAGCTCGTATTCGCCCGCAATTCGATTCCAATAAAGGGGCTGATGCTGATGCCAGATGATCGCCAGGTTGATCGGGCCCTTTTGGGCCCACCCCAAAAACGCCAACGCCACCAAACCCACGCACAGCACCGCTTTCCTCATCCTTTCCTCCTTACAACCTGCACCGCTTCCTCTGCCAGGACAATTCTGCCCTCCCGCAGAGCCAAAAGGGGAGGATCGTCCCCGCCCGCTTCCCACACCCATTTTCCCTCCCAACGCACTTCCCACGAAAGGTGACCAGGAGCAGGCACAGAAATATCCGCAAGGCCGAGGAGCGCCACGCCCTTCCGCTCGGGAAGGAGCACGCGATAGGCCAACCCCTCCGGAGGAACCGCAACTGAATCGGAAGTGAGTTCCTTACGCCAAGGATCCCAAACGAGAAACGCGCCGGGAAGGGAGAGCTCCATGCGCACCCTCCGTTCCTCCTTCCCCAAGTTCAGGGCGATCCAGTATACCCAGGCGGCCTCGCCGGCGCGGCGAACGCTCCAGTACTGCGGGGTCTCAGTGAATAGAGTGGACCAAATGGGAATGGGCGGATGCTCAGGCTGAGCAAGAACACCGTCGGGAAGGAGGAGCCGCCGGAGAAGCTCGGGATCAGCCTTTCCCAGGGCATCGCCAAACCCCACCGGCCCGCAGGAAAGGGCCCGCAGGGTGGCCTCTTCACAAGCGTGCTCCCCGCCAAATCCTTCGTGGACGGAGGTCAAAAAGAGATCGTGGAAAGGCCGGAGCCCAAAGGCCCACTGGACAAATCCCACAAGGAGATTCTGCTTCCAAATATCCACGGAGCGGACCCACGATTTTTCGATCCCGGGCTCCGCCGCCTTGGCCTTGGCCAACGCCAGCCTCTGGGAGAAAAGGTGGTCCGTATAGCTTCGCGCAGAGACTACGTTCGGCTCCCGCGCCGAGGCGAGGACCATCCCCATGGTCTGCATGCAAAGGAGGACAGGAAGCCCTGCTTTCCGAAAAGCCTGACACATCCCGGAAAACCAGCGCTCCGCGGCCCAGGGGTCCGAAAGGAGCTTCGGAGTCACGAACTGCCAAGTGCGGAGCCAATCGTGCCAGACAGCCACCCCGCCTTCTTCCTTGATTTCCGCGGCGATTTCCTCGTACACCGCGGGATCCGTTCCGTCTGCGGCGTAGAGGTTTTTCTCGCTTAGGGCGGAGAGGTGGAGAACAAAGGGAAGCCCTGTCTTTTCGCGAATTTCCCGCAGCCCCCGCGGGTATTTCCGGGGATCCGGCCTAAATACCTTGGCCCGGCCGATCCGCTCGTAGGGGTACCAAAGATCGAGCCCAAAGTAGCCTACCGGGATCCTTTTCTGCCGAAATTCCTCGGCAAGCGCAAGGAGGGTCTTTTCCTCCATGGGGTGGATGAGCTCGGTGTAGTAGGATCCGTAGGCGTTCCAGTAGCCAAGCCGAGAGAGGAGGGGCGAAGTTTCCCATTTCCCCTCCGGGGCGTCCGCCCGCAGCGCTTCACCGAGGCGAAGAAGGGCCCCCTCCGGGCTCTCGCCAAAGGCGATCCAGGTGGAGAGGACCGTTCCCTTGGGAATGGCGGGGAAATCGCCGGCAAGGGCCCGGCCAAAACCTTCCCCGCAGGGCACAAAGGGGCTGGTGAGGAAAAGCTCGCCAGGCACGAGGGCGAGCGCCCCGCCTTCATCCCAAAGCACCAGCGGCGCCCAAGGCTTTCGGGGAAAACCTTCGGCCACTTTTCCCAAGCGCGCCTCCGGCCAATATCCTCCCGGGAATTCGACGGCCGCCCCGTCTAACCCAAACGTGCACAGGAAATAAGAGAGGTCTGGAGCGGGAGCAAACACAGGGAGAAGAACCGCAGGATCCGTGTAATCGAGGGACCCCCGAAGACCGGAGAACTCCGCGAGGAATTCCGCCTCCACCCGCAAGATTTCGTTTTCACGGACGACGCGGAATTCTAAAACCTCCTCATCGTTTAGGCTTAGCCGACAGCGCCAAACCCGCTTTCCTGCGCGATGCTCCTCCGTCCAAGGGCCGGCTTGAAAATCGCGCAGGGTCAGGACCTTCCCGGCCCGCCGAAGGCGCAGATCTAATCCTTGTAGCCAGATCTTCCCGCGAAAGCCCAGTTCTACCTGCCCGTCTTCCCGAAAAAGAAGGTTCATTTCGGCTCGGCTCCTTTTTCCACGCAAGGGCACAGGCATTATAGGTTCTCGTCCGCACATGGGTCAAACATTCGCTTGGGGTCAGCATTTTCTCCTCGACCCTCACAAAACGCGGTTTTGTAACGCCACGAGGAAGCCCACAATTTGCGCGAGAATAGCTCCCATGTTCGCGGGACAAAATCTCCGGCGGTTTCGCCAAGCGCTTTTGGCTTGGTACAAGGAAAGCTCGAAGGGATCTGCCCTGGCGGAGGACCCGCGATCCCTACGCCATCCTGGTTTCGGAAGTGCTCCTCTAGCAAACTCGGGTGAACGAGGCTCTCGCCTTTTACGACTGTTTTCTCCGAGCCTTCAACAATCCCGCCGCGCTCGCGGAGGCCTCCGAGGAAGAGGTCCTGCGGATCTGGGCGGGCGCGGGCTATTACCGGCGGGCACGGAATCTTCATCGCCTGGCCAAAGAGGTTGTGGAAAAAGGGTTCCCCAAAACATACGCAGGGCTCCTAAAACTTCCGGGAATTGGTCCCTATACGGCCGCGGCAGTGGCCTCCATGGCATTTGGCAAGCCGGCAGCCGTGGTGGACGGAAACGTGCGCCGGGTTTTGGCCCGCCTTTTCGCCGTAGAGAACCCCCAAAACCGCTGGCTCCAGGAGACGGCCCAGGCCCTTCTCGAACCCGCGGACCCCGGGACTTGGAACCAGGCCCTCATGGAGCTCGGCTCCCTCCTCTGCACGCCGAAAGATCCGGGCTGCGGCCAGTGCCCGGTGGCGAGGTTTTGCGCGAGGAGAACCGATCCGGAACGGTATCCTGCCCCCCCAAAAGCGGACCCAGCGCGCGGTGGAGGCCGTGGTTCTTGTTCTTTGGGACAAAAACGGGGTCTTTTTGGAGCGGCGGGAAGGCGGACTTCTCGGCGGCCTTTGGGGCGTGCCCCTCGCGGAGGGCCCGAAGGTCCTGCAAAAACTCCTTTCCCGTTTCGGCCTAGACCGCGCGGAGTACGTGCGCCAAGTGCGCCACGCCTTCACCCACAAACGCCTTTCGGTGGACGTTTACACCGCCTTCTGGGAGGGAAACGGCGAGGATCCCCGATCCCGCCCCCTTTCTGTCCTCGACCGCAAAATCCTCCGCCTTTTCGCCCAACGGCATGTCGGAAACTAGGGGGCTTCAGTCTTTTCAAATCTAGGCATAGCTTCAGACAGGTTCGGGTTTACAGGGCCTAAAAAAACAGGGGCATTCATGGCGCAAGCCCACAAACGCAGGCTGCTTCAAAATCCAAGCGGTCGGCTAAACCCCATACTGTTCATGGCGCACTCCTTGGCTCACGGAGTGCCACGATGGTGCACCAGCTAGGAGGCTAAAGGCTCACGGAAGGTTAGAAAACCTTTACTGTAAGGCCCATACCACCGCAGCCGCCCCGGCTAAGCGGCACCTCGCACCAGCCCCGATAACACGCGCCTCTCTTGGAAAACCCATAAACCTCCGGATCCTGTCCCATCTCCTTGATGGCCCTGGCCACGTAGTAATCGGGATGCGCGAACCGCAGCCACTCCTCCACGGCTTGTTTAAGCTTTTCGCCGGAGAACCCCTTCTCCCGCACCAGCCAGGCTCCAAGCCCCCGAGCACTGCGCACAAGATTACAAATGAGCCCTCCTTCCTCACAGCAGCAGCGCGTAAGCCGCGTATCATCACAGCAAGGGGTGGGAATAGTTCCCAACGCCTCTGCAAGGGTCCGCGCTTCGGCGGGAGTCATCCGGATTTCATAGTACCAATCCGCAAAAAGCTGGGCGTTTTCCAGCGAGAGAGGGATGCCATACGACGTGGCCTGTCCCTCTTGGGGAATGTGTTTGGTTCGGATTTCCTCGAGGGAAAGCGGGGGCGGTGCCCCCCGCTCGCGCCAAAGCCACACCGCCCCCAATGCCAAGCCCACCACCAAAATGAGCACGAGCCAAGAACGGTCCAACTTCGCTCCTTTCATCCGCCGGGAACGCAACAAGGTGGAACCTCCGCGGGCTTGGAAAGGATCACGTTGAGGCCCATGCCGCCGCAGCCGCCCAGATCCAGCGCCACCTCGCAGCGTCCCTGATAACAAGCCTCATAGGCCTCATGCGGCTCAAGCCCAAATTCCCGCGGATCCAATCCCCGCTCCTCCAAGGCCCGGGCCAAATAGTAGTTGGGCACAAGGAACCTCAACCACTCCTCCACCGCCGCCTTCACCTGCGCAACAGTGTACTTGTGGTACGCCACAAGCCACTTCCCTAAGCCCTGGGCGGATCGGGTGAGATTGCAGATCCGACCATGCGCTTGGCAGCAACATTTGATCACAGGGTTGTCGTCACAACAGGGTGCAGGAATGGCAGAAAGGGCCTTGGTCCATATGTCTTCCTCTTCGGGCGTAAGCCTAATGGCATAGTACCAATCAGCGAAATGCTGGGCATTGCTCAGGGAAAGCGGGATACCATAAGCTGTCTTTTGGCCCTCCTTCGGGATCAGTTCCTCCTGCAGGGACGCCAGAAGCTCGGAACCCTGGCCAAAACCGATAAGCCCAAAAAGAAGAAGACACAAGCCAACCCAAATGGCGCGGTGCATCACCACCTCCTTAAGCGTTATGCGCAGAAAGTTACACCGCAGGGCCGGGGAAGGTTTCGCCGGACGAGTAAAACACAGGGGCTTGCGCCTCGGCAAAGAGGGCGGGAACGCCACCGGTGTGGAGAAAGACCAAGGTTTCCACACCCTTAAACGCGCCCTTTTCCGCGAGATCCAAGAGGCCGGCCATGGCCTTCCCCGTGTACACCGGATCCAGGAGGATCCCCTCTTTTCGGGCCAAAAGCTCCACTGCCCTTCGCATCTCCGCTGTAGGAATCGCATAACCCGGGCCAACATATCCGTCGTAGACCTCGATGAGCTCCTCCGGAACAGAAAGCTTCAAACCCAAAAAGGAAATGGCCTCTTCGAGATTTCGCCGAATGCGGGCGCGAAGGTTTTCAGCCTTTCCGGAAACGCTGATCCCCACCACCCGGATCTGCCCCTGGGCAAAAAGAAGAGAACCAAGGATGAGCCCGGTCTGCGTCCCAGCGGTGCCGCAGGCGGTGACGACCACATCCGGGGCGAGGTTCATGGCCCGCATCTGCTCCAAAAGCTCCAAAACGCAGCCCGCGTAGGCAATGGCCGAATGAAGGGGCTTACAGCCGTTGGGGATAACGTAGGGAACTTCACCGCGGCGCCGAAGCTCCTCCGCCAGTTCCTCCGCCCGCGCCTCCGTGGCCCGCACGAGCTCCTCCCGGGTCGCGTAGTCCTTGGGATCCACCCAGTGGATCTCCGCCACCCCGAGGATATGGTCCAAAAGAAGGTTTCCCGTGGGAACCTCCGGCTTTTCCCCGCGCAGGACAGCCACGGTACGCAGCCCCAGGCGATTGGCACAAGCAATGGTGAGCCGCACGTGGTTGCTCTGCACGGCGCCGCTCGTCACGATCACGGTCGCCCGCTGGGCCAAGGCCTCAGCTAAGGCGTATTCCAGCTTCCGCACCTTGTTTCCGCCCAATGCGATCCCCACGAGGTCCTCGCGCTTCATGAAAATCCTCGGTCCGTCCAAAAGCTTCGTGAGGTTCGGAAGCTCCGCCAGGGGAGTGGGATACTCCCCAAGCCGGATCCGCGGCACTTTCCCAAGCTGCACGTTCCCTCCTTTTCCTTCGATTTTGCCTCAAAATGCTCGGGTACACTTACGGGTAAACTTAGAGGATGGCCAAGACCTGGACTTTTCCTGTTCGAGGGATGACGTGTGCGGCCTGTGCCGCCCACGTGGAGGAGGCGCTATCCCGCCTTCCCGAAGTGAAGGAAGCCCGCGTGAACCTGGCCACGGAGAAAGCCACTGTAGTAACCGAAGGCGAGATTTCCTGGACAGAAATCCTCCGCGCCGTCCGAGAAGCGGGCTACGAGGTCCCCACTGAGACGATGGTCCTCCCCGTGGGCGGGATGACCTGCGCGGCCTGCGTTGCACACGTGGAGGAGGCCCTCCGCCGCGTCCCCGGCGTCGTCTCCGCCGCCGTGAATCTCGCCACGGAGAAGGCGACGGTCACCTTCATCCCCGGCGTGGCGGGCATCGCCGACTTCAAAAAGGCCGTCGCCGAGGCCGGGTACGAAATCCTGGACGTCCAGGCCTTGGGCGTGGCGGCCAAGGAGGACGAGGCCGAACGCAAGATGCGCGAGAGCCGCTTCCGGATGCGCGTCGCCTGGGCGTTCACCGTCCCCATCATCCTCTGGATGCTCCCCGAAATGCTCTGGGGGGTGATGTGGCCCAGCCACACCCTCTTCAACCTGGGGATGGTGCTCCTCGCCGCGCCCGTCCTCTTTTGGGTGGGCCGCCGAACCTATCGGAGTGGCCTGACCGCCGTCCTGCACGGGTATGCCAACATGGACACCCTCATCAGCCTGGGTACGGGCGTCTCCTTCCTGACCGGCCCGGCGTCCTTCTTCTTCCCCGTCGCCAACTACGCCGGGGTGGCGGCGATGATTATGGCCTTCCACCTCACCGGTCGGTACGTGGAGGAGACGGCCAAAGGCCGCGCCTCCCAGGCCATCCGCAAACTCCTGGAACTGGGGGCTAAAACGGCCCGGGTGGTCCGGGACGGCATAGAGGTGGAGGTCCCCATTGAGGCGGTTCAGGTCGGGGACGTGATGGTCGTCCGTCCGGGCGAGAAAATCCCCACCGACGGCGTCGTCCTGGAAGGGGAGAGCGCGGTGGACGAGTCCATGGTCACTGGTGAGTCCATGCCCGTAGAGAAGCGCCCGGGCGACGAGGTCATCGGCGCCACCGTCAACCAGGAGGGGCTCCTGAAGGTCCGGGCCACGCGCGTGGGGCGGGATACGTTCCTGGCCCAGGTCATCCGGCTCGTGGAGGAGGCGCAGGGCTCCAAAGTCCCCATCCAGGCCTTCGCCGACCGGGTGACCGCCGTTTTTGTGCCCATCGTGCTGGGGATTGCGCTCCTCACCCTGGTCGCGTGGCTCGTGTTCCCGAACTTTATGCGAACCCTGGTGACGGCGGGCTCCTTCCTGCCCTGGGTCAACCCGAACCTGGGGACGGTCACCTTAGCCATTATCTCCACCGTCGCCGTTCTGGTCATCGCCTGCCCCTGCGCCCTGGGGCTGGCGACCCCCACCGCGCTGATGGTCGGGAGCGGGATGGGCGCCGAACGGGGCATCCTCATCCGCTCCGGCGAAGCCATCCAGACCCTCAAGGACGTGCGGGTGGTGGTCTTTGATAAGACGGGGACCCTCACGAAGGGCCGGCCCGAAGTCACCGACGTCGTCCCCGCCGACGGGGTGGACGGGCGGGAACTCCTGCGCCTGGCGGCGTCGGCGGAACGGGGGTCCGAGCACCCCCTGGGCCGCGCAGTGGTGGAACGGGCGGAGGCGCTGGGGATTCCCCTGGACGGACCGACCCAGTTCGTCGCCCTGCGGGGCCGGGGGGTAGTCGCGACCGTGGACGGGAAGCGGGTGGTGGTGGGCTCCGCGCGGCTGATGGAAGAGGAAGGCGTAGACCTGACGCCGATGGGGGAGACGCTCCGGCGGCTGGAGGAGGAGGCGAAGACGGTGGTGCTGGTCGCCGCCGACGGGAGGCTCCTGGGCGCGATTGCCATCGCGGACACGGTCAAGGAGGACGCCCGGGCCGCTGTGGAGGCGCTCCACCGGATGGGCATCCGGACGGCGATGGTCACCGGCGATAACCGGCGCACCGCGCGGGCGGTCGCGGAGCGGTTGGGGATAGACGATGTCTTGGCGGAGGTCCTGCCGGAGGGGAAGGTGGCGGCGGTCCGGCAGATTCAGGAGCAGTTCGGCATCGTCGCCTTCGTTGGCGACGGCATCAACGACGCGCCGGCCCTGAAGGCGGCCAACGTGGGCATCGCCCTGGGCACGGGCACCGACATCGCCATTGAGGCCGGGGACGTGACCCTGGTGCGTGGGGAACTCTCGAGCGTCGTGGAGGCGATCCACCTGAGCCGGGCCACCTTCCGCAAAATCCGCCAGAACCTCTTCTGGGCCTTCTTCTACAACGTGGTGATGATCCCGCTGGCGGTGGTGGGGTGGATGCATCCGGTGCTGGCGGAAATCGCCATGGCCACCTCTTCGGTGACGGTGGTCACGAACTCCTTGCTTTTGCGGCGCGCCCGCCTAGACTAGGGAGAAAGGAGGTGTCCATGGCGGAGAAAGTGATTGATCCGGTGTGCAAGATGGAGGTGGATCCGGCCACGGCGCCGGCGAAGACCGAGTACAAGGGCAAGACCTACTATTTCTGCGCTCCCGGCTGCAAGGTGGAGTTCGAAAAGAACCCCGAGCGCTATTTAGGGGAAGAAAAGCCTAAGAGCGGGTGTTGCGGCTGAGGTCGGCAGCACGCACGGCCGCCGCGATTTCGGCCACAATCTTCTGAAGCTCCGCCTCATCCGGCCCTTCGGCCATGATGCGCACGAGGGGTTGCGTTCCTGACGGCCGTACCACGAGCCTGCCTCTATTATTCAGCCTTTTTTCGGCCGCGGAAATTGTCGCTTGCACCGCGGGATCTGCCATCACCCGGTTCTTGTCCCCCACAGGAACGTCCTCCCGCACCTGGGGGAAGACGGGAACTTTTTCCACCAGCGCGCGCAGGGAAAGGTTCAAGCGCCGAAGGTAGGAAAGGACAAGAAGGGCGGTGAGGATCCCGTCGCCAGTGACGGTATAGCGCCGGAAGATGAGGTGGCCGGAGGGCTCGCCCCCTAAATCCACCCCAAGCTCGCGCATGGCCCAGGCCACGTTCCGGTCGCCCACGGGAACCCGCAGGACCTCAAAACCCCGCTCGCGGAGGTAGAGCTCCGCGCCCATATTGGCCAGCACCGTGAACACCACCGCCGGCGTTCGTATTTCCCCCCAGGAAAGAAGGTGTGGAGCCAAAGCCGCCAGCAGCTGATCGCCCTCCACAATCCTTCCCCGCTCGTCCACGAAAACGGCGCGGTCGCCATCGCCATCGAAACCGATCCCAAGATCGGCGCCTGTCGTGCGCACGGTTTCCTGAAGAAGGCCGGGCGCGGCGGCGCCTGTGGCGTTGATCCGCCGGCCATCGATTTCTGCGCTCAAAAAACGCACGGAAGCCCCGAGTTCTTCGAAAACCGCGGGAGCAACAGCCGCGGTGGCGCCGTGGGCGCAATCCACCACCAGTTGGAGCCCGGAAAGCCGAAGATCCGGCACCAAAAAGCGGAGGAGCCCAAGGTAGAGGATTTGTGCCTCCGGCCAGAGCCGAATTTCCCCAAAATCTCCGGGATCCGCATCCATCGCGGAGTCCAAATGGGCTTCCACCGCTTCTTCCTCGGCCACGGAGAGCTTGTAGCCCTCGGGGTTATAGAACTTGAGGCCGTTATCCTCCGGAGGATTGTGGGAAGCGGAGACCACAAGGCCAAGCTGGAATTTCTCCCGGGGAAGAAGGTGGGAAACCGCGGGCGAGGGTAAGACTCCCGCGTCGAAGACGGTGCAGCCCTCGGCAGCCAAGCCGGCGGCCGCGGCCGCGCTCAAGGCTGGCCCGGAAACCCGGGTATCGCGGGCTAGAAGCACCTTTTCCGGCCGGAAGGCCTTTCCCGCTGCCCTTCCCAGCCTCAGCGCCAGCTCCACCGTGAGCTCAAAACCCGCCCTTCCCCGCACTCCATCCGTTCCGAAGTACCTAGGCATAGAAACGCCCCATTTTAACCGCCCTTAACGTTTTTCCCTTGCCTGGGCAGGGGTTCCCTCCCCCTTGATGGGGGAGGGTTAGGGAGAGGGTGAACGCGGGCCAAAAAGGGCTGTGCCCAACCGGATCATGGTAGCGCCCTCCTCCACCGCTACCTCCCAGTCCGCGCTCATCCCCATGGAAAGGGTATCGAGCTCAAAGCCCTCACTCTTGAGTTCCTCAAAAAGCTTCCGCAGGGCACGAAAGTAGGGCCGGGAGTCCTCCGGATTTTTAGGGGCGGGGGGGGTGGCCAAGAGGCCCCCGAGCCTCAGGTTCGGAAGCTCTTTTATTGCTTCGGCCCAAGGGGAAAGGTGG
>Ga0072500_153427_pt1 | contig 24357 bp, 30 predicted proteins | sample GBScelen77Swater_FD_63803 | JGI IMG/M metagenome (GOLD analysis project Ga0072500, IMG submission 63803) | Hot spring microbial communities from Great Boiling Spring, Nevada - cellulolytic enrichment S 77C v2 (version 2) | ecosystem: Environmental > Aquatic > Thermal springs > Hot (42-90C) ...
AAAGGACAAAGGGGTGATAATATGCGGTTGGCTAAAAAACTGTTTATGCACTTGTGTTTCTGCATGCTTCTTTCCTTATCTTTTGCAAATAGTTGTGTGCCAGTCTGGTAGGTTCAGGGATGCGATAGATGGATGTTCTCAAAACGAGCTCTATGGCGGTATTTAAGCTTATGTTATTTCCGGCAGATACATATATAGGCTCTGCATAATCCCTTGTCCTAACAACTGCCCCCACAACTTTCCCCTTATAAGTCATGTAATGATAACTACCTTTTTTCCAGCTTGGATCTTTTGCATATCCTACAAGTTTGGTTTTTGCCACTCCCACGGTAGGTTCTCCCGTTTCCACACCAAAGTGGGATGCTATTCCACAACCTCTCGGATGTGCTATGCCCTGTCCATCTATGAAGTAAACGTCTGCCTTCACTTCTGCCTGTTTGTATAGCTCAAGCATAAGGGGCATTTCCCTAAAAGCTAAGAAGGTAGGAATGTAAGGAAAATCTACAAGACCTTCCACAACCTTGTAATACGTAGGCTTTAAGGTTTTCAGTTCAATTACCACAAGGCAGGCCCAAGCTTTTGTGGGCGTTTCCTTTAAGTTCTCAAAGGTTAGATCTATACCACCTATTAACTCTAACTTTTTAAAGCTATCCTTAAGCACTACCTTTTTTGCGCACTCTAGTTGTGCCTTTTCTAAATCAGAATAGAGCATCGGATAAGAATTATACTAACCGCTTCTGAATATATCCACAGGGTTTAGCTTGCTAGCTTTGTAAGAAGGATATAAGCTTGCAAACACCGAGAATAGAATAGAAAAGATCGCACCGTAGATGTATAAGCTAAAGCTTCTGTACAAGACAAAACCTGAAGTTCGTATGAGTCCCTCTACGTCAAGCTTTACCGATTCTAAGTATTCCTGCAAACCGTAGCCGATGATGGAACCCAAAACCGCCCCAATTATACCCACAACCACACCCTGAAAAAGAAATATAAGGAGAATATCTGTTCTTGAGTACCCCATGGCCATAAGGATAGCTATGTCCTTCTTCTTTTCCAAAACAGTCATCATTATTATGTTAAAGATCCCAAAGGCAGATACTAAGAGGATGGCAAAAACGATCATATAAGTTATTATGTTCTGTATTTTGAAGATGCTTAAAAAATTTTTGTATGCCTTTTGCCAGCTTTCCACTTCGTAATCTACAGTTAGACTAAGTGTTTTAGCAATCTTTTCCGCCCTTTTTGGATCCCTAAGTTTGATAATGATCTCGTTTACCTGTCCATCCTTCCCCAGTATGGCCTGTAAAATGTTTATGTTCAGATAAACCCTTGTATCGTCCAGGTTAGTTATGCCAGAGTCAAATATATCCACCACCCTTAGGGTTAGAGTCTCCCCGTTTGGAGCAACCAGCAGAACCTTCTGCCCCAATTCCTTTATGCCCAAGCCCTTGGCTACCAGAGTACCCAACACCACGCCATCCCTTCGGTTTTGTATAGCCTGGAGATTCTTATACTTTAAAAACCTCTCTATGATTGATGCCTTTGGCTCCCTTTCAGGATCTATTCCTATAAGATTTACTGGTTTTTCCTTTGTGCCATACCTTACTATTCCCCTGCTAACCAGATGAGGCGCCACACCCAGAACTTCTGGATTTTCCTCAAGCTTTGCCATTAGGTCTCTCCATCCTAAGATCTTTTCCTCTTCCTTAGGTTTTAGACCTAAAATAACAGAGAACTTTTCTTTTATGCTATCTTCCAAGGATTCTTTGGGTTTTATCTTTATGTGCGGTTCTAAGTCTATCACTTGCTGGATAAAGTAGGATTGAAACCCCAACATAAGGGAGCTCATTACTACAAAGGCAGAAACCCCAATGCTTACCCCCAAAAAAGATACTATGGTTTGCCTTTTTCTCTCAATAAGAAGTTTTAATGCTAAAAAATAGATGTGTCTCACCTTAGGATAACTTTATCTCCTACTTCCAAACCTTCCAGAACTTCAACGTAGCCTTCGTACTCCTGACCTAACTTAAGTGGCACTTCTACAGCCCTAACTCTTTCATACTTTAACACCTTACCGTCCTTTACCGCCCCCTTTGGTATGAGTATTGCTTGTTTTTTTTCTATTAGTATTTTTCCCTCTACAGTGGAATAAGTGGGTGTGTTTTCGGGTAAGCTTGCTTTTACCTTTACCTTAGCGGTTTTTTTAGTTCTGTCAAGTTGTCCTTCTTTTAGATAGACCTTCCCTTCAAAGGTCTTTCCCGGAAAGGCATCAATGGTTAGAAATACCCTTTGACCTTCCTTTACCAAACCTGCATACTCTTCATCCACCTCCAGCACAACCTCAATCTTTTCCGTCTCTCCCACACCAAAAAGCACGTTTTCCTGAGACAGGTGATTTATGTAGTTTCCCTCTTTTACGTATTTGCTTAACACTATCCCATCCACGGGACTTTTTACCACATATCTGTCCTTCTGCGCCTTTAGACTTTCTATCTTAGCTAAAATGCTTTTCCTCTCAGTTTGGAGACTGCTGACGGCATCCTTATATTGATTTAAACTTGCTTCGTATTCCTTTTTGTATATCTCATAGTTATTTTTAAACCTCTCCAGCTGTTCTTTTGGGATAAGACCTTTTTCTCCTAAATCTCTCCTCCTCTCGTATTCTATCCCTGCCTGATTCATCTGTATATAGGCTATTTCCACACGTTCTTTTAAAGCCTTAAGATATGGGGAGCTTTCGCTCAAGCGTTCCTCTGTAAGCCTTAGCCTTTCTTCCAAATCCTTCAAAGACGCATCCAACTCATCTGTATCAAAGACTGCCAGCACCTGACCCTTTTTTACTCTGTCTCCCTCTTTCACGAAGATCTTCTCTATCCTACCAGAGACTTCAGCTTTTACGAGGACAAAGTTTTCTGGTTCCACATAGCCCGACGCATACACAAAATTTTTTACCTCCCTGCTTTCTGCTACTGCAGTTTTTGGTTCGCTTTTAATGTATTGCCAGATAAGAAAGAGTGTGGGAAGAGAAAACAGTAAAGCAATCAAAAGCGGTTTTTTATTCACCTTTACCAAAAACTTCTTTCTTGATCTCCTCTTCCCTACCAAACACACCCATTATGTGGTATCCATTATCTACGTGTATTACCTCTCCGGTTATGGCTCTTGCCCAATCGCTACAGAGGAAAACCGCAGTATCCCCTACATCCTCTATGGTTATGGCTCTTCCAAATGGATTTACCTTTGTGGTGTGCTCCATAAGTAGATGAAAGCCAGTAATGCTGTATGCGGCAAGGGTCTTTATAGGTCCAGCAGATATGGCGTTTATTCTGTGATCATACTTTGCTATATCGTAGGCAAGATACCTGACGGTGCATTCAAGAGCAGCCTTTGCTATACCCATAACGTTGTAGTGTGGAACTACCTTTTCCGCTCCGTAGTAAGATAAAGTTATAATACTGCCGTTTCTTCCTTCCATCAAGGGCATCAGTGTCCTTGTAAGTGCTATTAATGAGTATACAGATATATCCATTGCTATTTTGAACCCTTCCCTTGAAGTGTCTATCACACCTCCTTTAAACTCTTCCTTTGGAGCATAAGCTATAGAATGGACTATAATGTCCAAGCTTCCCCACTCTTTTTGTAGCCAATCTTTTAAAGCAAGTATATGCTCATCCTTTGATACATCACACTCAAACACAAGCTCACTGCCAAATTCCTGGGCAATCTCTTCTACTCTTTTTTTGAGCTTTTCATTTGCATAAGTGAAAGCCATCTGAGCGCCTTCTCTGTGGAAAGACTTGGCTATACCGTAAGCTATGCTTCTTTCGTTTGCTATACCGGTTATTAAAGCCCTTTTACCCGATAACAGGCCCATTTATCTACCTCCTTCCAATATACTAATTGCCTGTTCTATGGAACTATTTTTGTGAACCAGTTCATAAAGAGCCCTAACCATCCTTACTCTGTCCTTTGCCTGAAAGACATTTCTTCCCACAGATAAACCTTTAGCTCCAGCCTGAAGAGCTCCGTAGACCATCTCCAACACTTCCCTTTCTGTTTTCATCTTTGGACCTCCCGCTATTACCACTGGCACGGGACATCCTTCTACTACTGGATAAAATGTCTCAGGGGATCCAGTGTATGGAACCTTCACTATGTCTGCTCCCAGCTCTGCGCCTATTCTTGCACAGTGGGCAACTACCTTAGGGTCATACTGGTTCATGTCTTTTCCCCTTCCGTAGACCATAGCCAAAAGGGGCATACCCCATTCTTCGCAGATTCGGGATACAAAACCAAAGTCCCTTAGCATTTCCCTTTCTAAATCCGCTCCTAAGTTTATATGAATAGAAACACCATCCGCTCCTAGTTTTATAGCCTCTTCCACAGTGCAAACAAGGGTCTTGTCGTTCTTAGTTGGAGCCCAGTCTGTGGATGCAGAGAGATGTACTATAAGCCCAATATCTTTACCACGACCTCTGTGACCTGCCTTTACCATACCTTTGTGCAAAACTACCGCATCAGCACCACCTTCTGCTACATCATCCACCGCCTTTTTTATATCTTTTATTCCTTCTATAGGACCAGAACTGACACCGTGATCCATGGGTACTATAATCGTTTTACCCGTTTCCCTGTTTACGATTCTCTCTAATCTTACTAGCTTACCTATCATTCTCATCCTCCTTTGAACCTGAATGTTATAATTCCAGTTTGTATTATATTATCTTTGATAGCTTCAAACTTTATACCCCTTACAAAGTTCAATACAGCTTTATCTACATCCGGCAATCCACTTCTTTTTATAACCTCAACTTTTGAAATCCTACCAGAAGGTTCTACCCAAATCCTTAGCTGCATGGCGGAAGGCAGTTCAGCCACTGCTATCTTTGGAAAGGGTGGAACAAATACTACCTGCCTTGAGCCTCCTGAGAATCCCACGCTCCCCTGGAACATCTCCGCTTTTATCTCACCCAGATGCTCACCAACCTTGGCACCACCTTGATCAGTTTCTACTTTTTTACCAATCACTTTCTTCTCTATCTCTGAAAGGATAGATTCTTCCCTATCTTTTTCATCCTGCACCGAGCTTATCGGTGTATCACCTTTTTCAGCTTCTAAAGGAATTGGATTAGGTGCATTAAAGCTTTGTTTAATCCCTTTTTGAGGTGGTGCTTCATCCAATCTGCGGACAGGTTTGGAAAAAGCCACTTCTTCTACCTTTGGCTCTTCTTCCAAAAGAAGTTTTATTGGCTGACTAACTTGTATACCCAAATCTTTCATCACAAGATAAAGCGAAAGGTAAGAAAAAAGAATTAGATTTATCATAAAGGCTATGAGAAAATATAGACCTTTCTCAAATAAGTCCTGTTTGTTTGACATATTAGCAAGTTTATTATAAACCAGCTAGAGATTTTATGAAATCGTAATTTAACGAGTGGCCCCCGTAATAAGATATTATCCTTCCCTTTATGTGTTTGCCCAGCAAATACAGGTCTCCTATTAGGTCTAACAATTTGTGTCTTATGGGTTCGTCTTTGGACCTTAAACCTCCAAAGTTATAGACTTTTCCGTCCTTTCCAAAAACTACTGCGTTTTCCAAACTTCCACCTTTGGCAAGCCCAGCCTTTCTGAGAGCTTCCACCTGGTGATCAAAACAGAAGGTTCTGGCAAAAACCAGCCCTTTTGCGTTTCCTTTGAACCTTACCCTACAGTCTTTCAATAAGCCTTCCACACTTCCCACGTATTCAGCTAAAAACTGGTCAAATGGCAGAGCTTCAATTCTTGCAGTACAGTTTTTAACGCTTATGGGAAATTTTATTTCAAGGATTTCCTTTTCCCTGTCTAATTTTTGAATAAGCTTCTTTAGGTTTTTGTAGAAAAAATAACCGCTACCGTCCATAGCTGGCACTTCCCAACCTTTCAAAACCTCAATCACAAGGTTGTCAATACCAAGCATGTAAAGAACCGCCATAAGATGCTCAACGGTCTTTATTACTTTATCCCCTTTACCCAGATCTGTAGAGTGCTTGGTATTTACTACGCATCTGTAGTTAGCTGGTACATAATCTCCTTTAATCAAAAACCTTACACCTTTGTAGCTGTCATCTGGATGTAGTCTAATTTTACAATATTCCCCTGTATGAAGCCCTATACCCTCAAAGTCCATAACTTCCTTTATAGTAGCCTGATACATCAATCCTATTTTATTGCAAAAAATGTGCCAACCTTTTTACCATGTTTAGGACTTCGTACATACCTGGTTTTTCTGGCATTTCACAGTCTACATCAAAAAACTTTTTCCATTCCTCTTTTGTAGTTTTACCAATACAGATGATTTTTTTGTTGCTTAAAGTTGGTTTGTTGCTTAGCTTTTGCAAATTTGCAAAAAAGGCTCTAACTGCAGATGGACTTGCAAAAACCAAAAAGTTAGATACACTAACCTTTTCCCCAAACTCCTGCGGTGGATAATCTACAAGTTTTGTTTGATAGACTTCCAAAGGCCAAACTTCAAAACCCATCTGCCTTAGTTTTTGTATAACTTCTTCCCTTCCGATGTTAGATCTTGGGATAAGAACTCTACCAGAATAACCTTTCAAAAGATTAACCAGCTCTTCTGCGTAGTATTGTGCTGGAACAGCCCATACCCTGTATCCGTAGCTTTCAACCGCCTCTTTTGTCTTTTGGCCCACTGCCAAAATCTTTTCTTTACCTGTTAAACTAACTCTTGACAAAAGATACTTTACCGCCTTTTGGCTCTGGAATATAACAAAGTCAAACTTTCCTTCTGGAAGTTCAAACTCCAAAGGAGATTCTTCTATAAGTGGAAGGCATACAACTCTAAAGCCTTCCCTTTCAAAGGTTATTCTGTCTTTTTCTATGTCTTCTTTAGCACGCGTTAATAAGACCGTTAATTTCCTGCTATCCACCTGCTAACAAGCTCTATTTCAAGCTCAGAAAGTCCCTTTCCCCAAGGGCACCTCTTTGCTAACTCCATTACTTCTGCCCCTCAGGCTTGGCAAAACCAAAAGAAAATATTAGAGTCAAGGATAACAAAACTACCATACTATGTAAATATAAGCCGAAAAAAGTTATATTCCTACCCCACACGGTAGATTAGGAACCCCTGTCTCAGTTGTTGCTCGGGGGCGACCCCGAGTTTGGTTTCAACTCCACACTGTAGATTAGGAACAAGTTAAGGGTGGATATTTTGTATTCCATCCAGCCACCTTTCAACTCCACACGGTAGATTAGGAACAAAAATCTCCTTAGCCTTTTCGTAAGAAAGCCTAAACTTTCAACTCCACACGGTAGATTAGGAACTTCTGTGTATTGCTATTCCTACTTCCTCTGGATTTCCAACTTTCAACTCCACACGGTAGATTAGGAACCACCTCCTTACAGTTTTATAACCTAATTTTATGACTTAACTTTCAACTCCACACGGTAGATTAGGAACTTATCTTCTCAAACAAACCATTCACAAACTCTACAACCGACTTTCAACTCCACACGGTAGATTAGGAACACAAGGTTAAGTGAAGGTAAAATTACCTTTATGGAAGAGCTTTCAACTCCACACGGTAGATTAGGAACGGGGGCTTTTGGGAAAAAACGAAAATTTAGCTACGCAACTTTCAACTCCACACGGTAGATTAGGAACGATAAAAACTCAGAAGGCTCTAAAGAAGAGCAAAACTCTTTCAACTCCACACGGTAGATTAGGAACAAAGGTATCAAATGACAAGAGCGCTTAGGTGGGGACTCTTTCAACTCCACACGGTAGATTAGGAACCCCAACTGACCACATTAATCAAAATAAGACAAATCAATAATTTTGTCAAGGGGGTACCCCTCGCAAATGAAGGTTATTTTCCGAAAATGCGAGGTCGTGCAAAGTTGAGTGTGTTATTGTCAAATTTAAGTCTTTGTCTCCCAACACTTTAAGCAATCGTGCATAATTATGACTTTGCACAATTACATAATTATGACTTTATGTTTTTGTGATGACTGATGTCTCTCAGAAGCTTGAGAAACAGAGCCTTAGCTTATCTCAAATTGAGACAAACCAAAAGGAAAGACTATCCCTATTCAGTTGCCAAGTTAACAAGGGTCCTAGCAGAACCCTCAAAGCTTTTTTTTAATTATACCATATTCTCAGATTGTTCAAAAAGTCATAGAGCCTTGATATGATCTTGCTGTAGGTATAAAGCGGAATTTTAGGATCGTTGTAAGAGATACCTTAGATTAGGACGATTGGCTTTATTTCTTCCAAATTAGAAGGACAATTTGATTTTTAGAGTCCCATAGGGAAAAACCCTCAAAGGTAAGAAACAGTATAATTAGCAAAAACAGTTATTGCGTGTTGTGTTATAATAGCAAACAAGCATAGCCTATGCATACAAACAAAGAAAAGAGGGATATATTATTGCTGAATGTTAGATAGGTTAGTCCTTTCCATATACCTAGGCACACTTTTCTGTATAGTCTTTATAGTGGCGCCCATCTTACTTAGAACAGAGCAAAACAAGAATTTAGCAGGACGGTTTTATGGAAGGATTCTTTGGCGGTTTTACAAGCTTGCATTTTTAATGATAATGTTTTATCTTTTATCATCTGATGATAGTAGAGTTTATGCTATCCCGCTTATGGTTGGTCTGGCGCTGAACGTCGCACTATCCCTTTATCTGAAAAATCTAAAAAAATCAATAGGTGATATAGATAGGATACCCTATGATGATCCAAAGAGAACAAAGTTTAGAAGACTGTCTATAATTTCTACACTAATACTGTTTCTGAATTTTGTTATATCAATCCTCGTTTATATAAAAACCTTTGGAGGTGGTAATGGAATATAGAGTAAACAGGCAAATTAGAGCAAGGGAAGTCAGGCTAATTGATCAGGATGGTAAGCAAATAGGAATAGTGCCTATTCAGGAAGCTTTAAAGATAGCTGAAGAAAGGGGGTTAGATTTGGTGGAGGTTGCACCTAACGCTAATCCACCGGTGTGTAAGCTTTTGGATTATGGCAAGTTTCTTTATGAAATGAAGAAGAAGGAAAAGGAAGCAAAGAAAAAACAGAAAGAACATTCTATGGAGGTTAAAGACATCAACCTTTCTTTGAGGATAGACGAACACGACCTTAAGGTAAAGCTTAAACATATGAGAGAGTTTTTAGATGATGGTGATAAGGTTAGAGTAAGGATCAGGTTTAGAGGTAGGGAGAACATCCACCCCGAACTTGCTGATAAGTTGGTCAATAGAATTGTGGAAGACTTGTCAGATTGCGCACAGTTAGAAGCACAACCTAAGAAGGAAGGTAATTTTTTAATGTTCTCCCTTTTGCCTAAGAGAAGGTAAAGTTTAAGTGGAGCGGAGGGGATTTGAACCCCCGACCTCCTACACGCCAAGCAGGCGCTCTCCCGCTGAGCTACCGCCCCTTGTTTATGTTTATTATATCAGAATATAACCGCTGTCAAGAAATAGTCAAAAATGAGCACAAGCATAGATGATGTGACCACGCTATTTGTGGTAGCCCTACCCACACCCTCCGTTCCACCCTTTGTGTAAAATCCAAAATAACAGCTAACAGAGGACACAACAAATCCAAAAAAGGTAGCTTTGTATAACCCTCCTAAGAAATCGTAGAATTCGGTAAGGTCCTTCATCTTTTCCCAAAAGAGATATTCGTTTACACCAAAGAGCTTTACAGCTACGAACCAACCACCTATTATACCAGCTATGTTAGATAGGACTGTGAGCATGGGCACGCCGATGGTGCCAGCCACTATGCGGGGTGTAATTAAATAACTACGAGAGTCTATACCCATAACCTCTAAAGCGTCTATCTGTTCTGTGATCCGCATGGTTCCAATCTGTGCTGTCATAGCAGAGCCTACCCTTGCAGTCACCATAAGAGCAGTAAGCACTGGTCCCAGTTCTCTACTCATAGAGAGTGTTACGACTGCCCCTATTAAAAACTCTGCATTAAACCTGTTAAATGTGCCGTAGGTTTGAAGGGCTATAACTCCACCTGTAAATAGGGAAGTGATAAAGACCACCGGTGTGGTTTCCGCCCCGAGGTAAGTAATCTGTTTTATAAAATGCTTTACTTTTGGAGGGGCTTTAAAAAGCAGGTATATAGCCCAGATAGTGAGCGATGTTGCCTTACCTACTTCTTCAAAAACTTTTGACATGTTCCAGGTAGATTTTATACCTTTCTTTTATCTCTTCCATAAAGTCACCACCCAGTTTTTCCAAAAATGCATTGGCAAGCACGTAGGCTAAGGCTGATTCTCCTACAACTGAAGCAGCCGGCACCGCCACCACATCCGTCCTCTCTTTACCAGCTCTAACTTCTTCCTTGGTTTGCAGATCCACGCTTCTGAGTGGTTTGGTCAAAGTTGGTATGGGTTTCATGGCGCACCTTACCACTATGGGCATGCTATTGGTAATTCCACCTTCCAAACCGCCTAAGTTGTTAGAATACCTAAGGTATCCCTCACCTTCCTTGTAGCCTATCTCATCATGGACCTCCGAACCAAATTTTTTGGACGCCATAAAACCTAAACCTATCTCCACCCCCTTTATAGCCTGAATGCTCATCATAGCCTGAGCTATAAGACCATCCAATTTTCTGTCCCAATGCACATGACTTCCCAGTCCAGGAGGAACTCCCACCGCAAAGACTTCAAAAACCCCACCCAAGCTTTCACCCATCTGCTTAGCTCTGTCTATCAGCTCCCTAAAAAGCTCATCTTTTGTAGCATCCGGAAACCTAACTTCTGACTGCTCCGCAAGGTAGTGTCTTTTAACCAGATCTTGCTCCTCTATGGGGGGCTCGAGGGGACCTATGCTAACCACATAGCTTCCTATAAAAACTCCCAACTCTTCTAAAAACCTTTTGCAGATTGCACCAGCCGCTACCCTACACGCTGTTTCTCTTGCAGAAGCCCTTTCAAGGATGTTTCTTAGATCCCGCTGGTTATACTTTATACCACCTGCTAAGTCCGCATGTCCCGGCCTTGGTCTTGTGAAAGGAACTACAAAGTCTGGCCTTTCTCCCTCCACAGCCATCTTCTCCTTCCAGTTTTCCCAGTCCTTGTTTTCAATCAGAAGGGCTATGGGACTTCCTAAGGTTTTTCCAAACCTAACTCCAGAGATTATCTGGACAGCATCCTTTTCTATTTTCATCCTCCCACCCCTACCGTATCCTCTCTGTCTTCTTTCCAACTCTCTGTTTATGTATTCTACAGATATCTCTAAGTTTGCAGGTATACCCTCAACTATACAAACTAAGCCCCTTCCGTGGGATTCGCCAGCGGTTAAAAATCTGATAGGCATTCAGCTTAGGAAACCTTTACCGCTTTTATTACTTTCCCGGCTTTCAAACACTTCGTGCAAACATATACTCTTCTTACTGTTCCATCTTCTAAAACGACCTTGACCCTCTGCAAGTTTGCCTTAAACTTCCTTGGATTGCTCTCAGCAGAGAATGTTAAACTTCTTCCTATCTTTGTAGTCTTTTCACAAACATAACACTTCGCCATAGTGTAAAATATTATACCTCATATATCATGTCCAAAAGCTCTTTTGCCTTCTCAGCATCAAGCTCTTTGAGTTTGCTGTAGATTTCTCTTGCCTGAGAGATTTTTCTAAGCCTAATGTAGCTTATTCCCAGCTTGAAAAGAAGCTCTGGGTCGTTAGGTTTGCTTTCCAACTCCTTTTTTAAGTCTTCTATGTATTTTTCTACCAATTGTTCCCCCATTTTACTAAAAATTCCCCTATAATCTTTCATCAGCTCTCCCTACCGTAGAATTTGTATTTTAATCTGTTTATCCTTTCTAAATTAGATAGCACTATGTCCTCTATATATGCGTTGCATGATATAACTACCACATCGCAGGCAAAGCCTCCATCTTCTAAAAAGTTCCTTGCGGAATTGAGAAATTCTCTAAGCACCTCGTCCTGCTCCAGCTCAAAAGGAGCTCCAAGGAAGTGATGACTTATGCCTAAATAACTACCTGGATTAACCCTCACGCTTAGCCTTAGAGGATTTAATGCTTCTATAAGTTTAGCCTTTGAGTTAGCGTAGCTTAGTCCAAACATAAGCATGGCGTCGGTTATGATGTATTTTGAGTTTAAGGAAACAAATTGCCTAAAGCCAGTTTCTTTAAAGTCCAGCTTTAGGTTATCCTTTTGCGTTTCTACCCAATGGGGGTGTGGAGTATCCACAAGCCACAGAATTTTTTCTGGATAAAAGCCTTCCGTTGCCTGCCTGCCCCACATCATACACAAAAGGATCATTAGAAGGTAAAATTTAACTCATGTTGGGTTTATTGAGAAAAAAACCAGTTGATAAGCTTGTAGAAGTCTTGGGAAAGGAAAAGGTTTCTTTATCTTTGGTAGATAGGAAGCTTTATTCCTACGATGCCACTCCCATTCCAATAGACAGAGCCATACCTTCTGCGGTGGCTTTCCCCACATCCACAGAGGACGTGCAAAAACTGGTTAAGGTGTGCTATGAGGAAGATATTCCCATCTTTCCGAGGGGTGCAGGCTCAGGTCTGACTGGGGGTGCGGTACCTACTTTGGAAAAGGGTGTGGTGGTATCCTTTGAGAGGATGAATCGTTTTTACATAGATTTGGATAATGCAACTGCTGTGGTTGAGCCAGGGGTTATAACCTACGATTTTCAGCAAGAAGTGGAAAAGTTTGGACTCTTTTATCCACCAGACCCTTCTTCCTTTAAATACTCCACCATAGGTGGGAATATTGCGGAAAATGCGGGTGGTCCAAGGTGTTTGAAGTATGGAGTCACCCGGGAGTATGTTTTGGGGCTTACCACCGTCATAAAAGAGGGGCACATTTTAAAAACTGGAAACCCGGTTATAAAGGATGTGGCCGGATACGATCTAACCAAACTGTTGGTTGGCTCTGAAGGTACATTGGGGCTTATAACCTCTGCAGTTCTTAAACTCATACCCAAGCCAAAGGCAAGGGCTACCGCTTTGATAACCTTTAAAGAGCTGGAAAGTGTGGGCAAAGTGGTAACAAAGATCATGACTTCTGGTATATTTCCATCCGCTTTGGAGTTTATGGATAGCTATGCTATAAAGGCTGTGGAGGATTTCAAACCTGTTGGTCTTCCAAAAGATGTGGAGGCTTTGCTTTTAATAGAGGTTGATGGCTCACCTCAAAGTGTTAAAGAAGACATAAACCAAGTGAAGGAGCTTGCCAGGTCCATGGAGCTGGAAGTTCAAGTTGCAGAAGAAGAAGAAAAGGCGGAAAAGCTCTGGACTGCAAGGAAAAGCTTAGGACCAGCTCTTGGCAATCTGAGAACCGGAAAGATAAACGAGGATGTGGTAGTTCCCAGGATATATCTATCGGAAGCAATAAGGGACTACAGAAGAGTGGCAGAAAAATACAGACTTTTGATGGTTATCTTTGGACACATCGGGGATGGGAACCTACACGTGAATTTGCTATATGATAAGAAAAACAGAGAAGAAGAGGAAAGGGCAGAAAGGGCTGTAGATGAGGTGTTTGAGATAACTCTCAAGTATAACGGTTCCATTACTGGAGAGCACGGAGTGGGGCTTACCAAACGCAAGTTTCTTGAGCATCAGTTTGGGCCTGTGGGTATGGAAATACTAAGAGAGATCAAGAAGATATTTGATCCCAAAAGCCTTTTCAATCCGGGAAAGGTTATAGGTCCTTAGAGGGACAAAGGTCATAAAGCGGACACTCTAAGTGTTTAGGTTTCTGAGCAGTGCATACATATCTACCAAGAAGTATTAAAAGGTTTGAAAACTTACCCCAATCTTCCTTTGGAACTATGCTCATAAGCTCCTGCTCTGCCTTTTCAGGTTTTTGTTGCTTGGTAAGACCCAGCCTCTGACTAACTCTCAAAACATGCCTATCAACTGCTATACCCTCGTTTATACCAAAGGCGTTATACAGGATCATGTTGGCAGACTTTCTACCAATACCGGGCAATTCAGAAAGTTCTCTTAAATCCCTTGGAACTTCTCCGGCGTACTTCTCAACTAAGATCGTGCTTATTTGCTTTATGTACTTTGCTTTATTGCGATAAAAGGATACTTTGCTGATGTACTTTTCTATCTCTTCCAAATCCGCTTGCACAAAATCTTTGGGTGTTTTAAACCTTTTAAAAAGTTCTTGCGTCACCTCGTTTACCTTTGCGTCCCTTTCCTGCGCAGATAGAACAACAGCCACCACCAGCTCAAAGGGCGTGCTGAAGTTTAGCTCCAGTTTATTTGGAAATACCTTTTCGAGCTTCTCAATTATTTCCAGAGGTCGCTTTTCAAAATCCCTCATCGGGACGCCCCTTGAACCAACAAGGAGTTTTTGTTTGTTAGCAGTTTATAAGCTGACCTTATGGCAGATGATTGCTTACACATCAATTCTAAGAGCTTTTTTCTGTAGGGACTGTTCAGCTGGAGTTTGAACTGCACGCTTACATACATCTTAGGCTTTATTATAACCACCTTGAAGTATTTTTCGAACATCCTCAATTATTTCCTTGACCATAGTCTTTAACCTCCTGCTTGGATAAGGCTACCTCAAACACATGGTCTAAGTCTTTTACAAAGTGAAAGGTCATCTTCTCCCGCACGTAGGCAGGTAGGTCTTCAAGGACTTCTTCTTTGTTTTTCTCAGGTAAAATGACCTCGTATATGCTTGCCCTCTTGGCTGCGAGTATTTTTTCCTTTAGTCCCCCAACGGGTAAAACTCTTCCCCTCAGGGTAATTTCTCCAGTCATTGCCACATCAGATCTTACCGGTGTATTGGTTAGGAGAGAGAGAATAGCAGTAGCTATAGTTATACCAGCGGAAGGACCATCCTTTGGAACCGCTCCCTCTGGCACGTGTATGTGTATGTCCCAATTAGAAAAGTCCTCTGGGTTTATGCCGTAATCTTCTGCCTTTGACTTTATGTAAGATAGGGCAGCCTGTGCGGACTCTTTCATGACCTCTCCCAGAGAGCCGGTAAGTATCAGCTGGCCCTTTCCCTTAAACTTTGTAGCTTCTATGAGCATAATCTCCCCGCCCACCTCCGTCCAAGCTAAACCTATAGCCAATCCAACCATAGGTTTTTCTTCTCTATCAGTAAATCTTTTAGCCACCCCAAGGAAAGCCTTTACATCCTGAAGTTTTACCTCAAAAGGTGGCTTTTCTCCCCTCAATTTTTTTAGTGCGAGCTTTCTCAAAATTGCTCCGATTTGTCTTTGTAGATTTCTAACACCTGACTCCCTGGTGTATCCTCTTATGACTTCTAGTATAGCATCATCTCTAAATATAACTTCATCCTTTTTAAATCCATGCATAGGGAGAAGCTTAGGAAGAAGGTGGTTTTTTGCAATGAAGACTTTTTCCTCTTCTGAGTATCCAGAAAGCTGGATCACTTCCATCCTGTCCAGCAGAGGTCTTGGAATGGTATCTATCCTGTTTGCAGTGCAGATAAAGAAAACCTCCGATAGGTCAAAGGGAAGACCGATGTAGAGGTCCACAAAATGCTTGTTTTGTTCAGGATCCAAAACTTCCAGAAGGGCTGCTGCGGGATCTCCTTGGAAGGAGATGGATATTTTATCCACCTCATCTAATATGATCAGAGGGTTTTTTGTTCCAGCCTGCTTTATAGCCTGTATGATTCTACCAGGCATAGCACCAACGTAAGTTCTCCTGTGTCCTCTTATTTCGGCCTCGTCTCTTATACCACCCAAGGATATTCTTACAAAATTTTTACCTATGGCTTCTGCTATGGACTTTCCGAGGGAAGTTTTACCTACTCCCGGAGGTCCCACAAAGCACAGGATCTGCACCGCAGAGCTTTTACCCCTTGTGAGCTTTTTGACCCCCAAGTATTCTAAAATCCTTTCCTTCACCTTCTCTAAGTTGTAGTGATCTCTATCAAGGATGTTTTTTACCCGGTCCAGATTATACCTGTCTTTGGTTCTTTTGTTCCAAGGAAGCTCCAAAACCCAGTCAAGCCACGTTCTTATGACTCCAGCTTCCGCGGATTCGGGATGGAGCTTTTCCAGCCTGTTTATCTGTTTTTGGATTTCCTCTAGGGCTTCCTTAGATAGCTTGAGGCTTGCAAGCTTCTTTCTGTAATTTTCTATTTCCTCCTTCTTCTCATCTGATTCGCCCAGCTCCTCTTGAATAGCTTTTAGCTGTTGTCTTAAGAAGTATTCCCTTTGCTCTTTTTCTATTCTTTCTCGTGCTACGTTTCTTATCTTAGTCTGTACTTCCAAAATGCCTACCTCGTTGGAAAGATGCAGATACACCAACTTTAGTCTCTCTATTGGGTCTAAAGTTTCTAAGATCCTTTGGGCATCTTGGGATTTGATATCTGAGATAGAAGCCACTAAGTCTGCCAGCTTGCCCGGATCTTCAAGCTCTCTGATTACATACAGCAAATCTGGGATTATCTGCTTTCCCAAAGAAACTGCTTTGTCCAAAAGCTCTTTCACAGAGGACACATAAGCCCTGTCCTCTTTGCCCAGCTCAGACAGGTTTATCTCCTTTTCATCTAAAGGCTCCACCAAAGCCCAGTAATGGTCCTCTTTTTTGTAGTAATCTTTAAGCCTTGCCCTTTTTATACCTTGAACTAAGATCTTTAACTTTCCTTCCTCCAAAGGCGTAGCTCTTATTACATGTGCTATAACTCCAAAATCGTAGACCCCACTCTTATCTGGCTCTTCAGCGTTCTTGTCCTTCTGTAAGACCAAAAATATTAGCCTATCCTTCTTTAGCGCGCTTTCTACAGACTTTATGGAAAAATCCCTACCCACAAAGAGAGGAACTACCATGGTAGGGAATATTACCAGGTCCCTGAGGGGCATAGCCGGGACTTCAAATTCCACAGAGGGAACTTCTGGCACCTTGAAAAGCTCTTCCATCATCAAGAGGTTAACTCCTCCACAAAGGTTTTTGGATCAAAGTCTTGCAAATCATCTAAGGCTTCTCCCACCCCCAAGAGTTTGACCGGGATCTTTAGCTCTGCACATATGGGCACTATAGCACCACCTTTGGCAGAGCCATCTAATTTTGTTAAAACGATACCGCTTACTTCTACCGCTTCCTTAAAGACCTTGGCTTGAAATATGGAGTTTTGCCCTATGGTTGCATCCAAAACCAAAAGCGTTTCCGTAGGCTCTTCTGGATAGAACTTTTGAATTACCTGCTTTATTTTTCTGAGCTCTCTTATTAAGGGTTCCTTTGTATGAAGCCTTCCCGCAGTGTCTATCAGCACCACATCATAGGCGTTCTTACTGGCTTTCTCTAAAGCCTGATACACCACCGATGCTGGGTCTGCCCCTTCCTCTTTATAAACTATATCTGCCCCGCTTCTTTGGGCCCAAACTTGCAACTGCTCTATGGCAGCGGACCTAAAGGTATCTCCAGCGCAGAGTAAAACCCTCTTACCCTGTTTTTTTAACCTGTAAGCCAATTTGCCTATGGTCGTAGTCTTTCCAGAGCCATTTACGCCTAAGAAAAGATAGACTTTGCCCTCCTTTAGCTCTCCTTTACAATTTGCTAAGTATGCCAAAAGCTTTTCTCTCAGAACAGGTAGAAGCTCCTCCCACGTTTTTATGTTTCTTCTGATGGACTCCTTTCTTAGCTCCTCCACCAGTTCTGTAGCCTTTTTTACTCCCAAGTCAGCCCTTATGAGCCTCTCTTCCAGATCCTCTAAAAGTTCTTCATCTACCTTTCTACCTGCAAACAGGATTCCAAATTCCAAAACTTCCCTTGTTTTCTTCAGACTCTTTTTTAACTTCTCAAGAAGGCTTTCTTTCTTTACTTCTACCAACCCAAGCTTTTCTTTGAGTTCTAGTATATGATTTTCCAACTGTTCTCTCTCTATCGGATTGGCTAAGGTTAATGCCCTTTCCAAGATCTTAAGGCTCTCCTCTGGATTTTCTTTCTTTAAAAGAAGTCCAGCCCTCTGCAGACTCTCAAAATCCCCAATCTTTAAATACTCATCTACAGCCTTTTGTTTTTCCCCAACCTTTTCATACAAAAGCGCCCTTTCTTTTGCAGTTGCCAAGTTTTTATCGTAGTATTCTATAAGCTGGTAGGCATAGTAATACTTACCTTGATCCATGTATAGTTTGAATAGGATAGGCCTTAGTTCTGGATCTTCTTTAAAGTTCTCAAGTATGCTTATGGCTTTATCTTTTTTACCTTTCTCTATCAGCTTTAGAATAGCAGACTTTTCTCCCTTTTCTGCTAACTTCTCTTCCTCTGATTTTTTCAAAAAACCAAACATTTCACTTCATAGCTTCCACAGCGTTTACTATATCCACAAGCTCGTAGGTGATGGATTCCTGCCTTGCCTTGTTGAATATAAGCGTCCAAGTTTTTACAAGATCATCTGCGTTGCGTGTAGCATTGTCCATAGCAACCATACGGGCAAAGTGTTCTGCAGCATTAGATTCAAGCATTGCCCTGTAAAGTTGGTAATTCAAATACAGATCAATAAGTCTGTTTATGAACGTTTCTGCTTCTACCTCAAACTCGTAAGTACTATAGTTTTGATCTTTTTGCTCAAGCCTTTCAAAAGGTAAAAACTGCCTAACAATTGGTTTATAATTCACTCTGGTAAGCATTTCATTGTTTATTAAATAGATTCTATCCGTCTCTTTACGTTGATATCTATCTCTTACGAGTGTTCCAACCTCTTTTACCACTTCAAAGTTTATTTCCTTTCTGAATACCTCCTCGTAAGCCTTTAACACCTTGTAGTTTCTTTTTGAGAAATATTGAGCACCCTTACGACCTACCAGTATTAAGCTAACCTCTATGTTTTTGCTAGTCTTTTCTTGAATGAGCTCCTCCGCCTTTTTTATTGCGTTGGAATTAAAAGCACCTGCCAATCCTCTATCTGCAGTGACGAGTATTATATCCGCCCTTTGCTCCTCCCTAACCTCCAAGAAAGGGTGAGTGTTCATATCTACACGGGACGCAAGGTTAGAAAGCACTTCATACAACCTCTCAGAGTATGGCCTTGAGGCGTAGATAGCCTCTTGAGCTTTTCTAAGCTTGGCGGCGGAGACAACCTTCATAGCGTTGGTTATTCTTCTGGTGTTCTTAATACCTTGGATCTTCCTCTTTATATCCCTTGGAGACAGTTTGGGCATAATGATTAAATTATAGCATAAGCTTTTTCTCTTAACAATTTCTTAACATAAATTGTTTATGCTTTTGGGAACATGATAAAGGATATGGTGCGCTACGAGAATAAGGTAAGTTTATACTTTGATAGCTTAGAAGAAAAAGTTCTTTTTTCTAAGATTTTAAGGGGACTGGATGGTGTGGAGACTGTGGAGGAAAAGGAGCTCACTAGGACCTTGAGAGTGGTGTTCAGGGAAGGCTCACCCGCAGACTACTTGCTTAGCCATCTCTCCCCAAAAAGGGAAAGCTCTTTAAATAAAGAAGACCTATACTTTTACATAAACTCCTTTCTGAAGCATCCAGCTACTAAGTTAGCTTTTTCAATTTTTACCTTTGGTTTTAGTGTGGGATTGCTGAGTTTTGCTTTGTGTAGTGTGTTTATAATGCCTACCTTAAAAACTACCTTTTGGAGGTAATAGGATGCTAAACTTCAGTCTCCCTTCCACTATTGGAGGATGTCTATCAACCAACATGCTTTTGTATGGTGTGGGTGCTTTGGCGGGTATTGTGGTTTTGGGTAAGTTCCTTAGGGACTCCAGACCTCTCTTAGTCTCCGCCACTAAGGAAGTTATAGCTTTTCAAGAATGGCTATCTGGAAACCTTGAGGAGGGTAAAGAGTTTTGGGAAGATGTGGTGGCGGAAGCTAAACATAAATACAAGTTAGAGATAGAGAGGAAGTTAGAGATATTACAAAAACAGCAAGAAATACTCCAGCGTATAAAAGAAAACCTTTAGCAGGAGGAAGCGATATGAACGTAGGAAGTTTTTTAAGCAGGGTTGTGTGCTCAGGACCATTTAGTTTTGCACTCGGCTTTGGCGTAGGTCTTTTGGGTGCCTATCTTCTGCACAAAGCGCAGGAAAGCAGGAAGATGCAGGAAACCCAAAGAGAGCTTGAAGCTTTAATAAAGTCCTTGGAAAATAAGTTGCAAGAGAAAAAGGAAGCAGGATAAATGCCCATACCATACAAAATAAAGAGGTTAAGACCAGGAAGGCTGAAGATAAACTCTGACCTTTTTAGACTGCTTCATCACCCACAGGAAAGCCTGCAGGCTTTTTTCGGAAGGTTTGGCGGGGTGAAGGATGCAAAATACATCAAAAAATCGGCTAATCTGGTAATAGATTATGACCCAGACCAGTTTGACCTCATAGGCTTTTTAAACTACCTGCACACTTCTACCCCAGAAATGTTCTTAGAAGATTTAGAGAGAGAAAAAAGGTTAGTGCAACCCACAATAAAGGGCAGTGCCAGCTGGTTTAAGGTCAACTCCCTTGCTATGCTTTTGTATTTAACTCCACTACCGAGAGCTTTGCTAAGCGCGATTACATTGATGTGTTCTCTACCAGTTTTTAAAAAAGGGCTAAGGTCCCTGTTTGAAAAGAGATTGGACGTTCATGTGCTTGATTCTTCTGCCATAGTTTTAACCACTCTTTCTGGCAAATCCTTTTCAGCACATCTTATGTCATGGCTACTCTCCTTGGGGGACTATATAGAAGAAAAGATAGAAAAAAAGGCTTACGAAAGTATAGAATCCTTAGTTAGCTACAAAAAAGACAAGGCTTGGTTGGTTCAAGATGAGAAGATAAAAAAGGTTGATGCAAAAGAACTAAAGGTGGGAGACGTTATAGTTGTCTATGCGGGGGAGAAAATAACGGCGGATGGAATTGTTCTTGAAGGAGAGGCTTTGGTAAATCAGGCATCTTTGACGGGCGAATCTAACCCTGTGCTAAAGAGATCCAAAGATAAAGTTTACGCAGGCACCTTTGTGGAAGAGGGCAAGCTATACATACAAGTCTCTGCAGTGGGAGAAGAGACTGTAATCGCTGGTATAGTGAAAATTATAGAGAAGAACATAAAAGAGCCTCTTAGCTTACAGAAAAAGGTTGAAGTTGTAGCCAACAGGTTTGTTCTTCCAACAGTGGGTCTAGGCGTGGCTTCTTACGCCCTTACTCAGGACCTAAACAGGTTTGCATCTACGGTGATAATAGATTACCATACAGGTATTCATTTAGCCACTCCAGTAGCAGTTTTGAGCAGTATTTCCTACTTAGCCAGTAAGGGTATAATCGTAAAAAGTGGAAGTAAGTTGGAGCTTTTGGCAAAAGCAGACACCTTTGTAATGGACAAAACGGGCACGCTAACGGCGGGGCATCCTGAAATAATAGACATCTTGGGCTTTGATATATCAGAAGAAGAGGTTCTTCTTTATGTCGCTTCCTTAGAGCAGAGGATTACCCATCCTGTAGCGAGGGCTATAGTGAAGTTGGCGAAGGACAGAAATATTGAGCTTCTGCCAAGAAGAGACTCATCCTATCACATAGGATTGGGGATTGAAGGTTATCTTAACGGTGATAAGTTCCTTCTCGGAAGCACAAAGTTTATGCAAAAAAAGAAAATAAAAATAGGTGAAGAAGTAAAACATATGGTAGATAAATTCCATTCAGAAGGAAAGAGCGTGCTTTATCTGGTTAGAAACAAAAGGATAATAGGGCTAATTACCTTTGCAGACCCACTCAGAGAAGAGGCTAAGGATGTAATAAGCGCTCTCAGGGAGATGGGTAAAAAGGTTATACTCTGCACTGGAGACAACGAGGGAGTTGCAAGCTACATAGCCAAAAGGTTGAACATCGGCGAGTATTACGGGAGGGCATTCCCAGAGGAAAAGGCTAAAATAGTAGAAAGGCTGAAAAAGGAGGGAAGAACCGTGGCCTTTGTGGGGGATGGAGTCAACGATTCTCCAGCTATAACAGCAGCCCACGTGGGTATTTCTTTGAGAAGTGGAACAGACATAGCCATAGAGCTTGCAGATATAGTTATAGGGGACAGTCTTTGGCACTTGCTGGATGCGGTGGAAGTGTCCCAAAAGACCATCAGAAAACTTTCAAAGATATACACTATAAACTCTGCTTTGAATACGGTGGGGCTGGTTGGTTCTGTTGCGGGTGTTTTTGGTCCAAGTATTTCTACTCTTATAAACAACGGCTCCACCGTGGTTTTAGGCATGTATGCACTAAAAAAACCTTAAAAAGGAGGTATAAGCCATGGAAGAAAAGGACCTGCGCCAGGAATTGGAGAGAATTAAGCAAGAGCTAGAGGAGCTCAAGAAAAAGCTATCTCCTCAAGCGGAAAAGTCCATCACTGAGCTTCCGCAGGAAGTAGCAAAGAAGGTAGTAGAAACGGCTTCTGAAGTGGGTAAGGTGGCTATGGAAATTGCGGAAAAGGCCTTTGCTGTGGTTAAAGGTGCTGCAATAGGTGCTGTAGAAGGTGCAAAAAGTGCGCTAAGGGAAGAAAAAGAAGAAGGAAAGGAACAAAGTAAAGAATGATAACTCTTATAAAAACCAGAAGTGGCAGATACATCAACGCCTATCACACCATAGCTTTGTCCATAGAAGAATCAAGAATAGAGGTTGAGGGTAGAAGGGAGAGGGTATACAACCTTGTAGCTCACCTCTCCCAACCCTTACTGCCCGCGGTGCTTGGTATATATGCTTCAGAGGAACATGCTCAGGAGGCACTCAGAAAGTTAGTTCAGGATCTATCAAAGGGGGAGAGTATAGTTGAGGTTGAAAGCCAATTCTGAGGAAATAAAGATAAGGCTTAGAAAGTTAGCCCACGACTTAGAGGAGGCTCACAAAGATGTGTTGAATAACATAGTGCCCGCCGTTCTGGTGATTATCCACATCCCAGAAACAGGAGAAAAGATGTTCTTTGCTGTGGGAGAAGGAAGTATAAAAGAAACCTTGCCTACACACAGCATGAAGGATAAGATATTGATAAGCTACAGGGACTTTTTCCACGTGCTTGAAAAACCTCAGAGGATCCTTAACTATCTTCTAAAGGGTAAGGTTAAGATTGAAGGGGACTTTAAAAGGGTGGTAAATACCTTTTCGAGCTTTCTGTAAAAGGTTCCTTATTTTTCAGAATATTCTGTTGAAAGCGCGTATGATTAGATTTTCAAGAATGCCACCTATAGCAAAGGATTCTATGAGTATGGTTTTGTCTTTTTCTGTTAGGAAAGTGTCTCTCTCCCTCTTTCTCTTACGCTCAGTCTTTCTTACCGTCCTTTCATAGAGCTGCTTATTTCTCTCTATATCTTTTAATAGTTTTTCAATGCGGACTTTCTCCACCATAGGGCATCCTCCCAACCTAACCGAGTATATTTTGACAATGTATTGTTAAGAAATTGTTAAGAAATACCTACTACGCTTAAGTAGAACTTGGGTTATGCTTAGATTATTAAGTAGTTAGAGGAGTTGAGCTTGATGGAAACCATAGAAGAACTTAAGGTGCATTACAACTGGAGCAGAGAAGATGAAGAGAATTTAAGCAAAGTGTCCTGGATTGCGGAAAAATACAAGGATGAGTTTATAGAACAGTTTTATAGATATCTTGAAAATTTCCCCGATACGAGTAAATATCTACCCAGTGAAGAAGTTAGAAATAGGCACAAGGAAAAGATAAAAAACTGGTTTGTTTCACTTTTTAACTCCAAGTACGATGCTCAGTATTTACGGAAGCTTTACAGGATAGGGGAGACCCACGTAAAGATAGGGCTTCCACCACACTATGTGCAGGCATCAATGAATTTTGTAAGGAGTTATCTAACTGAAAAAATAAACAAAGAATTGGGTCACTTGCCAGAAATTAATAGAATACTTATTTCGGTCAATAAAGTCTTGGACATAAACCTTGATGTGATGGTGAATTCCTTTAGGGAAGAGGAGCTTCGCCTGTACCTTGCCACAGGCAAGTATGAAAAGATTCTTATTGAAAACATCAGGAGAACTTCTTGGTTCTTCGATATGTTTATAGTTCTTACCTTGACTGTAGTGGGTATTTTTCTTATAGTTTGGATAATCTATGAGATCTGGCTTATTTTCCTCGGACAACTACCTTTGGAAAGAGGTGGCCTAAGCATACTTGGTTCTATCCTTATTCTCTATGCAATATCGGAACTTCTAAGTGAAGAGATTAAACATATAAAAGGTTCATCTCTCAGTTTAAAGGTTTTTGTGGGAGTGGCCCTTGCAGCTGTCATAAGAAAGGTGTTGGTAACCTCCTTGTCCCCAGAAAAGGTCCAGGAGCTCATAACTTTATCCTTTGTGATCCTATCCTTAGGTATAGTTTTTTGGCTAATATACAAGGTTGAGTCAAGAACTTAGA
>Ga0072500_143515_pt1 | contig 24221 bp, 25 predicted proteins | sample GBScelen77Swater_FD_63803 | JGI IMG/M metagenome (GOLD analysis project Ga0072500, IMG submission 63803) | Hot spring microbial communities from Great Boiling Spring, Nevada - cellulolytic enrichment S 77C v2 (version 2) | ecosystem: Environmental > Aquatic > Thermal springs > Hot (42-90C) ...
AATTTAATCAACGCAGANGGGAATAGTAAGTGAATTCTATCAAAAAAGATTGCAAAAACTTGAATTTGAATTTGTAAAGTTTAATCAAGATAATCCTAAAACGCTTAAGTTGTTCAACGCTTTCAAGGTCAAAAATTTGAAAAATCCAAGAACTGGTGAAATGAACGAAGTTTTATTTGCTTTAGTATTTGATAAAGACGAAGGAAAGTATAAGGTTTTTCCAACAAGTTCTTTGGACATGATTAAGGTTTTTTATGAAGTTGAACTTTCAGTTGAAAAACCTGAATTGAAAGCATTTTATGTTGAAGGAGATATTATTAAAGTTGCAAGAAAAAGAATAGCAAGTTCTTTTGGTTTTCAAACTAAGTATATTGTTGAAAAAATTGGGCATGAGGAAATTTCTGAAATTGATAAAGAAAAAATTAAAAAGTTTTTAGGTACCAGAAAAACAGGTTAAAATAAAGGTAGGTCGTCAGATTAAAGCCTAAAATTCAAAAATGAGTAGTAAACGCCCCTTTAGGGGGGCATTAATAGCAGGAATTTTACTCATTTGTTTTTATCTAATTTTATACGCTTTAATTGGAAATGGAAACAAGATTACATACGAGAACGAAAAAAACGTTGAAAATGGTACAAGTATTGAGAATACAAATGAAAGCTATTACGAAAACTTAATAAACCAGTTAATTGAATGTGAAAGCTCTCACAAAGAGTTAGCTATTAATGTTAAAGATAAAGATGGAACTGCTTCTTTTAGCTATCTACAGTGGAAACCTGAAACATTTCGAGAATACGCCATTAAATATGGAGTTATCGGTGAAAAAGCAAGTTGGAATTGGATAATGACGATTATCTGGGATTATAAAACAAATAAATATCTTGGAATTCAGATTTTAAAGAATGAACCAGAAAAAGCAAAGAATTTATGGCCAATTTGCTGGAAAAAGATTAAAAAGTAGGTCGGAGTTAAAAAGTTAAAAAAAATGGAATTAGAAGAATTAGATGAAAATAGAAAAAAAGAACTTGAAGAAAAATTTTTATCAGAAGGTTATACCCCAAGGGATTTTGAAACCATCCTTCTTGATTTTAAAGAAAATTATAAAGCTGCTAAAGAATTGGCTCAAACCCTTTTAAGGGAAGGTATTTTAGTTAAACTTACAGACAAATTAGTATTTCATGCTAAAATATTAGAAGAATGGGAAAATTTGGTGAGAGAAGCCTTTCAGAAGAAAAAAGAATTAGAGATTACTGATTTTAAAAATCTTCCTAAGGTTCAGCTGAGTAGAAAATTTTTGATACCTTTGGTAGAATATTTAGACAAAAAGAAGGTTACCCTTAGGGTGGGAGATAAAAGAATATTGAGAAAACCCTAAATGGACATTAGAAAAGAACTAATCAAAAATCTTTTTTACTTGAAAGAAATAGGATTACAAGCTATACCGATTTCTGAAGCTATTAAAAAACTTCTTCAACAAGAGGTTCCCTTAGAAGAAGATTCCTTATTTTCATTACAAAATAAGGTCCTTCGGTGTGTGAAATGTACTCTTCATAGGGTTAGAAAAGGGGTAGTTTGGGGAGAAGGACCTACCGAACCTAATGGTTTGATGATAATCTCCGAATATCCAGACCGGGACGAAGATTTTTACGGAAAGCCTTTTATAGGAGAAGTAGGTAACCTTCTTGAACGGATGCTTGCCGCCATCAATCTAAAACGCGAAAGTTTTTTTATTACCCATGCGGTTAAATGTAAGACTCCAGGAGGAAGACCTCCGGAACAAGAAGAAATCGAAGCTTGTAAACCTCATTTATTAAAACAGATAAAACATTTAAAACCTAAACTGATTTTAGCCTTAGGTTTTACCCCACCTAAGGTCCTTTTAGATGGTAAAAACTTAACTTTAGTAAGAGGAAAGATTTTTAAACTTAAGGAAATCAACATATTTTTTACCTATCATCCTTCCTTTGTGTTAAAAAATCCAGGGATAAAACGAGCCGTATGGGAAGATTTACAAAAATTTAGGAAATTTTATGAAGAAATGTTTTTGGCTAGTTAGTTTAATCTTAGTTTGTTTATGGACTTCCTTTCTAAAAGGAGCAGAGACTAAAAAGGTTTATCATGTAAAAATAGATGCTCCTATAACTCCTGTTATTGCCAATTTTATAAGTTATAGCATAGACCTTGCCAACCAACAAAAGGCCGAAGCAATTATTATAGAACTTGATACACCTGGAGGGCTGGTTGAATCTACCAGAGACATAGTAAAAGACATCTTACAAAGTCGAGTGCCTGTGATAGTTTATGTAAGTCCATCTGGTGCCAGGGCTGCCTCTGCAGGCACTTTTATCTTACTTGCCTCCCATTTGGCAGCCATGGCCCCTGGAACCCATGTAGGTGCTGCCCACCCTGTAGAACTTACCGGAAAAGCAGATAAAGAGGTGATGAACAAAGTAGTCAATGACCTGGTAGCCTGGGCTAAAAATCTTGCCCAGATGCGTAACCGCAACGAAACCTTTGCAGAAGAGGCAGTAAGAAAAAGTAAAAGCATCACTGAAAACGAGGCTCTCCAAATAGGGGTGATAGAACTTATAGCTAAAGATTTAAACGACCTATTAAATAAAGCCCACGGAAGGCAAGTCCTGGTAGGAGAAGAAAAAAGAATTCTAAACCTTAAAAACGCCCAAATAGAAAAAATACCTGAAGACCTCAAAACCAAGATTCTTAAAATTCTTACTAACCCTAACTTGGTATATTTTTTGCTTATGTTAGGGCTTGCAGGGTTGTATTTTGAGCTCTCCCATCCTGGAAGCATCTTTCCTGGTGTATTAGGGGCTGTTTGTCTTATCTTAGCCTTGGTGGGTCTAAGCATCATCCCTGTAAACTATGCAGGGCTTGTTTTTATCTTGTTAGCAGGTGTGCTTTTTTTCTTAGAACTCCAGGTAACCTCGCATGGACTTTTAACCTTAGCCGGGGTGATTTGTCTTTTTTTAGGTTCTCTTATGCTTTTTGGTAAAAACCCTCCGGCCTTAAAGGTTTCAACCCCTCTTTTATACTCTTTGGTCCTTATCTTTTCCTCGATTTTAGGAGGTATCACCTATATCGCCTTAAAAACCGTTAGGAAAAAGCCTGTTTCAGGACGAGAAGGAATAATCGGGAAAATAGGTAAGGTTTTAGAAGAAGTAGGACCTCAAGGAGGAAAGGTGTTTGTCGAAGGAGAAATCTGGCAGGCTTATGCAGAGGAGACCATACCTAAGGGAGAAAAAGTAGTAATTTTAGAAAAAGACGGCTTAAGACTAAAAGTAAAGAGAAAAGACCAATGAAAAAAACTTTAATTTCTTTGATAAGTCTATTGTTTTTCATAGTTTTCGCCAACCATTCTCAAGGAAAAAGTTTTTGCGACCCCAAACTTTTATACCAAGCTGATGAGAAATTTTTTATCAACCTTCCGGGATTCCAAGCTACTGAAATCAAAGAAACCAAAACTAATTTCTTAGGAACTATTCGCAACAAAGAGAGGGTTTACAAAAACCTGAAGGTTAAACTAAAGGTTAGGGTGTTTTGGGGAGAAAATTTAATGCCTAACTGGCAAGACTTAGTGCTTAATCTTTTAGAAATCGATAAAAACGACTTAAAAGATGAAGAAATAAACGAAATAAAAGTAAAAGTTTACGAAAAAGGAGAAAAAAAGGTAGTAATCATCCCTGTTTTAGAAACCCCTTCTCAAGGATTTTTAATCCTTTTTAGTTCTAAAGACTTAACCTTAGAAAACCTTAAAAATTTAACCTCTCAATTTCCGATAAAAGACCTCTGTTCTATCCCCGAGCCTTTAAAATAACCTCTTTCATTTCCCTCACTGCCTCTTTCATTCCTACCATAATAGCCTTAGAAACTATGCTATGTCCGATACTAAACTCCTCTATTTCTGGAATAGCAGCAACAGGCCCTATGTTCTCGTAGCTTAAACCATGTCCTGCATGCACAACAAACCCAAGGTCTTTAGCTAACCTCGCAGCCACTTCAATTTTAGCCAGTTCTTCCTCTTTTTTAACCTCATCCTCTGCTTCGGCATACATTCCTGTATGGATTTCTATAATCTGAGCCCCTGTTTTTTTGGCAAGCTTTATAGTCTTCTCTTCTGGATTTAAAAATAAACTTACCTTGATACCTGCCTTATTTAGGTCTTTTACTGCCTTTTTTACTTCATCTACTCTACCTTCTAAAACCATCCCTCCTTCAGTAGTTATCTCCTCTGTTCTTTCTGGCACCAAGGTTACTTGAAAAGGTTTAATCTCTTTAGCAAACTTTATCAACCCTTCATCTATAGCCATTTCTAAAATAAGCTTAGTTTTAATCACCTCTTTTATCAATCTTACATCCCTTTCTTTGATGTGTCTTCTATCTAATCTTAGATGAACCACTATTCCGTCAGCCCCACCTAACTCAGCCAGTACAGCCGCATGTACAGGGTCAGGATAAGGGGCTTTTCTTGCCTCTCTAACCGTAGCCACATGGTCTACGTTTACCGCAAGTTTAGCGGGCATATATTCCCTCCTTTTTAAAAAGTTTAAAACCTCCTCTTTACCTTCTGAAAAACCTATTTTTTCAAACAATTGTATCTCTTTTCTTAACATAAGCCAAGGAGAAAAAACCCCTTTTTCATGGTCGTAATCAAGTAAATGTAGCAACCCATGGATGGCTAAACTTAATAAATAGTTTTCAAAGTTTAAACCATAAAACTCAGCCTCTTCTTTAGCCTTCTCTACAGAAATGATAATCTCTCCTAAAAGCTTGTGGTTTAAGTCCTGCTTACCAAAAAACGAAAAAGAAAGGACGTTGGTAGGATAGTCTCTTCCCAAATATTTACGGTTTAAGTCCCAAATGGTTTGGTTATCCACTAAGGTTAGAGAAACCTCTTTTTTAACAAGCTTTAACTCTTTTAAGGCCTTGTTTAGGCTTGCAACCAGTTTTTTTTCAAGCTCTGCAGATAAAAGATCCCTTCTAAGCACCAAAACTGAAACAGGCATTATTTTTCAACCACCTTTTTAGCAAAAATTAAATACCCTGTATGGGCTACCATCCTATCCTCTGGCCTTAATCTTTCGGGATTAGGCTTATATTTTCTAAGCAAGATTTCTGAAACTTCTATGTCTAAAAAGGGAAGACGTTGTATTTCTAAAAGACATTGAGAAACCTGATTAGCAGTAGGCACAAGTATTCCTAAAAAATGTCCTCCTTTTAATGCCTTCCATGCAGCAGAAATTAAATACCAAGGTTCTTTTAGGTCTAAAAATACCGCATCTACTTCTTCCTCTTCAAAGGCCTCAACCACTTCTACATTTTTAAAAACTACCCTGTCTAAAAGTCCAAGTCTTTTAAGGTTTTTTATAGCAATTTGTTGAAACTTCAGTTCTCTTTCATAAGAGATTACCTTACCCTCTTGACCAACCATAAAAGCAAGGGCAGTAGTTAAAGCCCCAGACCCACCTCCACATTCCAAAACCACACTTCCTGGACCTATATTAAGCTTTAACAAAATATACCCTATATCCTTAGGATAAACTACCTGGGTAGCCCTTTCTATTTTCATCAAAAAATCATAAAGCGAAGGCTTTAACACATAAAATTTTTCTCCTTTTTTTCCGTAAACTATTTCTCCATAAGTCTTGCCTACTAAATCTTTCAAGTCCAAAAAATCTTTATGATTATGAAAAAATCCTTCTTTAACCTCTACCAAATATTTTTTTTCCTCTGAGGTTAAAACCAAAACATAATCTCCTTCTGCAATCTTCATAAACTCAACCTTTTTACCACAAAAGTATTAATGTCTAAAGAAACTTTTATAAGCACGATAACACATAAAAAGGTCGGCTTTATGTGCCACTTCAAACGGTGAATGCATAGAAAGCAAAGGTGGGCCTGCATCTACTACGTCCATCCCATAAGAAGCAAAATACTTAGCTACCGTGCCTCCTCCTCCTTCATCTACCTTCCCCATAGAAACTACTTGGTAAACCACCCCGTCTTCATCCCAATTTTTTAAAAGCTGCGCTAAAAATTCGGCATGAGCCTCATTTGCCATATATTTTCCGCCATGTCCCGTATACCTGTTTACCGCAATACCATAACCTATCTTAGCATCATTAAGCTTGTCATGCACCTCTATATAATTAGGGTCTATCCCAGCGGTTACGTCTGCAGAAATAGCCTGGGTATTAGCCATAACCTCAAAAAACACATCAGGAGTAGGAGAAAATCCTTGTTTTTTAATAAGTTCGTAGATAAATTTTTCAAAAACCCTACTTTTAGCTGAGGTATTACCCTCAGACCCTATTTCTTCTCTATCCATAAAAAGCAAAATGTTAATATATTCTGGATTTTTTACTTCTAAAAACGCTTTAAGAGAGGTAAAAGCACATATTCTGTCGTCTTGTCCATATCCTCCTATAAAGGCTCTATCTATACCTACCTCCCTTGCCCTACCGGCAGGAACTACATAAAGCTCTGCTGACACGAAATCTTCTTCTTTTATCCCATAAGTTTGATGTAAAATCCTTAAACAATTTAGTTTAACCCTTTCTTTTAGGTCTTTTTCTTCGTCTAATTTTTCCAAAGGTATGCCACCAAAAAGAACGTTTAGTTTTTCCCCTAAGATAGCCTCAGAAAGTTTTTTTTCTGACTGAACCTTTCTTGAAAGATGAGGAAGGAGATCACAGATAGTAAAAACAGGCTCATCCTCCCTTTCACCCAGCACCACTTTTATCAAGCTACCGTCTTTTTTAACCACTATTCCATGTAAACTTAAAGGTTGAGCTACCCAATGATATTTTTTAATTCCCCCATAATAATGGGTTTTCAAAAAGGCTAAATCGGTGTCTTCAAAAAGCGGATGTAGTTTAAGGTCAAGTCTTGGGGTATCTATATGACTAACTACTATCCTAAGTCCTTCGGTTATTCCTCTTTTACCTTGATGCCAAGCAAAAAGTAGTTTATTTTTGTAAACTACATATCCTTTTTTATTGCCTTTTTCGGAAAAACCTTCTTTTTCTAAAAGGTTTAAAGCCTTTTCTATAGTTTCTCTTTCTGTTTTTGCTTGAGAAAGAAATTCAAGATATTTTTGGCTTAAAGACTCAACCTGAGTTTTTTCCTCTTCCTTCAATACTTCAAACACATGTTTAGGGTTCCAGACCAAATTTTTCATCAATTCTGATTTTTCTTTAGAACTAACCTTTTTTTTAGCCATTAGCCCTCCTTTTTATCTCAAACTTTTTAATCTCAAAAGATAAAGTTTAGTTTAAACTTTTTACTGATTTTGTCAATTTTTCTACCACAGCCTTAGCTACTGCTTTTACTACCCTTTTATCAAAAATGCTAGGGATTATATAATCTTCTTTTAGTTCGTCATCCTTTATGATATAGGCGATAGCCTTGGCTGCTTCAATAAAAACCTCTTCATCTACCTTTTTAGCCTTAGCCTCTAACAATCCTTTAAAAAGACCGGGGAAAGCTAAGGCATTGTTTATTTGGTTAGGATAGTCTGAACGCCCTGTAGCTAAGACCCTTACTAAGGGTAAGGCAAGTTCTGGGGCTATTTCTGGGTCGGGATTAGATAAAGCAAAAACCACCCTGTCCTTAGCCATAATTTTTAAATCTTCGGGTTTAAGGATGTTTGGAGCTGAAAGCCCTATGAAAACATCTGCCCCTACCAAAACTTCAGAAAGTGATCCTTTCAATTTTTCTGGATTGGTAAGTGCTGCCAGTTCCTCTTTATATGGGTTCATCTTTTCTTTTCTTCCTTGATAGATAGCCCCTGCGGTATCGCATAAAATAAGGTGTTTAACCCCATATTTTAAAAGAAGTTTAGCCGTACCTATAGCCGAAGCCCCTGCTCCTGAAATAACTATCTTCATATCTTTTAAACTTCTTTTTAACAACCTTTCTACGTTGATAAGCCCTGCTAATACCACAATAGCCGTCCCATGCTGGTCATCGTGGATAACAGGGATATCAAGCTCCTCCCTTAACCTTCTTTCTATTTCAAAACATCTTGGGGCAGAAATATCCTCTAAATTTATCCCACCAAACACTAAAGATAGATGTTTTACCACCTCAACAAACTGGTCTATCTCTTGAGTAGTTATCGCTAAAGGGAAGGCATCTAACCCTGCAAACTCTTTAAAAAGCATGCACTTACCTTCCATAACCGGCAAAGAAGCTAAAGGCCCTATGTTGCCCAAACCTAAAACCGCAGACCCATCGGTAACCACCGCAACGGTGTGTCCTTTTATCGTGTATTTATATACCTCTTCCGGATGGTTTTTAAGGTATAAACAAACCTTAGCAACCCCTGGGGTATAAACCTTAGCCAAAGTCTCTTGATCCTTTACCTCTACTTTGTTTACCATTTCTATCTTTCCTTCCTCATGCAACTCAAAGATCTTATCTACAACCTTTAGCAGTTTTACCTCTTTTAAACCTTTTAACCCCTTTATAATCTTTTTTCTCTCTCTTTCATCTACACATATTACCTCAATTTCTCTTACAACCTTATTCTTAGAAACTTTGATTAATTTTACACTTCCTATCTCTCCACCCAATCTATTGATAAAACCTACAACCTCTCCAAACCTACCCAATAGGTTAGGCATTTCAAGCCTTATAATAAAAGGATAAAAAATACATTCTTGTTCTGAATGCTTCATAGAAAACTCCTTTTTAAATTTTTAGGTAGAATTTTTTTGATAGGCTTTAAAAGGTTTTAAATCGAGAATAGGGCTTCCATCAAACATATCCAGCCCTTTTACCTTGACCTTGTTGTCTGAAACTTCTAAAACCTCAACTACCGAAAGACCTATAGGGTTGGGCCTGATAGGAGAACAAGTGCTAAAAACCCCTCGCAATTCCTTTCTATGAGGAGGTTTTTGTAAAAGTTTGTCTGAAGTAAAAGGAGGGGATTGATGAAACACAAAAAGCACCACGATTTTATCTCCCTTTTTAAAATCTCTTAGCCCTAACTGATATTCCGGGTTTATTTCTAAATAACCTTCTACCTCAGAAATAGACCAATGTCGAGGAACTTCCTTAGCCTCGGTTTTTACATATCCAATAACACGAAATACATATTCTTCCTGCACTTATAAGGTCTCCCTAAAACAAAAACTGGTAGCAGGAAGGAATACCTGCCTGCTACTTAAAAAGTTTATTTATTCTAAATATACCAAAGAAATGGCTTATTGAGAAGTGGCGTTATTAGGGACAACTTTTTTTGGTGTTGTCTGATTTTTTCTTGTTTTTTTAGTTCTTTATGTTCTCTAATTCTTGATTTTTCCCGTGCCCTTTCTCTAACCGTCTTTCCAAATCCTTTTTTGCTTTCTTCTCCTTTAAGCTCTTTAGTAGCATTACTAACCTCTTTACCTATCCCAGCCCCTTGATAAGGTTTGGGACCAGCAGGACCTCCTTGAGGCCCCTTAGCATAAACCGCAGAAAACCCCAATAAAGAAACACCTGCTAAAATAGCTACCAGCTTTTTCATGTCTCCCCCTCCTGTGGTCTTTTTTATTAGTTTTTATTTCAAAAAGTATACCTAAAATTAAAATCTTGAAATCTTCAACAAACTTAAAGTTTTCTAATATTTTTAAAGAAATCTTTGCAAAAATTGCATTTTTTACAAACGTAAAAAATAAATTTGACTTGAAAAATCTTTGATGTTAAAATCCTCCTTAGGAGGATAAAAATGTTATATTTCATTCTTTTAACTATCTTTATTCTAATAGTTTTTTGGGCAATTTGGGTTTATAACAAGCTTATCAAGCTAAAAATAATGATAGAACAAGCTTGGTCTGATGTAGACGTACAATTAAAAAGAAGGCATGATTTAATACCCAATCTTTTAGAAACTGTAAAAGGATATGCACAGCATGAAAGAAAAACTCTTGAAGAAGTAGTAAAACTAAGAAATACAGCAATTACTGCCCAAACCCCTCAAGAAAAAATAGAAGCTGAAAATAGGTTAACTCAGGCTTTAGGACAACTCTTTGCCTTAGCAGAAAGTTATCCTGACCTTAAAGCAAGTAGCAATTTTCAAGCCCTACAAAATGAGCTTGCCAAAGTTGAAGAAACCATAAGTCAGGCGAGAAGATATTTAAATGCAGTAGTTAGAGATTACAATACCGCTATCTCGATTTTTCCAAATTCTATCCTTGCAAGGATTTTTAACTTTACCCCTAAGATATTTTTTGAAACAGATGATAGAGAAAGAGAAGTCCCTCAGATTAAATTTTAAGAAATAAAATGCGACGACTTATCTTTTTGACTTTATTATTAATAATCTTTTCTCCTTTTTCATCTTGGGCATGGTACATAAAATATTACGATGTAGAAATAAAAGTGGAGCCAAGTAGTGAATTAAAAATCGTAGAAAAATTGGTCGTTGATTTTGAAGATGAAAATAAACATGGAATCTATCGTGATATTCCGTTAGATTTTTATGACCCTTCAGGGAAAAAACATAGGATAGAAATTAAAGACATTTTGGTAACCAATCAAAATCTTAACTCTTATCAAACTAAAATTTCTAAACATAAAAATACTTTGAGGATTAAAATCGGAGATCCCAATAAATTGGTAAACGGAACTCAATTTTACATCATCAGCTATAAAGTAAAATACGCTCTTTATAATCTTGGCCCTATAGATGAGCTTTACTGGAATGCTATAGGAACAGGTTGGAATGTCCCTATAAAAAATGTAACCGCTAAAGTAATCCTACCCTTTGAGGATAGTTCTATTCAATTTACCTGCTATACAGGTGCCTTTGGTAGAATTGATAAGAATTGTAAAATAAAAAAAGAAAAACAAGCCATCTTATTTACCCTTACTCAACCTTTATCTGCCCATGAAGGAATGACGATAGCTGTAGGTTGGAAGGCAGGATTAATACCTATACCTGAAGGTCCACCATGGTGGAAAAATCCTTGGATATATACGTTTTTATACATAATATTATTCTTAAGTTTTATGATATGGTTATGGTGGACCAAAGGAAGAGATATCGGAGGCAAAGGAGCAATACAGACTCAGTATTTTCCACCAGAAAACTTAACACCACTTGAAGCAGGAACTTTAATAGATGAAAAAGTGGATGGGCGTGACATAGTTGCTGAAATCATAGATTTAGCAAGGCGAGGATATTTAAAAATAATAGAAATTGAAGAACCTAAATTCCTGTTTGGTAAAAAAATAAACTATATCCTGGAGCAAACTAAAAAGTTTGATACTGTTATTCAGAATAATCCCTTTGACCTACAAATTCTATCAGGTATTTTTGAAGATAAAAGTAGAGTAAAACTTTCTGAACTTAACAAAAAATTCTATCGCTTTATTCCACTTATAAAAAAACATGTTTTTTCTTCCCTAACCTCTAAAGGATTTTTCTTTAAAAACCCTCTTAATGTTAGAAATAAATATACCTGGCTTGGAGCAATAGTTTTTATTTTTACAATTTGGATTATGATTGGGTCTCAATTTTTATATTCTACTCTTCCTTTTCCCATTTTACTGTCAGGTTTAGTTACTGCCTTTGGTCTTCTTATTTTCGGACGGTTTATGCCACGAAAAACCTCCAAAGGCACTGAGATGTTAGAGTACTTAAAAGGTTATGAAGAATTTATTACTAAGGTAGAAAGGGATGTTATAGAAAAACTTTTCTCCCCTGAAAAAATTCCTGAAGTTTTTGAAGTCACTTTACCCTTTGCAATCGTCTTCGGAGAAGGTGATAAATGGGCAGAAGCCTTTGAAAGTTTGTTTACTAAACCACCAAGATGGTATGAAGGAACAGACAGTTTTTCAACCGTTTATTTTGCCCATTCCTTAAATAATTTCACCAGTCAAGCATCCCAAATTTTTACAACCTCACCTCGTTCTTCATCCTCTGGAAGTGGTGGAGGTGGTTTTTCCGGTGGTGGTGCAGGTGGTGGTGGAGGTGGCTCTTGGTAAAAAAATAATTATTTTAAAAATTTAACCACTCAAAATACTCCACTTATGCTACAATCTATGGTAGGGATTCAAAAAAACATAAACTTAACCTCATCAACAAAATAGAAATCAATACTTCAAAAAATGAAATAAAACCTCCATATCAGGTTTACTAACCTTTTATAAGGTTGTTAAAAAACTTTTATTATTAAGATTAGCAACACCTCGCAATCCCTTTTTAAGTAAGACAGGCTTCAACACTTTTTGTAGTTTTACATTAGAATTAATCTTTAAAACAGTTATTCTAAAAATCTTTGCTTTATTTCTTGATTAACTTAAAAATTGCTATGGTTTCACCAACAAATAAACCTTTTTTCTAACCGGTAAAATTTGAAAAATTTTAAAATCTTTTTCGTTTAAACCCAAAGATTCAAACCTTTTTTTAGATAGTAAAACCCATCGGTCTTTGAGCTCAAAAATCAAACGTTTATCACAAGGCTTTAGGTATTTAAAATCTAAAGTCTTGTATTTATATTTTCCGTAGTAAATTAAATGATGGGGTGCCTCCTCACAGAGGTATATCACTTCTCCTTTACCTACGGCTAAAACAAGGTTTTGGGATGCTTTTCTAAAATAATCTACCTTTTCTTTATGGTAAGAATAATAAAAAGCTGCATAAACCTGTTTAACAGAAAAAACACAAAAGACTAAAAACCACAAAAATCCTTGGTAAGAAACCTTTTTCCAAAACCTAAACCCAAAAGCCAAACTCCCTATTATCAAAACCCAAACAACTACCAAAGCCTCCCAATAATAAAACTTTCTAAGGATCAAATAACCTAAAAACATCACTCCTAAAGCTGCTAAAATCCAAGGTAAAAGCTTTACAAAAATTCTTAGCGACCGATTTAAAATTTCTTTTTTATATACAATAAGATACAAAAATCCGATAGCAGAAATAAAAACCAATCCTCCTATCGCTGGAAGCATATACCTAAGTCTTGCACCCAGAGAGAAAAAATGAAACATATAAGAAAACATAAACAAAAACAGAGAAAATATTATCAACTTAAAAAAATTAGGATGCTTTTTAAGAAAAACCTGGATAAAACCAGGGTCTTTAAACAAAAACAAAACAAAGATCCAAGGAGCATATCCTGTCAAAAAACCCAAGGTAAAGAACTCAAAATGTTCCCCCAAAGAGACTTCAGCCCCTGACAAAGCGTCTTTATATTCTCCTAACCAGGCAGAAAAAAGGTTTAAATCAAAACCTAAACTAAAGAAAAACCAAATTCCAAAAATCCCTAAGGTTATTCCTATACCTAAAAAATGAGGAAAGGTGAAGAGCTCTTTTAACTTTTTAAAATAAAAAAGATATGGTATCCAGGCTAAATAAAAGAAAAGTAAGGCATGAAAGGTTTTGGTTAAAACAGAAAACCCCATAAAAATGCCCCATAACAAAAAGCCCAAACATCTTCTTTTGGTCAGTTCATAAAAATAAAACCAAGAAAAAATACCGGTTGTGACCAAAAAGGTATAAAAACCGTCTATCTCAGCCCTTAGCCCCTTATCTATAACCTCAGGTATGGTTAAAAAAATTAAACCTGGTAAAAAAGGTAACAAGGAAAGAGCAGGTCCTTCCTTATCAAATCCTTCTTTTCGAAGGATTTTTATCCAAAACCAAGTTAAAACTAAAGAAGTAAGAATTATTATAAATGCAGAGCTAGCTCTGGCTGTAAACTCTGAAAAGTCTTTGGTAAGAAAAAACCACAGGGCAAGAAACCAATTATATCCAGATGGTTTTAAAAAATATGGTTCTCCAAAAAGTTTAGGAAAAAGAAATTCCTTGGTTTCAAGCATTTGTAAGGCAAGCAAAACCCTTCTTCCTTCTTCTCCTTGAAACTCTTTTTCTCCTATAAAAGGCAAGAAAAGAACTGTTCCAAAAATGATTAAAAACAGACTGATTTTTAAAAAGACTTTATTTTTCATAAAAATCTCTTAAACTTATAAAGCATATTACATTTTAAATTATCTAACAATCTTAGCAAGGAGGCAACAATTTGTGTTTTAAAGGTAAAAGCTTTAACATAGAAGATCCTTATCCCTTTTAGGTTTAAAACAAAGCTGAGGTGTATCCTTAAAAGGCAAGTTTTTTACCCTTTAACCAAAAAGAAGAAAAGTTAAAAAAAGCGCTAATTTAGCAGAGTTTTTTATGAAAAAAGAAAACGTTATTTTTTTAGCTTTATTGGTAATAGCCTTTTTTTTGATCTTTTGGAACTTGGGAGAGAGGCCTTTATTTGGAGTAGAAGGTAGATGGGCAGAAGCAGCAAGGGAAATGGTCCTTAGAAATTCTTGGTTTGTTCCAACCCTTAACTTTGACCCTCATATAACCAAACCTCTGATACCATTTTGGTTGATCAAACTTTCTGGAATGCTTTTTCAACAGTTTAACGAATTTTTCGTAAGGTTACCTGGGGCATTGCTTGCTTTTGCAAGCTTATTGGTTTTTTATAGAGGTGTAACCCATCTTTTTTCTTATCCTTGGAACCTTATAGCTACTGGACTTCTGCTTACTTCAGTAGGATTTATAGAGTTTTCTCGTTTAGCCCAATCTGAGATTTATCAACTTTTTGGGATTATCGTAGGGATTACCTTTTATGTTTGCTTTAGAAATCAAAAAAGCTTTTTGGGATACTTAGGATTTTTTATCGGAATGGTTTTAGGTGGGCTTTCTAAAGGAATAACGTCTTTTGTGGTGCTAATTACCCTACCTCTGATAGACTCAATCCTTGAAAAAAGGTTTTTCCATCTAAATTGGAAATCCATTTTAGCAGCCCTTATAGCCTTAAGTCTATATTTTCTCCCTTATTACTTAACCTCTCAAGAACTAAAAAGCGAAATTCCCTTTTATCTATGGTTTAGAGAAAACCTAAAACAAGCAGTAGACCCTTATGACAACCTTAGACCCTTTTTTATCTATCTTTATTTTTGGCCTTTATGGTTAGCTCCTTGGTCTCTCCTTTTAATAGGGGCTTTGGTTAAATTTACCTCAAATTTCCAAAAACTATCTACCGAAGAAAAACTCTTTTTCTTAACCTCTCTTGCCATCTTTTTTATCTTTACCATAGCTAAAGCCCGAAGAGGTTACTACCTTCTTCCTATTTTACCCTTCTCTATAATCTTGATTACCTACTACTTAAAAAACCATTGCCATCAGTTTTTGCTAAAAACATACCAGCTACTAAAATATCCTCTAATATTACTACCTTTAGGGGCTTTTTTTATCCTTCTATCTTTAGGTCTAAAACCTTCTCTTGGCATAAGTTTAGGATTAATCTTAGGTTTTTTGATACAGGGTCTCATCTTTTTTTTACTTAAAAAAGAAAACCTTTTTAGTCTTATCTTACATTTTGCAGTGATTGAATGGTTGGTCTATGGTCTCCTTATACCTTATCACTCTAAAAGCTCAGAAAAAGAAGCAGGTATTTTTTTAAACACTCTTCTTTCTCAAAAGCAAAACGCTACGGTTTGTCAACTTAACCAACCGGTAGCTAATGTTTACTTTTATGCTCAAATTAACCAAAAAGTAGAGCCTTTTGTCGAGGGTAAAGATTGTGATATTATACTCATTCGAAAAAAGATACCTCAAGAGATAACAAACCTTACAGAAAAAGGATACAAGCTTACTACCTTTAAAGCTCAAAAAGACCCATCAAAAACCTATTATATCCTTTATAAACCTTTTAGATAGTTCTCTACTATTTTTCTTGCCTCTTTGTAATCTTTTATCCAAAAAAGGGTAAAATAAAGCCTTTTGCAGTCCTCAAAACCTAAATGTTCTGTTAGCTTTATGGCCTTAAGTTCTTCGTTTAGATGGGGAAAGCGATTTTCTTCTGTAGGAATTAATTCTTCTTTAGGAATGATTTTAATATAAATCAAAGACCTGGCAGCAAGCAGGTTTTCAAGCTTAGAATTTTCTTTTAACTTGAAGATATATCTTAAAGTTAAGAGTTCCCCTGGAGGAAACAAAAAAGGCTTTCCAGTAAGAGGTTTTAAAATGTCTTGAAGCAAGAAAACATGAGAAACCTTACCTAAATTTTTAGTTCTGACCTGTAAAATCTTTTTTAAATAAAGATGGATAGTACCTGCTTCTATATAAATCCTTTTACCTTCAGACAGGATGTTTAAAATTGCCTCGGCCCTTAATCGATCTCTTAATCTAAATCTTGCGGCATCTGCCTTAGAAAAAGCCTTTACACTTTCGATGATTTTTTCAAAATTTCGGCTTAAGGAAACTTCATAGAATTCTAAAAGCTTTCCTATAGCTTTCTTTTCTGACTCAGCTATCCTTTCTAAAAGTGCCTCATCTATAGTTTTTAAAGAATTAATTCCTTCTGCCTTTTCTTGTAAAAATTTAACCCCTTCCAGATATGGTTCTATCTGAAAAATTTTCTTTCCTTGGCGATAAAATTTTTTAAGAAGCTTAAGGGTTTGTTTAATAAACTCTGGAAACCAGAAGTCTACGTTTGCGACATATTCTTCTTCTGAAATCTTTCCTTCAAAAACCTCTCTTAATTTTTCGTTTGGTGGTTCTTCAAGAACGATAATTTCTGAATTCTCTATAAATCTTTCAGCTAAGGGGAGAACTTCGATCCTGTGAGTGGAAAAACCTATGGTAAGTTCTGTGTTTACCATTTTAACAATGCACTTCCAAAGGTAAAACCTCCTCCGAATGCAACCAGTAAAACCAAATCTCCCTCCTTAAGTTTCCCTTCTTTTTCTGCTTCATAAAGGGCTATAGGGATGCTTGCTGCTGAAGTATTACCATACTTTTGGATGTTTACAAAAACTTTTTCCTTAGGAAGGTCAAGCCTTTCTCTTAGATATTCTATAATTCTTAGATTAGCTTGATGAGGCACCAAAAGTTTTAAGTCTTCTTTAGAAAAGCCATTTCTTTCTAATAGTTCCAAAGCCAACCTCTCCATAATCCTGGTAGCAAACTTAAAAACCTCTCTACCCTGCATTTTTATATAATATTCTTCTTTAGGTAAACGTTCATCAAAGGGAGGAAAGGCACTTCCACCTCCTTTAAGCGTGAGTAAAGGCCATTGGGAACCATCTGCTCCGAGAATAAAATCTATAAGCCCTCTTTGGGAAGGGTTTGGACTTTTTCCTACCACTACAGCCCCTGCCCCATCTCCAAGAAGCACACAAATGGTTCTATCTTGCCAGTTGGTTTTCCGCGAGAGAGCTTCAGCCCCTATTACCAACACTTTCCAGTCAGGGTTTAGCCTTACAAACTGGTCAGCCACACTTAAAGCATAGATAAAACCTGAGCAGGTAGCAGAAAGGTCAAAAGCACCGGCTTTAGAAGCACCTAATCCCTCTTGAACCAACACCGCAAGCGAAGGAATTAAATAGTCTGGGGTTACGGTAGCACAAATGATAAGGTTTAATTCCTCTGGAGAAATCCCTGCCTTTTCTAAAGCCTCTTTGGAGGCTTTGATAGCATATTGACTGATGTTTTCTCCGTCTTCCAAAATATGTCTTTCTTTAATTCCTGTTCTTTCGGTAATCCATGCATCTGAGGTTTCAACCATCTTTTCAAGGTCCTGGTTGGTTAATACCTTAGGAGGAACAGCCATCCCTATCCCTAAAACAGCAGACCTAACCGCATTTAAACACACTCCTTTTCCTCCTCAACTAAATTTTCCTTAATGGCGCTCTCTAATTTTTCTACCAGGTTGATTTTGATGGTGTTTATAGCTACTTTAATAGCGTTTTTGATTGCCAAGGCATCAGACCTTCCATGAGCGATGATTACATTTCCTTTTACCCCTAAAAGTGGAGCTCCACCGTATTCTCTCCAATCAGACTTTTTCTTAAACCCATCTATCGCCTTTTTAGCCATTAAAAGTCCCAAAATAGAAAGCATCGATTTTTTTACCTCGTTTTTTAACATCTCTAAGATAACCTCAGCCAAACCTTCAGAAAGTTTAAGACAAACATTCCCAATAAAACCATCACAAACCACTACGTCTACTTCTCCACGATAAATATCTCTGCTTTCTATATTTCCTACATAATTAAGCTTAGATTGTTTAAAAAGTTGATGGGCCTTTTTTACCAGAAGATTTCCTTTACCAGACTCTTCTCCTATCGACAATAAAGCTATCTTAGGGTTATCCCTTTCCCAAACCTTCTCTAAAAATACTTTACCCATGATACCAAACTGAAAAAGGTCTATCGGTTTGGAATCCACGTTAGCCCCTACATCTATCAAAACAAAAGGATCTTTAACAGTAGGAAGTAAGGTAGCAATAGCCGGACGCCTAACCCCTTCTATCCTCCCTAAAATAAAAATACTTCCTGCTGCTACTGCCCCTGAGTTTCCGGCCGAAACAAAAGCCTCTGCCTCTTTGGTCTTTAAAAGTTCTATCCCTTTAAAAACTGAGGCCTCTCTTTTTTTCCTTAAAGCATCCCCTGGACTCTCATCCATATCCACCACTTCTTCAGTAAAAACCACCGAAACCCTGGGCTTCCCCACATACTCCCGCAAAACCTGTTCTTTCCCTACTAAAATAAGCTCTAAATCTGGAAATTCTTTAAGAGCAAGGTCTGCACCTCTAAGGATTTGGGAGGGAGCAAAATCCCCTCCCATCACATCTAAGACTACCCTATACATAGGTTAGATAAAAAACCTAAGAAGATTCTTTTTCCAAAACCTGTTTGCTTTTGTAATAACCACAGCTGGGACAAGCCCTATGGGGAAGCTTAGTAGACTTGCATCTTGGACACACAGAAAAAGAAGGGGCGTCTAAATGTTTATGAGCCCTTCTCATCCCTCTCCTTGACCTTGAAGTTTTTCTCTTAGGTACAGCCATGTTACTTACCTCCTCTTTTTTCCAAACTGTCCTTTTCTAATAATTTTTGCAATACTGCAAAAGGGCTATGTTTTTTATAAACCCCACAGCTACAGCTTCTTTCATTAAGATTGGCTCCACAGTAGTTACAAAGTCCTTTACAATCTTCTTTACAAAGTTTCTTATAAGGTAAAGACAACCAAATTTCCTCTCTTAAAAGGTCATAAAAAGAAATCCAAGAGTTTTCAAAAAAACTAACCTCCATCTCTTCATCAGAAAGTTCTTTTTCTTCCTCAAAATTAAGACTACTTAACGGCTTTAAATCTAATTCAAAAGAATGTTCTAAATCAAACTCAAACTCAGTTAAGCATCTATCGCACTCTAAAATTAAAGACCCTTTTATAAAGCCCTCTAATTTTACCTCAATCCCTAATTTTTTCAATTTTAAAAAACCAGAAAGGGGTTCTTTTATTTTAAAACCCTCTAAATTTTTTATATCGCCAAACTCAACCTTTAAACCTTCTAAAGGAATATCATCTAAACTAATGCCCCAATTTTTAAGTTCTTCCATGTTTTTCTTAAACCTCGCTTTTGTTTGTTTTTAAAATAACTCTTAATCTAAAAAAGTCAAATATTAGACAAAAGGATGACACAAAAAGAGTTTTTAAACTTTCTTAAGATTACGTTTTAAAAATTAACCTTTAAAATATCTTAAGTACAAACCTCCTATTAAAGGAATCCAAAAGTTGTCTCTTTTAGTTAAAAGTTCTGTAAAAGCAAGAAGAGTACTAAATCCTATATCTACAAGGGTTAAAGACCTTTTAACCGTATAAACTATAAAAAGCGTTATCAAAAGAAAAGTTACTCCTCCTTCCAAGGTCTTTCCACTAAATACTTTTATTCTTCCTATATAAAATCCAACCAAAGAGGCCATCGGATCGGCTAAAGTTAACACTAAAACCACCAATCTAAAATCTTGAATACCTACTAAACCATAAAGACAGGTTATCCCAACAAGATAAAACCAACCATCGCTTATCTTATAAAATTCTTCTTTTTTAAGGAGGGGTATCCAAATTCTTTTTAAAGGAAGATAATCATATAAAAAAAGTCTTAAAATTTCAAAAAGAGAAGATGCTATCAACAAACCTACTAAGACCCAGCTAAACGTTTTATAAGAAAGAACATAGGATAATCCCCAAAGAAAAACACCAAAAAACAGATGAAAAACCTTTCTATAAAAGTTCATTCCCATTCGATCGTAGCTGGAGGTTTAGAAGAGATATCATAAACTACTCTATTAACCCCTTTTACTTCGTTAATTATACGATTAGAAAGTCTTTCTAAAAGTTCATAAGGAAGTTTTACCCAGTCAGCGGTCATAGCATCTTGGCTCTCAACACACCTAATAGCCACTACGTACTCATAGGTTCTTGCATCACCCATAACCCCTACAGTTTTTACCGGTAAAAGCACAGCAAAGCTTTGCCATACCTGATAATACCAACCTGTATTAAGCATCTCCTCGGTAACTATTGCGTCTGCCTCTCTAAGGATGTTTAACTTTTCTTCTGAAACCTCGCCTATAATCCTTATAGCAAGACCTGGACCTGGAAAAGGTTGTCTCCAGATGATATGCTTAGGTAAACCCAAAAGCTCGGCTATCTTTCTAACCTCATCCTTAAACAGCTCCCGTAGTGGTTCAATAAGTTTAAGATGCATCCTTTCAGGAAGTCCACCTACGTTATGATGAGACTTTATCGTAGCAGAAGGACCTCTGAAAGAAACACTCTCTATCACATCAGGGTATAAAGTGCCTTGAGCAAGATAAACTACATTTTCAAATTTTTTAGCTTCTTTTTCAAAAACTTCTATAAAGGTTTCCCCTATAATCTTTCTTTTTCTTTCTGGGTCTTCAACCCCTTTAAGCCTTTCAAGAAAAAGAGAACTTGCGTCCACATAATCCACTTTTAGCCCTAAACTCTTCATCAAAGATAAGACCTCTTCAGGTTCATTTTTTCTCAACAGTCCATTGTTTACAAATATAGGTATCAATCTATCTCCTATGGCTTTATGGACTAAAAGTGCGGTAACGGTAGAATCTATACCCCCAGAAAGAGCACAAATCACCTTTTCATTTTCCTTAACCAGTTCTTTTATCTCTTCTACGGTTCTTTCTATAAAAGAAGGCATACTCCAGTCTGCCTCACAACCGCACACCTCAAAAACAAAATTTCCTAACACTTCTTGTCCTATCTCTGTATGGATAACTTCAGGATGAAACTGAACCCCATAAACAGGTTTTTCTTTATGAGCTATCGCGGCAAATGGTGTATTTTCTGTTTCAGCCAACACATAAAAACCTTCTGGCAAAACCTCAATCCTATCGCTATGGCTCATCCATACTTTATAAACTCCGCCCTTTTTCAACCCTTTAAAAAGGGCGTTTTCTTCTACTATTTTGATAAAAGCTGGCCCAAATTCACGTTTTTCGCTTCTCTCCACTTTCCCACCTAAAAGATGACTTATTAACTGTACTCCATAACAAATTCCTAAAACAGGAACACCAAGCTCAAAAATCTTAGGAGTTATAGTAGGAGCATCTATATCATAGACACTACTTGGTCCCCCTGAAAGAATGATACCTGACGGTTTAAAACTTTTAATCTCTTCTAAAGAAATAAAACAAGGTTTAATCTCACTATAAACACCTAATTCTCTAATCCTTCTTGCAATAAGCTGAGTAGTCTGGGAACCAAAATCAAGGATCAATATTTTGTTTTTCATTTCATTACCCTCAATTTTCTTAAAATAGCTATACCTGCTATCAAGGTCAAAATAAGGATTCCTATAGTAAATATCTCAAAAAGATAATATTTAAACCGCTCTGGTTCAAAAGAAGGAGTATGGGCTATTTCAAAACCTACGATCAAAAGCCTTCGCACTAAAGCAATGATACCTACCAATAAAAATGGTTCTAAGCACTTAATCTTGTATTCTTCCCCAAAAATTACCTGAAGGGTATAGAAAACCTCTAAAAACATCATAGCAATTAAAAACTTGTCTAAAACATAGATGATACCTTCGGTAAAATTAGGATAAGAAGGAAGGTTCCAAATGGCTTTAAATCCATAAAAAATAATAAAAGCGGTAGCAACCAATATTCCTAAACCAATAAAAACATAAAGAGCTCTTTCAAGCCTTAAGAAAAAGGATTGTACATAGTAGTTCCAACGTTCTAAGTTCATCTTAAATCGCTGTTTGGGAATTATATATAGTCATGGTTTTTAGAAGATCTTTATAAATAAGGTCTTCTAAAGCAAGGACTGCTATCTCTATCACCTTCTTAACCTTCTCTTTTTCTTCTTCGTTAAAAGGAGATAGAACAAATTTTACTGTATCTTTATGGTCTGGTTTGCCTATCCCAAGTTTCATCCTCGGAAAATCAGAGGATCCTAAAGCTTCTATGATCGAAACCATCCCCTTATGCCCACCAGCCCCACCCTTAGGAGCAATCTTAATCTTTCCTAAGGGAAGGTCCATGTCATCATAGATTACTAACAGATTGTTTAAAGGTATTCGTTCTTTTATCATCCACTTCTTGACCGCTCTACCGGAGAGGTTCATGTATGTCTGAGGTTTAATTAAAATGGCTTTATCTTTAAAATAAGCTACTTCACTTTCCATATCTCTATAAAACTCAAACTTAAGTCTATGCTTTTTAGCAAAGGCATCTAAAACTAAAAATCCAAAATTATGTCTCGTTTCTTTATATTCCTCTCCGGGATTACCTAAACCACAAAAAAGCCACATCGCACAAAATTATTAAGCTTCTTCTGAAGAAGCCTCTTCTTTCTCAGCACCTTCAGCCACTATAGTAATAACAGTCTCCTCAGGGTTGTCTAAAATCTTTACCCCATCAGGGACTTTTATATCTTTCACGTGTAAAACATCTCCTAAATCTAAACCAGAAATATCTATCTGAATTTTATCTGGAATGTCAGAAGGTAAACACTCTACCGTAATGGTATGCATAAAAACCTCAAGCACACCACCTTTAGTAAGTCCTACAGGACGCCCGATAAACTCTAATGGTACATCAATACTTATTTTTTCACCTTCCTTAATCGCTACAAAATCAAGATGAATGATTTTATCGGTAACAGGATGAAGTTGATAATCTTTTAAAATAGCTTGTATCTTTTGAACCTCTCCGTTTTGAACCTCCAAGTTAAAAAGCAAAGTTTCTCCTTTGTATTTGTGTAAAATACTTTCAAGTTCATTAGCTTTAACTGAAATAGAAACGGGGTTAAAATTGTGGCCATAAACTACGGCGGGAATTAAACCTTGTTTTCTTAACTTTTTGGCACACTCTTTACCTGTTTTGTCTCTTTTCAAAGCGGACAAACTAACCTGCCTCATTGTATCTCCTCCTCCTTTTAATTGACATTTTTTATACAAAAAGTGAGCTTATAGACTCATCGGTATTTATCCTTTTTATAGCCTCGGCTAACAAACCTGCCAAAGAAAGGACTTGTATCTTTTCTATAACTTTTGCTTCTTCGCTTAAAGGTATGGTATCACTTACCCAAAGGGCTTTTAAAGAAGAGTTAGAAATCCTTTCTAAAGCCTTTCCAGAAAGCACAGGATGAGTAGCCATTCCATAAACCTCCAAAGCACCTCTTTCCTTGATAGCATCAGCTGCTTGACACATAGTGCCTGCTGTGTCTATCATATCATCGACGATGATGGCTACTTTATCTTTTACCTCTCCGATGATATTCATTACAGCACTTTCGTTTGGACGTTCTCTTCTTTTATCGATGATAGCGATGGAGGCCTCCAACCTTTTGGCATACTCTCTTGCCCTTTCCACTCCTCCAGCATCTGGAGAAACGATTACCAGGTCTTTTCCAGCAAAATTCTCTTTTATATGTTTTAAAAAAACTGGCAGGGCATAAAGATGATCCACAGGGATGTCAAAAAAACCTTGGATTTGACCGGCATGAAGGTCAACGGTTAAAACCCTTCTGGCACCGGCTACTACTATCAAATTAGCTACTAATTTAGCAGAAATGGGTGTCCTTGGAGCGGTTTTCCTATCTTGCCTGGCATAACCATAATAAGGAATCACAGCAGTAATCCTTCTGGCCGAAGCCCTGCGAGCAGCATCTATCATGATAAGTAGTTCCATCAAATTTTCATTTACAGGAGGACAAGTAGGCTGAATGATAAAAACATCTGCCCCTCTTATATTATCTTTTATTTCTACAAATATCTCTCCGTCACTAAAACGTTTTACCACCGCCTTTCCCAAAGGTATATCTAAAAAACTACAGATCTTTTCTGCTAATACAGGGTTAGCATTACCAGATAAAACACAAATTCCT
>Ga0072500_180764_pt1 | contig 23964 bp, 30 predicted proteins | sample GBScelen77Swater_FD_63803 | JGI IMG/M metagenome (GOLD analysis project Ga0072500, IMG submission 63803) | Hot spring microbial communities from Great Boiling Spring, Nevada - cellulolytic enrichment S 77C v2 (version 2) | ecosystem: Environmental > Aquatic > Thermal springs > Hot (42-90C) ...
AAAGGAGGTCACCTGTGATGCAGATTTCAAGCCATATTGACAGGTCCCTATGCCTCATCAATTTTGAAACCCAGAATGCCTGTCTGGAGGACGAATTCCGCCTCTTCTGTTCCCCTCTCGGTGAGGAGATCCGCCAGTCCCTCCGTCCCTTCGTCGAAGATCTCCTGAGCCTCACCCAGCAACAACCTGACGTTGCTGATACCAGCACGGTCTTCTCCAACGCCCTCTTCCTCATGGACCTTCCAGCTTCAGCCTCAGTGGACCTTTCCGGGACCATTAAGAACCTCACTGTCACCTCCTATCCTCCTCTCTCCTACGAGCATTCCCGGTTCTCCTTCCCTCTGGGGTTCTCAGGGGCCTCAGTGACGGTCCACATCCCCCGTCCGCTCTCCATCCTCTCCTCCCTCCTCCCTCAGACCATTAGGGTTGCGAGGGACATTGCCGGATTCATTGATCAGGTGTTCTCCCACCGGTTCTTCTCTCGAGGTCAGGAGGAGGACGACGATGGTGGTTTATGCCGGTCTCTCTCCGTTCTGGATCTCGTTGCCATCCTCCCCTTCCCTGCTGTGGTCTACAGCCGCACAACCCACAGGATCCTTGCCGTAACCACTTCTTTCCTCGGGATTTTCCCCCACCGGGCAGTGGGGAGACATATCGCCGAAGTTCTCCCTCTCCTTTCCTTCTCTGAGGACCATCTCCGGAAGGTTCTCGCCTGCGAGGAATGTTCGGTTGTCGTTCCCCTTGCCCAGACTTTGGGGCTCCCCAGAGAGTGGCGACAGGTACCTGTTGGATGTAGTTCTTCCCTGAGAGTGCTCATGGCGCCCTCCCATGAGGAGAATCGTTGACGAATCAGGAAAACCCAAGGAGTTCACAGATTTAGAGCGTCAGGCCATTCGTCTTGCCCAGGGGTACGAACAGGCCTACTTCAACTTCTACCACCACCCCAAGAGGATCCTCCCCAAGAATCCAGAGAAGTGCCGGTACTGGAAGGCTCTCCTCAGGACCGTTCCAAAGCTTTTGGCTCGAGGAATCACAGATTTCGAACTCTTCTGCTTCATGGTGATGGAAGAGTACCACCGCCAGGGGAGGGGGCCATCCGCCTTCCCTGGCGTGGTGTTCTCTGATGCTGGCATTCGCCTCTATGAGGCGGCGCGGAAGCGCATGTCTCTCCCCTCATCAGTGACCGTACAGCCCACATCTAAGGGGATCAGGAAGGAGAAGATTGCCAAGGAATTCCTGGAGAGTGAGATTGCCAGGAAGTTCATTGAGTGGCGAATAGGAGGAGATCGTTGTGGTGCCGAATCAGAATGAGATCCTTGCTCTGTACGTCTTTGACCGGGATTTCCACTACGCTGTGGATCCCCTCCTTGAGGAGGAGTTCTTCGACCACTACCTCCTCAGGGCGATCTTCCGTACGGCACGGAAGTTCTACCATGAGTACGGGGATGTCCCCACCACTGAGGCGCTGTGTACCGCAGTTCTCCGTGACCACCCCAAGACTGATGCCCAGGAGCTTGCCGCATTCTTTGACGCGCACCGGATTGAGGGGATCAATGCGGCCACGAAGAAGTTCTACCTCGACCACCTCATGGAGCTCAAGAGGATCAAGGTTGCCCAGGAGGTCATCAAACGGGGCATCGACTACGTGAGTCGGGGTGAAGTGGATCGGTTCGTCCACGATGTCGTTTCTTCTCTTGCCTTCCACCAGGAGGACATCCGAACCCTCGTTTTCCGTAGGGATCTCGAGAAGGTCATCGCCTCCCTGGCACAGGTTGAGGAAGAGCGCATTGCCACCCTCTTCCCAACCCTTGATGAGTGCCTTGGTGGAGGGTTTGCCACCCGAGAGCTCGTGGTGATCCTTGGAGGGACGGGAGTGGGGAAGACGGCCTTCCTTGTGAACCTCGCCTGGTCTGCCCTCCTCCAGGGGAAGAAGGTCTTCTACTACTCGTTTGAGGTCTCGGCCGAGAGGGTCATCATGCGCATGGTCTCGGCCATCCTGAGGATGCGGTTCAGTGAGATCATGGAGGACCCTGACAGGGCCATCAGACGCCTCGATACCCACCTCATGCGGGCTCTCTTCAACAACTTCGTGGTCATCGAGGCACCGACCTTCTCCATGACCACATCCCAGCTTGATGCGAACATCGAGAGTCACGCCCTCCAGGGAACTGTCCCCGACATCGTCTTCGTGGACTACGCCGATATCATGCTCCCCCAGCGATCGTACCGGGAGCGCTGGCTGGAGATCGAGACCTCGTACATGGAACTCCGGGCTATCGCCATGAAGCGGAACCTGGTCATGGTCACGGCCTCCCAGATCAACCGGGAGGGAGCCGATGCAAGGCAGATCAAGCTCGAGCACGTCAAGGGGGCGTACGGGAAGACGCACAATGCCGATGTGGTCATCTCCCTCAACCGGTCCATTGAGGACAAGTTCAAGTCCAACCTCATCCGGCTCTACATCAACAAGAACCGCAACAACGTTGCTGACAAGGAGATCGTCCTCTCTGTGGACTATGAGACCATGAGCTTCAGTGAAGCCCAAGTGCAGGTGCCATTCGGCAATGCTCTGGTGTGATGTTCAGGCCAAACTCCTTGAGCTCCATATCCCCTTCAGGACCGCCTCCCATGGGGAGGTCAGGATCAACTGCCCCTTCTGCAACGATCACAAGCTCCACCTCTACATCAACGAGGAGAAGGGGGTCTTCCACTGCTTCAGGTGTGAGACGAGTGGGCCAGTTGAGCGGCTCTTCCTCTTCCTGGAAGGTGAGGAACAGGCCTTCACCAGTCGTCCGGCTCCTCAGTACCGGATCGATGATGAGCACCTCGATCTCGTTGAGCTCCCGGAAGGGTACTCGTCGGACTTCCTCCGATCTGAGGAAGGCCGTCAGGCCCTGCAGTACCTCCAGAGCCGGGGGATTGATGAGGACACCATCAGGATGTACTCCATTGGCTTCTGCGCCACCGGAAAGTACCGGGGGCGGATTATCGTTCCCATCTTCCACCGGGGCATTCTGGTGAGCTTCGTGGCCCGGGCGTACCACGAAGGCCTCACTCCCAAGGTGCTCAATCCTTCCCAGGATGAGGCTCCAGCCCCATCGAATTTCCTCTTCAACCTCGACCGGGCAGTATTTTTCCCCTCAGTGGTGATCGTGGAGGGGGTTTTCGATGCCCTGACGACAGGAGTGATCGATGGTCGGTACTGTGCCGTGGCCACCTTTGGGAAGCACCTCACGGACAACCAGATCCAGCTCTTGCTCCTCTCGGGGTTTGAGGAGGTGGTCTTTGCCTGGGACACGAGGGATGCCATCCCTCAGATCTTGAGCTATGCCCGGAAACTCCTCCCCTTCTTCAAGACGGTGAGGGTTGCCTTCCTCCCTGGGAATGAGGATCCGAATTCCCTTGGGAGGGAGCAGATGGCCGTGTGCGTCAGGTCGGCTGAGCCCTTTGAGGTGGCGAGACTCAGGATGAAGTACCTCCTGAGGTTCGAATTGAATAATGGGAACTTCAATGGGAATAGGAAAACCCAAAAATTTGGAAAAAATTTTTTGATGAGGTATTGACACTGTCGAAAATCTTGCTATAATGGAGGATGGTGTTTCTGGTGATTCAGGAGAAGCTCTTCGAGGAAGCGAAAGTCCGTAAGCCTTACGAGGAGTGCAACTTCTGCCCCCTGAGGGAGAGTGTCCTCGTTCCCCCCAGCATTCCTCAGGGGGAGGTGGATATCCTCTTTGTCGGTGAAGCCCCAGGGGCCACTGAGGCCCAGCAAGGTACCCCATTCGTTGGTCGGTCTGGTCAGCTCCTCAGGGAGGCTTTGAGGGAGACCGGACTTGACCAGTTCGTCATTGGCATCACCAATGCGGTCCTCTGCCACCCCACGGATGAGCGGGGGAACAACCGTACCCCGCTGAGAATAGAGATCGAGTGCTGCAGGAGGAGGCTGATCGATGAGATTCTCACAACTCGCCCGAAGGTTGTGGTCATTCTTGGTAACGTCGCTCTCCGAAGCCTTCTTCGGAAGAACGGCATCAATAAGTTCCGTGGTACGGATGTATGGCTACAGGAGCCCGGGTGTTACGTGGTCTGTACCCTCCACCCAGCATCCATCCTCTACAATCCAGACCAGAAGCCTCTCTGGATCCGGGAGCTCTCAAGGGTCAGGAATCTCCTCGTCAGGAAGCGACAGGAGGTCGAGTATCGAGTCATCCGGAGCCTCGAGGATTTCTCCGAGCTCCTCAGAGTTCTCCAGGAGAGCTCCTCCTTCGCCTTCGACATTGAGACCAACAACATCCTCTCTCCGTTCGATGACCGAGGAGAGGTGACGGCCATCTCCTTCAGCACTGCCCCAGGGAAGGCCTTCTGCGTTCCCCTCTACTACCGACCACCAAAGTACACGAAAGAGGAGATTGCCTCACTCCTTGAGGTGCACAAGGAGGAGCTGAAGCGATCCGGTGTCCGGCCCACGAAGCGGCTCCTCGATGCGTACCGTTTGGAGCTCCTCCACACCAGACGTGAGGGGACAATCCTCAAGGAGGAGGACCTCCAGGTCGTGGTAGGAGAGCTCCGGAAGCTCTTCGCTGACAGGAAGAAGACCATCATCGCCCACAACGGGAAATTCGACATCCAGTGGCTGTGGAAGAAGCTCAACATCCCGGCTCGAGTCGACTTCGATACGGCTGTGGCCCACTTCATCCTTGACGAGAACGTTGAGCACGGTCTGAAGTTCCTAGCGATGGTCTACACCGATATGGGGGAGTACGCCTCGAAGTTCCTCAGCGAGGATTACCCCTTCCTCGCTGCCTCAGAGGAGGAGTTCTTCACCTATAGCTGTGCCGATGCTGATGCCACGTACCGGCTCTATGAGATCTTCAGGAGCCGCCTGGAGGAAGAGGGGCTGATGGAGGTCTTCCAGATGGTCATGGGGTTCCAGCATGTGGCCGCCATGCTGGAGTATGGTGGCGTGACGATCGATGTGGTTGCCCTGCGGGATCTCAAAGAGCGAATGCGGAAGGAGCTTGAGGCAATCGCTGAGGAAATCAGGAGCCGAAGGGAAATTAAACGATGGGAGGAAATCCGGAAGGAAACCTTCTCGCCTCTCTCTGTCCACCACGTCTCCGACCTGTTCTTCAATTGCCTCGGCCTTACTCCCTTGAAGAAGACCAAAAAGGGGAAAAACAGCGTTGATCGGGCAACGATTGAGCATCTCGCAGGGCAACACGAACTTGCCGAGCTCATCCTCAGGTACCGGAGGACGCACAAGATCCTCTCCTCTTTCCTGGAGAAGTTCGAGGAGTACATCATGCCGGATGGGAAGATCCACGCTCGGTTCAACGTCATCGGGACGAAGACTGGCCGTCTCTCCTCTTCTGAACCCAACATGCAGAACATCCCCGAGCACTGTTCTCAGGAGATCAAGCGGCTCATCATTCCCTCCTATGAGGATGGGTACATTGTGAACTTCGACTACTCCCAGATTGAGCTCCGGGTGATGGCCTCTCTGGCTGAGGATGAGACCATGATCCAGGCCTTCAGGGAAGGCCTGGATATCCACACCAGAACGGCTCAGCTCATCTTTGGGAAGGAGGAGGTGAGTAAGGAAGAGCGGAGCTTCGCCAAGAAGATCAACTTCGGGATTATCTACGGGATGAGTGCCGTTGGGCTTGCCGAACAGCTTGGCATCTCCATTGAGGAGGCCCAGAAGTTCATTGATCGGTACTTCCAGACCTACCCTGGAGTGGCAAGGTATATCAGGAGGCAGAAGAAGCTCATCAGGATGCATGGGTACGTGGAGAGCCCTCTGGGACGGAGGAGGAGAATCCCCAAGGTCTTCTCTGGAGACTCTGCCATTGTTGGGGAAGCTGAGCGGGAGGCTATCAACGCTCCCATCCAGTCTGCCGCCTCGGACCTCACCCAGATCTCCCTGTGTCAGATCTTCAGGGAGCTGAGGAGATCCCGACTACGGGCACGTCCTATCCTCACAGTCCACGACTCCATCGTCCTGGAGTGTCACAGGGATGACCTCCATGAGGTGGTTCGCCTGGTGAAGCACATCATGGAGAACCCTCCTGTGGACTTCATGAGGGTCCCCATTGAGGTGGAGGTTGAGTACGGGAGGAACTATGGTGATCGGATACCGTACACGTTTGAAAGGGAGGTGGGTGACGCTTGACGGATCAGCCCAGATTGAACCTCAAGGAAGGCGAATTCTTCGCCTTCGAGAAGATGCCTGTAGATGAGGTTGGTGAACGGGTCAAGAGAATCCTCAAGGAGGCGAGGTTCGTCCACCACTTTGCTGAAAGCCTGGCGTACATCATCGAGGAAGGGTTAGCCGCACCGGATGGCGTACAGCATCTCAGCAGGGAGTTCGCCTACGATTTCATCCTCACTGGATTCTCCCTGAACCGGATCATGGAAATCCTCCAGGAGCTCCTTGAGGTGAAACGCGAAGGGGGTGAGAGCTGAGGAGTTGGTGAGCAAACTGCCCAGTTCTTTATCTTGCCCAAACTCAAGTATTCTTAAACCTGTGCACCTCTCCAACGAGGACAGGGGCTGGAGGGAAAAATTTGGACTCCTCCCCTGTCTTTCCTCTTGTGAGGTGTGGTGGTGTTGTGGTAGTATAGCAAAAAATCTCTGTCCAGGAGGGTGATCCCGTTGAAGAACGTCACCGGAATTCCCGACATCGTGGCTTTGGTGTTCCGCATGAAGGGCATTTCCTCCGCTTCTCGTCTCCTCCTCATTGAGATCATCCGCCAGGCAACGAACGTCAACCGGGAAGGGAAACTGGTCGCCAGGATCTCACCGAAGAGGCTATCCATCGACATGGGCGTCTGCAGGAGGTCTGTGGGGAACTACCTCGAGGAGCTTGAGAGCCACGGGATCATCTCCCGCCATTCCTTTGGGACTCGGGAGATGCTTGCGGTCATCGACGTGGAAAGAATACGCCAGCTCGCTAACGTTTCTAGAATTTCTACTCCTAAGAAAGAAAGAACGTATGTAGAGAACGTTGACCTGGTGGCAGAGGAATTCCAGGAGAGTGGAGAAACCCAGGAGAGAGAAGCCTTCAGGGAACCTGCTGTGACGTCGGCTTCGGGAGAAATCTTCCTCAAGGCTCTGGAGAACATGAAGAAGAAGGCGAAGTGGCGGGAGCACCTCATTCAGGAACTCGTGGAGGAATTCGGTGATGAGGGGAGCAGGAGGTTCTATGAGCTGGTGGTTGACCGTGTCTCCCTGAGGGTGATTGAGGAGGCCAGGCGCATCACAAGGAGTGCCTGTCACAGGAGGGCAGTGCGGAATCCTGGGGCGTACTTCGTGGGGGTGCTGAAGCGCCTCCTCGGTGTCCAGGGGAAGTTCGAGGTGGTTCGCCTTGCCTGTGCTCATTAAGTTCCTCATGGTACCGGACTTTGAGGAGGGTGAAAAGACGTACCGGCTGGTTGTGCCGGACGTCTCTCTCCTGAGCAACCCTCCAGGGGCGATGACCATTCAGGACACCATTGTGGCTTCCCTGTTCTCCAATGTCGATTTTGGGAAGCTTGGGAAGCCAGTCCTCTGGGCCACAACGCTTTCTGACGTTCTGAGGTTCTGTAAGAAAAATACACCGACCTTCCTCCATCTTGGAAGGTCGGTGTACCTCAGGAGATCTGTCTTCTACTCCCTACTCCGTCGGACGGCTGGTCTCACACCCTACGACGTCACCATCAGGGTGCTCGATCCTCTGGAGGCGACGATTTTCTTCGGGAATTCCGTCCTCAGTGTGGGGGACGATGCCTTCCTCGTCCGGTTCCGTACGAAGAGGTTTCAGGGCTTCACGGTCCTGGAGTTCGCCCCCCTTACCGTCTCAAAGTCTCCCATCATGATCATCCCCCACCCTGTGTGGTACCAACACCCTCACCTATCGATGGACCTGTCGTATGTGAACCGGAAGATCCAGGAGGTTCGCTGGAGTCTTGGAGACGACGGCGGGCAGGGTGGTCCTTCCAGGTGACTCCATTACGGATGTGGTAGATGGTCATCGTCGATACTCTGAACTTCTTGGCAAGGACTCTCACGGGTGTCTTCGTGTCAAGGAGGATTTCCTCGACATCCTTCTCCGTGAGCTTCACTCCCCCCTTCAGGGTCCCCCGAGCGTGCCTGAGTCGTCGCACCATATCCCGAACATTATCCTCAGGAGTGCCAAGTTCCAGATGTTCTGGGTTGATGCAGAGCCTGTTGTCGCACTTGTGCCGTACGACCATCCCCTGAGGGATGGGACCGTAGTACTTCATGTAGATGAGCCGGTGGAGCCTGATGGTGGTGTTCGGGGGGACCCAGACGATTGGGTACCCATCATCGTCCAGGGGGTGGGAGATGCAGACGTGGCAGCCTTTCTTGTTTTTGATGTAGAGGATCTTATTGCGTAACCTTCGACCCATTACCTCAACCTTCAGCTATTCTTGCTGTACGGACTCACCTGGTATGCTGACCGGACCGCAGCTTCGGCCTCTTCCTTACTCAGGTTGATGTTGACTTCCTTGAGGATCTTCTGGAGGAGTTCGACGGCGTACTTGAACTTGTCGAACCCTGTTTTGGGTCCCAAAAGGTCCTCTGCGGCCTTCACGGCCATGTCGGCGTACTGGAGGACGAGCTGGGACTTGGCCAGAATGGCCTCCCGTTTTGCCTTCTCCTTCACGTAGTACGTGAGGAGGAAGGTGAGCACCACAGGAATGATGCTCAGAACGACTTCCAGGAGTTTCCCGGTCATGGTTTCTTCCCTCCCCTTTTGGGTTTGGATTGTCCAGCTACCCTCAGGGCAATGGCGACTGCCTGCTTCTGAGGGTATCCTTCCCTGATCAACCTTCGGATGTTCTCTGAGATCACCTTTTGGCTTTTTCCTCTTTTAAGGGGCATCTTCTCCCTCCTACTTCTCTAGATGCCAGCCAGGGTTGTAGTGGATTCCTGAGCTATCGACTATCACCAGCCAGTTCTCACCCTCTCCGGGACCACCCTGGTCTTTGATCTGCTCCTCAAGGCCCTCTTGAGCTTCCTTCAGGGCGAGTTCGGTTCTGGTGGTGAAGCAGAAGTCGAATTTCCTGATCTGGGTCTCGAAGTCCTTTTCTAGAAGGTTCATGAGAACTTTTTCATCATAGAGCTTCGAGTAAGTGGCGATTTTCCTGTTGAGCTCTTCCTCACTCTCCTGGGCATACTTCCTGAGCCTCTCAAAGACTGAGAGCCACAGGGCTCTGGTCGCTTTGAGGTACTTCCAGGTTACCTGGTGCATGAGGTTGGGGAAGAAGGTCCAGAGGAAGTCGACGGCGATCTGGATGAGCTTGAAGTACGCTGTGAAGTGCTGGACGAACTCCTCCTCCCTGTACTCGGTCCGTACCTCCTCTGGGAGAACTCGGTAGAGCTTCCTGAGGAGCATCTCCATGGTTTTGGGGGAGTACTTGTTTGTGAGGATGAGGAGGCTCTTAGCCTCAAGGATGATCTGAGCGTAGATGAGGAAGAGCTTGAGGTACCTCATGACTTGCTCTTATCTGACTTGTAGACTCGGACATGGCCTTGGGCAAAGAGGGCGCTGAGGACATCACCAACAGGAAGAATTTTCCGTACTCTCCATCCTGGGAACTTCCTCTGCAGGAACTCCTCCATGCTCCCAAAGGGTCCGTAGTAGTTCCAGAGGCTGAAGCAGTGCCACAGTCCGTTCTGGTCCTGGGCACATGAAACAGCGTGGGCCATTTGCATAATCTGGATCTCCACGTACCAGGCTTGGTAGCCGAGTTTCTCCTCTACTACGTAGGCGGTGAAGATCGCAAAATCGTCACAGTCACCAATCCAGGGCTTCTTCCTGATCCACCGACCGGGAAGGTTGACATCGGGGATGGTGGTCATGAGAAGCTCAGCTGGTGTGAAGTAGTACTCCACATACCCTGTAACGTCTTCGTCCCACCCGTACCTTGCCCCCTCGCTGATGAGCCAGGTTTCGATGTCCTTGGGAGTTGTGATCCACTCGGGAATAGGTATGTCTGGTGATGGGGAGGGCCCACTAGGGATGGTGTATCCTGGCTGACAGGAGACAAGGAGGACAATAGGGACAAAGAGGCCGAGAGTGATGAGGAAACGTTCCATCCTGTCTCCTCCCCTCCGAATAACCTTCAGGTCTCGGGAATCCGTCACCGTCTGGTGAGGAGGTACACTAAGAGGGAAGCGATGAATGGGGAGATGATCTGGAAGACCCTCTCGGCAGCCCAGATCCTCCCCCTCCTTGATTCCTCATAGAGCTCCTCCAGGGTCTCTATGCGGTCGTTCTGCTTCCCGTTGGAGAGCCGGAGGTCGGTGATGATGGTGAGGATGGAGTCGAGCTTCCCCTTGATTTCTCTGTTGTCCTCTCTGAGTTTCTCGTACTCGTTACACAAAGCTTCCATTTCCTTCTCCAGCTCCACGATTTTCGTGGTGAGCTCAAGTCGTGTCTTGGTGTAGGGGCATTCGTCCCGTTCAGGCATTGACCTCACCATAGGGGTTGAATTTCCTTATGAGAGAATGTACCTGCATCCAGATGGGTCGGAAGAATGTCCTGATGAGGACACAGGCCACGGCACTGTCGATGGGTGTACAGGTGAAGATGTCGATGGCGTAGTACCTCCTCTCAAGCCTCTTCACGGCGATGTGGCTTTCTGAGAGGATGACACAGACAGTGAGCTCCTTGGGGGTTTCGGCCAGGAAGGGTCCTGAGACGATTCGGAGGTTGAGCTCCTTACAGAACCCCTCGACGAACCACAGGAGCTCCTCAGCACTGAAGGCTTTGCTTGATTCCAGATCGACGTAGAGACAGGTGCCCTGGTCAGCCACTTTGTCCCTTCTTGGACCTCTCGAGTTCTTCGAGGAGTATCAGAATCTTCTGACATAGCGTTTTCCACTTCCTGAGTTGCTCCTTGGGAATAGCCTCTTGTGAGGAGTGGACGTTCCTGATGTGGGCGTAGAAGAGGAGAAGGTGATCATGAGGATCAAAGTGGACTCCCCGCGGGGTCATCGAGGCTCTTCCCTTCTCTGCAATCTCTGAGCATTATGGCGGCCATGACCAGTTTTTCCTCCCACACCCTGTACTCTTCTTCCTCTGGGGTAACCCCGTAGGATTGGTGGGAAGCTATCCAGAGGATGAGGCTGTTGAGGAGGTTCTCGAAGTATGCCTTGCTTCTGAGCTCAAGCTCCCTAGGAGTTACGCCTGCCACTTCGGACCACCAAGGCGCTCGATGACCTTCCCTACGTTCTTGACCTTGGTGAAGTAGCTCGGATCGGTGGCCCATCCAGGCTTTCCTGGCTTGCTCAGGAGGCAATCCAGGAACTTATCAGCGTTGTCGAGGTACTTCAGAGCCTCTCGGTACCACCATCGCGTTTTAATGATCTCGGCATAGTCCACGATGCACAGCTGCCAGGAGTCGTACCACCGGAACTTGGCCTGGGCAGGAACAGGTTGGCCCTTAACGTACTCTATAGTGGGTAAGGTGATGGTTTTCCCCTTCCAGGATCCAGCCTTGATTCCAAAGAGGTTGTTGTAGGCTCGGGCAAGGAGTGACAGCCCCCAGTTGGACTCCAGAGCTGCCTGGGCGAAGACGACAGCCTCATTGAATTCGGCTCCCCTAATCTTCGCCCACTTTACCGCTTCCATCATCCGATCGATAAAAGCCTTTCGGTAGTCCATGGGAGCACTCTCCAATCTTCGCAATGACGTCGATCACCAGAAAGGCTAAGGCAATGGAGACACACAGGTACCAGGCGAGTGGCTGCATCATACACCACCCGATTATGGACATCCCTCAAGGGGACAGAAGTTTCCTTTGCTCTTCTTCTTTGAGGCTGATTTCTCCTTAGGGAGGTGGACTTCAAAAATTCTCTCAGTATAGCTGTAGCCGTAGGGAAGGGCGACGTGGCGCACGGCTTCGTCGAAAGTCGAGAAAGGAGGGGAAATGTACGCGTAGTCGATACCAACGAAGCCTTTGTCTGTCTGGGCTACAGCTAGACCGTGGTGGCCGAGGTTCTTCCTTAAGGTGATGAGGACAACCCAGGACCTGAAGGCCCATTGTTTTCTGAGGAAGACATAGGCAGAGAAGTACGCAAAATCCTCACAGTCGCCTCTGTGATTGTGAAAGAACTCGTCCGGTGTCTGGTAGTACTCGATTTTGCCGAACTGCTCGAAATCTGAGATGTAGGTGCAGTTCTTCAGAAAGGCTTGAAGCTGTTCTGGCGATTTCAGGTTGTGCAGCCACCAGGCGAAAAGGTCAGATTCCTGCTCAAGCTCTGGCAGGGATAATGTTGCTGCGCAGGATGGGAAAAGGACAAGAAAAGCAATGAGCAAAGGAAGAAACTTACGCATAGAGGTCACCGTGTGGCGATGCCCTGCTCGCGCTCCAAGGGCACACCTTGCGCACTGTGTTTTCCTCCCTGAAGAAGGTGGCGAGTCCGGCAGGATTCGAACCTGCACCCACCGGATTTGGAGTCCGGTGCTCTACCTGTTAGAGCTACGGACCCGCTTACAGCAATGCCCTGCTCTCGCCCCGAGGGCACCCTCCGGAACCCTGATACGAGCAGGGTCTTACTCGACAATAACTTTGTTTTGTGGTATACTTTTAGTGGCGATTACCGTGATTCGTCCAGCAAAGTCAGAGAACCGAAGAGCTCGGCAACGCTTCAGAAGTCGGCAACCCCGCTGGTTCGGCAGACTTCTCGTTGGCTCGCTGATATACGGGGTTGCTGATGAGGAACACGCCAGAAGACTACTGGCGAGATTGAAGCGTCGATAGGATTTCCTGCTTCTCTTCTTCAGTTAATGCTGGATAGTCCTGAAGGATTTCTTCGGCAGTTTTCCCCTCGGTCCTCATCCTGTACTGCACTGTTCTGATGAAAATGTTCTTCTTCCAAAGGGGCATCATTCTTGCCCACCTCCAAGCAGATACGCAATAGCCACCTCAATCTCAGAAAGCCGTTCAAAGAGAGGGTCTGTGGCTGCCGTGGTTTCCTGTAGTTCCTTGTATTTGTTCTTCACTGCGGCATGAATTACGCTTCTTTTGTTGAGAATTGCTTGTTTTAGGCTATTTTTGTCACAATCGTCTGCGCCTATGACAGCGAAAATGTCGTTGTACTCATCAAGGGTAATATGCCGGCAGGAAGGCAGCTTCAAGCCGAACTCCTGCTCAAACTCCCCCTTCTTCCACAACCACCCTACTTCGTTGCCTTCGTCGTCCACGAAGGCAACCGAGACCCTACCGAACTCAAAATTGAAAACCATTTTCTCGCCCATTGTTAACCTCCCTATTTCTTCATAATGATTGCTAAAGCGAGATAAGGGGGGACAAAACTCAAAACTGTCTGTACATTGTGAGAGTGTGTGAACGATGCAGATTTGTGTTGTCCAGAAGATGTAGCCATTGATGTCTTCCACTCGTCGTCGTGTGAGTGGTCCCATGAGTTTGCACCAATTGTGATTTGGACAGATATTGTGTTGTCGCCGGTTTTACTTCCGGCGTTCGACGTCACAATATACAGGAAGTATTTGCGAAGGTCAGGGGTCCCGTTCGTACCATCGCACAGGGCCCAGCCCGGCGGCGGGGTCAGGGATTTCCAGAAAGCAATGCACGATTGAGGAGGAACAAATGAAGCCGAGGCGGTATATGCAAACACAAGTGCCTTTTTAATGTTCTCGGTTATTGTTGCTTCGAAAGTGTGCGAGTGAGAGCCACTTGCTGCAGCTGTATAGGTGCCCGTGCTATCAGATGTATACCTCCCCAGTGTTGTGTTATGGTTGTGGAGTCCATCTATGGAGGTTTCACCCGTTATGGGGCCGCTGTACCCCCCAGAACCAACGCTGCCGCCACGCAAAAACCTATTATTCACATTAAGCTTTGTCAGCCCTGGTAGATCAACCCCATAGCTCAACACAATACTGTTCGCGGGGAGGTGGCTCTGGTGAGTAGTTGCCTCAATGAAGCGGTAACTCTGATAAGGAGGGACATAACTCAACGAAATAATGTGGCTGTGGCTTCCACCTGAGTCTCTTCCGGTACCACCTGATTTTGCACCATATGTTCTACTGGTGCCAGTATGTTCACCCTGAATGCTGGAAGTGAGGTTAAGATTTGTCGAGGAACCACCAGAGCTTTCGGGGGGAATATCAGAGGATGCCCCCATGATGTAGCGGTTATTCGCAAGGGTATACTCCGTCCAGCCTTCAGGAATTGTGCTGCCACTATAGGGCACAATGAGCCCTGCTGGGACAGGAGGAGTGAGGGGAACCTGTCTCCAGACGCCATTGACCTTGACATAGCACTCTGATACCGTCCTCCACGTTCCACCGACTTTTACCTTCAGTTCGGCTACTTCTTTCCAACTACCGCCTTGCTTAACGTAAACAGTCATAGGAAAATACCGCCTGGAGACCCGTCCCCTTTAGGGGACGGGTGGAAAGGCGGCTACACTGCCACCTCCCTTCCGGAAATGTACTGTGACCGCTAGGAAACAGAGGTCAATACCTGGCAATCCTCTGGTTTTGCAGTCTTCGTGATTCTCTTTCCTGTTTTTGGGTCGTACAGGCTCAGCCGACCGTTCCGGTGACCCCCTACATAGCACGATTGCCGACCGTGCATGGCATTGAGCGGTTCTGCCGGAGAGGCCGGGACTAGGGGGGCATCCCGGCGTCCTTCTTAGCCCGCCAGGCGTAGGACGACAAACGCCGCCCTCAGCCTAGTCACGGAGTTTCCCCCGAGCCCGCCAACCCAAGCCCTACGCCTTCAGGTGTAGGGTCCGTGACTACCTCACTGGTATTTGAGCCATACATCTCCATCCATTCCATCATTTGAGGATGGGGCGTTTGTGGAAACATAAGTTACCCGCACCATCCTCCAGTTGGACCCATCCTGGGAAAACCGCAACTGGTTGCTGCTGACGGAGAAGTGGAGGCTGTCGACTTTATCGGCATTAAGGTTGGTGCAAAGAGTACCGTTTGAGACTGGCACTTGTCCTGAGCTGTTACCAACATCGTATCCATCAACCTTGTCAGCGTTGAGACCGGCCACCAGCTGTCCCTGGGCATTGGTACCTAGGGTGAATGGGGCTCCTGCTGAGGAAGGATTGAAGGTGTGGACCGCAGTGATGGTATCGGCAGTGGCTTTGCGGATGTAAGTAGAATCATGGTTGTGAGAAGCACTGGCGAAGGCTGAGGCATGCTGGCCATCGAGCATGTCCGCATTAAGGTTGGTGCAAAGAGTACCGTTTGAGACTGGCACTTGTCCTGAGCTGTTACCAACATCGTATCCATCAACCTTGTCAGCGTTGAGACCGGCCACCAGCTGTCCCTGGGCATTGGTACCTAGGGTGAATGGGGCTCCTGCTGAGGAAGGATTGAAGGTGTGGACCGCAGTGATGGTATCGGCAGTGGCTTTGCGGATGTAAGTAGAATCATGGTTGTGAGAAGCACTGGCGAAGGCTGAGGCGTCGTACCCGTCCACCATGTCGGCATTGAGGTTGGTGCAAACGGTGGTACTAGTGACTGAGATTGGTGCTGTACCTGTAGTTGCTGAGGACTTCAGGACCCTTGCTGTGAGATCTCCATTACTGTCCCTGACGGCTACAGTGTCGGCTGTAGCAGTCGTTGAAGGACTGTATCCTCCCACCTTCTCAGCATTGTCTACAACGCCGTTGTTATTGGCATCGTAGACAGCCTTGGTCATCTCTCCAGCGACAATCCAGTTGATATTGTCGGTGGAGAAGTAGAGGAGGTTGTCCTCCGTTCGCAGGTGGATGTTGTCAACCTTGTCAGCCAGAACTGCCTCCAGAACAGGACTGGTGATATCGCTACCAGGGTGGGTATGGACGGCCGAGGCCGCTCCAGTCTGGACATAGGTTACCTGGTGGGGATTGTCTATGCGGTTGGTGTGATTGGTAAGGGCATCGCTCAGGGCTTTTAGGGCAGCATCGATGGTGTCGAAGTTGGCATTGATTTCGTCACCCCAGTCATACGTATTCTCCGCAGGCTTGGCTAGGTTGTAGTTTGGTGTGTACGTGAATGACATTTATTACTCCCTCCCAGAACTCGTGACGGTTACGATGATTTCCTGCCTCTCTTCTTCAGTTAATGCCGGATAGTCCTGAAGGATTTCTTCAGCGGTTTTCCCCTCAGCCCTCATCCTGTACTGCACTGTGCGAACGAAGATGTTCTTTTTCCACAGAGGTATCACTGCAGGCCACCCCCAAGAAGATAAGAAAGAGCCATTTCCAGGTCTCTGAGTCTTTGTTCCGTGCTTCCTGTGGTTCTGAGGTCAAGAGCTGGTTGCCCCTCTGGGTACAGTGGCCACCCTTCTTCATCGAATTCTACCTGCTCTACTTTGAGGATTTCGCAGTCCTGGGGATAGCGGTCGATGACGTATTCCTGGTCGTCGGTGTGGTAGGCAATGACCTTTCTATTCTTGCAAACAAGAATCATAGTCTCACCTCATGTAGTGATGATGGCATTGTAATTCCCTTCGGTGTTGAGGGCTGGAGAGAAGGTGGGGGAACCTTGATAGTTATATACATAGATGTAGCCCATTCTGTCGGCGCTGTAGTCAATGGAATGTCCACTTGCGGTAGAGCTTGAGGCACTAATGCTTCCTGTTGCGGTTGCACGGAAGCCATGGCTACCATTCCCACTTGCGGTAGAGCTTGAGGCGTAAATGCTTCCTGAGGAGGTTACAACGAAGCCATGGCTACCATTACCACTTGCGGTAGAGCTTGGGGCGTAGATGCTTCCTGAGTAGGATGCATAGAAGCCATGGCTACCATTACCGCTTGCGGTAGAGCTTGAGGCGTAAATGCTTCCTGAGCAGGATGCAAAGAAGCCACTACTACTATTTCCCGATGAAGCAACGCCTTGGGCATGAATGGTGCCGCTTAGTGTATAGAGTCCTATATTAAAGGAGGATACGCCAACATTATCCCCGCACACTACTGCCCCCTTGCCCTCTTCGGCCTGGGTCTCGATGGTTTTCCCAGCCACAATTCCTCTTGTGTTAGAAGAAAGGTTCCCTATAATAGCTACGTTATTGAGGTAGCCTAAGCATGAATCGTAGGCCACAATCCCCGAGCACCCGTTGAACTTCAAAATAGTCTTCAGGGCTACAACCGTCCCTCCAGAAACCGTGAAGGTTGGGAAGGTTGATTTCCTGTGGGTGTTCTTGACCGTAACCGTATTCCCCGATACTTCCGTAACTTCCCATACGCCTCTCAGAGCATAGTGGTCATCTGTCCCGGAAGTATCTTTCACAATGACGTAGTCCCCAATAGCAATTCCCGAAGCGCTCTCCACCTGCAAGGGCACAGACCAGTTTCCAGCGCTTCCGGTAATGGTGCCCACGCCTGTCAGGGTGGTTGTCACTGGAGTGGCACCGATGATTTGTATTTGACTCCCACAGGGATGCTGGATGACGATGGATGAGGTGTGGGTGTAGGTTCCTGAAGCTACCTGGATGGTGACCGTGACGTTGCTGGGGATGAACGCATCTCTGATACTGTCTAAGGCGGCCTGAATGGTAGAGTACTGAGAAGGGACGTTGAGGGTGAGGTTGGAGGTGATGATGCGAGTAAGCTCTGAGGCGTGCTTGTCGTCCACCATGTCGGCATTGAGGTTAGTGCAAACGGTGGTACTAGTGACTGAGATTGGTGCTGTACCTGTAGTTGCTGAGGACTTCAGGACTCTGGCAGTGAGGTCGGCATTGCTGTCTCGAGCGGCGATGGTATTGGCCGTAGAGGAAGTTGAGGCGTCGTACCCATCGACTTTATCGGCATTGAGGTTCTGAACTACTGTCTGACTCTGGACAGTCAGTGGTGGTGTTCCATGGGATGCTGTGGAAACAAAAGTTCTGGCGGTAAGATCTGCTGAGGCATCTCGTACGGCTAAGGTACTGGAGACGGCATTCTGGCTGGCGTGGAATCCATCGGTGGTGTCAGCATCTCCTGCTTGAAAGGCGTATTCGGCAGCATTCACCACCTTGTCGCCGTTTGTGTCGTAATCTGCGGCAATCATGTCACCGGTATAGATGAAGTTGACCCCATCACTTGAGAATCGCAGGAGATTCCCATGACGATCGAAGTGAAGGCCATCAGTGGTATCTGCATTCCTGGCTTCGGCAACTGGGCCAGAGATGTCATCTCCGCTGTGTGTATGTATCTGGGGTGCTGCTCCTACATCTTGATAAGTCGTCTGGTGGGGATTACCCGTGGCAGTCGTGTGTTGCTCCAGTTCATACAGAACCTCGTCGATGATATCAAAGTTGCCGTTGATTTCATCGTCCCAGTTCGTTGCTCCTCTATCAGGCTTAGCGAGGTTGTAGTTGGGGGTATAGACTGTGGCCATAACCACTCACCATCCTTCTTCCGTGTGGGACATCCTCTCCTCAGTAGGCTGAGGAAGCTCAATGTCCCTTGTACCTTCCCACTCCTCTGGGAATAAGAGACATCGTATCATGGTACGGCAGTCGAGAACTACCCTACTGTCACAGATAGGAACTTCTCAGTGGGAGAGTTAATTGGTCGGGGACTGTCCTTGGTTATTGAGGAGTGCTGTGAGGAGGGATTCTAGCTGAGCGATCTTCTGCTCTAACTCTGTGATCCTCTTCCTTGTGGCAAGCTGATCCAGTTCGTCCTGTGTTGGTGTGAAGAGCAACGCTCCACTGTTCTGGTCATAGGTCATGGTTGGCATTACGACTTACCTCCAGGAAATCACTCATAGGTTAGGATGTTCATGATTCTTCGGACGATCACTCGGTTGGTGGGATGGTTGGTCTTGATTTTCACCAGGGGTCTGAAGTTATTTTCCTGGCTGGAGAGTGTATCGACGAACGTGTATCGATAGAAACCGTCCCCAACGTTCTCAACACTTGCCGGTGTCCTAGTTTCCCCTTCATGTTCCCAAGTTGTGCCTGTGCCATCAAGGGCGTAATCCACATGGAAGGAGCATCCAGCCGGAGCTTTCACCTCGAGGATTTGCTTGACCTTGTTGAATGGTGTGGTGGTGACGACGTTCTTCCCTACATAGTAACTCTCCTCTGTTGTCAGGAATCCGACGAATACGAGAGTGTCTTTGTTGAGGAATGGTGTGACTGCTTCATTGGTACTTTTGAGGACGGCTCGGATCTTCACGTCATTGAGGAGTATGGAAAGTTCTAGGTCGTCGTAGGGGTATATGGGCTGCCAGATTGTTTGGCCTGCCGCATCCTCGTATCCGTAGTACCAGTCGATGGATGTCCCCTCAGGAGTTACGGCTTGAGCTAGAAGGCAGATGCGGTTGAATCCTGTGTAGGTGGTATTGTTACTGTAGGTTACTGAGAGGTTGGAGGTAATGGGCTGGAATTCGAGGACTGCTGAAGGTGAGAAGACTGCTGTGTAGATTTTGAGCTTTAGATCATAAGTTTGGAGCGCTGTCCAGGTTTCATTGTTCGATGAGAGGAAGAGAACCCCCACTTCATAAGGGTTCGAGGTTACGTGCTGTTTGGTTTTGACATCCTGGTTGCCGAGGACGGCATACCAGATATTGTACAGGTTGCTGTCCGTTCGGAGGGCAATACAGTACTGTTTGTCCTTTTCGCAGAGTACTGGCTCATCAAATGTCACAATCGTTTCTTTGGATGCGTCATCGCTGACCTGAATCTGTGAGGGGAAGAGCTCCTTTCTGGCGTAGACGATGTTCCCTGGGTACCCATTCACCATGTTCTTGATTTCCACGATGATGGGTTTGGATGGGTCCTTGGATTTGAAGAAGAGCCCAATTTTGGTGACAACAGTATCCTCGGTGAAGCCGAAGCTCTGCGCAAGGGGATCAGTCCAGGTTACGGTTACCGTCCCATTGAAGATCACGTAGTTCTCGACTCTTCGGGTTCCAGTAGCGGTGTAGTAGGCAACTGCCTTGTTGTTGCTGTTGTACAAAGTAATTGGTAGTCGACCACAGGGGAATGTGTTTCCGGGAAGAATGAAATGCCCCCGCACAACTCCTGTACTGTCTGCTCGCAATGTTCCCAGTTGGGTCCCTTGGTAGGTCTGGCTCTCAGGGTAGCAGGAGATGATGGTGTTGTAGCATTTTAGCGTTAAGTTGTCAGCGTAGGGAGTGAAGTTGTATCCGTAGAGTGTGATGGTGTTTGCTCGAGCATATGGAACTTGCTCTTCCGTTACTTTATCCAGGAGGAATCCACCTCTGGCGGTATAGGTTTGGGTTGACCGTCCCACAGGAGCGATGCTGTCGACGTCGACTCCTAAGGCTCTCAGGTATTCTTTGTCCCTGAGGGCAAGTTCCCGGTACCAGTCTTTGGCCATATGTGGTGACCACCAACGTCTCATGATGCCGACATTGATGTTGTCTGTCCTCACTCCTGAAATGACTTGAATGGTCTCTACCCAGTTGTCCACGGAGGGAGTGAGGACAATCTGAGCCCCTGCGTTGAAGAAGTTGTACTGATTGATGTTGGTGTAGTTGGTAGCATAGGGCTGGTTGACGCTCACCTTCTCTGTGTAGGGGAGGGTAATGAGGCTTCTGTGGACTCTGGCAGTTGTGGTACTGGTGTTAATCTCTGGGGTGCTGTACTGGAAAACCTGGAGGTTGGTCATGCTGTTGGTTTCAAAATCTAGAGCGCACCCATACTCCTCAAAGAGTGGGTGATGGAGGTCTACTTTAGTGTACCCAAGAAATCCTTCAGTGAGAATGCCTCGAAGGCATGTTGCCTGCTCATTCGCCATGGCCTCCCGATCAAGGTCATCGATGGCTTGGTTGTACTCGATGTTTTCTACTCGCTTGAGCAGGCGATTGAGCTTCTCCATGGTGACGCGTCGAGTGGCGCAGTCGACAATACCAATCTCTTGATTGGGGAATGGGGAAATGATGGCTACGGCCAAGGGGAGGAGACGATCATCGTGGAGGATTGTAGGTTTGGCCAGGCTTGCCAAATTGGGTATTCCCTTGACAACCTTAATCTCTCCGTTCCGGTTCATGTAGATGTAGTCGTGGCGGTAGAGGTAGAAGGTGTAGGTGACTTCAACAGTGGAATTTTCAACTGGGCGGTCACGTCCTGGCTCGTCAATGAACCTGAGGTATGTCTTGTGCTCATCATCGGTGAGGACTTCGTAATCTCCAGAGTTGGGGTACTTCTCCTCAGGGACCATGGTCTTCTTGTACCGCCACGTACAGCGGTAGGTGGACCCTGGGCTCGGTTCGTTGCCACTAGGAGACCAGTCTACATAGTTCCCATTCTGCACCCAGTCTGTTCCCTTGACGTACCCATCAATGGAGATGATTTCAACAACAGAGTTCAGACGCTGGTCAATGGGTGTACTTGGCTGGTATGGCCTCAGATCGTCCATACCACCGTAGACTGGACCTCTGGTGATGTAGGCGGTAATTTCAACAATTCCTTCAACGATGTGAACCTCAGCGACTGGCTGGTTGCGGAGGTAGTAGTTTGACGTTGATGAGGAGTAGGTGAAGGGTTCGTCGTTGATTTGGAGAGTATCTTTCGGCTGTTCTATGGGGATCAGGGTATCGGTAGGAATTGTGACCTCAAAGCCCTCGATATACGCTCGGCCCTTCGTGAGGGTGAGGTACTTATAGTCGTCATCCTCATGGGCGGAGGGGAGGATCTGGAGGCCTTCGGTAATGTAGTTCCCTGATTCATCGAAGGTTCGATGGGCGAGGAGCTCGATGATCTTATAGAACTCTTTCGGTGGGGAGCTATCGTAGTACACAACGCCATTCCGGATCTCCCCTAATTTGACAGTCGGGTTTTCCTTCACCACCACTTGGGCGGTAATCTTCAGGCGGTGCATGCCTGGCTGACCATAGTTGGCCATACCGTGTGCTGGGTCTCTGAGCTCTGGGTCGTCATTCTCGGTGACGATAGTTTCATAGAGATCAATGCCAATGACCTCTGTTCCCTCTCCAGTAATGGTGAGTAGGGTCTCTGGAACGTTGATGATGTATCCCTGGTAGTAGATCTTTCCGCTACTGACGAGGACAGTATTCTCCTGGACTCCTATCTGACACCCTTCAACTACCGCTCCATCACGGAAGAATAGGTCAGCGATATCCTTGATCTGGAGTTGTGTGAGTCGTTGCAGGACGTTGAGCTCTCTTCCTTGGACTGTTCGACCAACAACGTTGAGGAGGCGAACGTACCCTTTCTCCCGCTCTCGTTCTGTGGTATCATAGTAGGGATATGTGGTTAGGTCGGCCATGTGCACCACCCTCACAGGACGATGACAATGTAGAAGGTTAGGGTCTGGTTAGGCTGGACCCGAACCGGTTCGAGGTTAGCGTACCACTCCAACCACCCTGGATCTTCGACCTGGTCTGGTGTGAGGAGCTCGTGATTTTCGTAGCCTTCCTTAGGGATAAGGCGGCTGTAGACGCCAATCTGACGGAAGGTAATGGTATCATCCCCAATGTCATTGTAGGTGATGGTGTTGGTGAGAAGCACATAGGGGATGAGGTTGTCTCTGGCCTCATCTTCGGTTATGACCTTGTACCATTGCCCATCAATGTAGAAGTCGCCCTCCACTGTTACCGGTTGAACGTGGTACTTCTGAGTGAGGTGCTTGTAGAGGATGGGCTCATCAATGGCAACTGTGGTGATTATCGCCTCTGGGGGGTTATCTTCGTTCTCATCCCAGGGTGTTGTCCTCCCAATGCAGACCCAGAATGGGTTCTGCAAGAAATCCTTGGCTCGTGAAACACTGCCGAGCTTTGTAATAGTCTTATAGTTTGGCACGTGCTATCCCTCCTGAGTAATGATGGCAAAGGCCACCGTTTCGGGGTGAAAGTGGGCGAAGGGAGTGCCGTAGGGCACGATGCCATACATCCCAATACCGTAACCGTTTTCGAAATCGTACAATTCCTGGGTGTTGGTGAGCGTCAGACCAATTGCAATCTCTGAGGTTTTCGGGAGAAAGCTCCCGTAGGGAAACTTCCCCCACGGTCCCTTTCCATACCCCGGTACGTCCCCTGCCCCTATAATATGGGTAGTGTGTAGGGTGATGGTGAGGTCTTGTTTCGTTCCAGTGTAGGTAATACCGAAGAGGCTTGTGCCGCCGTCCACACTGGTTCTGAGGGGACGGTGCGTATGGTGGGAAGAGACTGAAAAGGAGAGGGTTTGGGCGCTCGTTGCAGTGGTGAAGGAGGAACGGGGGGTGTCGTGGATGACGACGGAGTAGAAGATTCTGATGCCTGCTGCCTTGGCATCCTCAATCTTCTGCTGGCCAAGAGAGGAAATCTGCTTCGTTGTTCGAATGTCAATGATCCCCCATCCCCAGTAGCGGTGGTCAGGTGTGCGGCTAACGCTGGTCCTGAAGTTCACACTGGTTCCTGAGAGCTGGGAGAATGGCTCGAAAATTTCAATGTCTTGGTCTCTGAGATTGGGCGAGTAGAAGAGAGCAGTACGCTTGAGTCCGGCCTTCGTCTGCCGAATGGCGGTAAGTTCAAATTGTATCCTGGACCGGAATGACTGGTCGTCCTCTCCTACCTCTCTCCCTATTCCAAAAGCTCGGCCCCAAATGTCAAGGAGGCTTCCCTTCACCCTGTGGAAGATTCCCTGCTCGAGGAAAGTCGAAACGAAAGTACTGGCTTCCTCAACCGTTCTCCTGAAGGTCTCAAGGACAGCGAAGTGGTCGCTACCGTCTCTTTTGGTTCGGCTGATAAAAGGTGGGAAGTACCGCCAGACCTTCATAGTTCACGGATCCTCGAGACGTTCACCGTCACTGTTCCTGGTCTGATGATCTGCTTATCGGTCACAGTGATCCTCGAACTCGGTGTAATGGACACCATTCGCACAGCTTCAGGATTTATACTAATGAGGACACCACTGAGGTGCTCTGGGATGAAGTCCTCGCCCACTTTTCTGGCGTTCAGGTAGTTCACAGTGACTGTCTTGATACGGTCATGGTACTCTTGGAGGCTGTACCCTTCAGCAATCTCAGCGTATATGGTCA
>Ga0072500_167996_pt2 | contig 23806 bp, 25 predicted proteins | sample GBScelen77Swater_FD_63803 | JGI IMG/M metagenome (GOLD analysis project Ga0072500, IMG submission 63803) | Hot spring microbial communities from Great Boiling Spring, Nevada - cellulolytic enrichment S 77C v2 (version 2) | ecosystem: Environmental > Aquatic > Thermal springs > Hot (42-90C) ...
TAAATAAGCACTCCTCTTACAGAATTTGGGCTTTCTTTAATAAAGTCTAAAAGATTCTTAATATCTTTCATAGTAGGGTTTTCTGTATGTTTAATCTCAAAAGCAAGGATTTTTCTTCCCCATTCAATGATGAAATCTACTTCTTTGCCAGATATGGATCTGTAATAATATAGTTTTCCTTTTGGAATAATAAGTTCTGAATATGCTTGAAGATTAAGAAAGAGCACAGACTCAAAGAAATTCCCAAACTCACAAGCAATTTTTAAGCTTTCTTTGTTGTGATATTATGATAGGTAAGCACAAAAAGCAGGATCTATAAAGAATATTTTTAGTGATTTTATAATTCTTTTTAGTCTGTTGGAAAAATTTGCAGGGACTTTTCTAATTATATTTAAGATTTCCATAAGTTTTATATATCTATGAACAGTAGGTTGACTTATTCCTATTTCTCTTGCTATTTCAGTTTGATTAATTATATTTCCACTTCTTAGAGCTAAAGCTGATATAAGTTTTCTAAAATCAAGAAGGTTATCTATTTGAGAGAGAGCTTTAAGATTTCTTTATAAATTATGTTTTTTATATATCCTTCCCACCATACAAGGATAGATTCTAAATTATTTATATATAATAATAGTGGCATGAAACCTTTTAAGATAAAGGGTATAGGATTAACTCTTTCTAAAGTCTCTTCTTTGGTAAAGTTTTCTTAACATAAATTAAAAGATTTATTTATATAAGATCTTTAATTTATAGATATGTCGTAGGGAATATCTCAAAGTAAATAGTTCTTTCTGTAAGACTTTCAGAGATTTCTTTAAGAGTAAGGTATTGTATTTTAATTCATAATCTGAATGATTTTTATTCATGACTTGAATGTTAATACAAATCTTATGGAAAAGCAAACTATTGATTGAAGTAATAAGTAATATGCTATAATTTAAGTTGAGGTGATAGAAATGAGTATAACTGAAGAATTAATAAAGAAGATAGCTAATGATTTAGGTATTGATTTTGAGGATATTACTAAGGAAAGTTTAAAAGCTTTCTTGCAAGAAAAAAGAAGGAGGATAAAAATAGATATTTTAGAGATTCTTGATAGGTATAAAGTAACCTCTTCAAGAGAACTTGAGGAAAAGATCTTTAAAGAAGAAGTGCCAGGACATCCTGCCTGGGAGGACTTAATTCTTTTAGAAAATCTTGAGGAGACACTTAAAATAATTGAAGAAAATATTAGAAATATACCTTAATTTGTTAGATATCATATTAAATGAGTTTAGTTCAATTGTTGAATATGGAGAAATAATTTATACACAGAGTCAAGAACCATTGAAGTTACGCATATACTTTTATGATGAAAGTTTCTTAGATATTTTTTATTCAAAGTCAGGAAAGTATTCATATCATTGGGAGAGAAGATTTATTGATAATTCTATATATAGGCATGATAATGCACCTCATAGAAATTGGGAGAAAATAAAGACTTTCCCAAAACATTTTCATAATGGTTTAGAGGAGGATGTAATTGAGAGCTATATTTCAGATGATCCTGAGGAGGCAATTAGGGATTTTTTAAATTTTATAAGAGGTAAAATACTGAAAAAGAATGATTTAGGTATTGATTATGGGAATATTTCAGAAAAGAAAGATTAGGATATTTCGTTTCAAAGATAATAAAGAAGATGTCAAAGATTGTTTTTAGAAGAAAAGATAAAAAATAAATATTCACACAAAATAAGAGACAGATTATTTTGGGTGAGAAGCCTTATAAATGGAAAAGAAAAATTGGATATCTTTAACTTAGGAAGCTTAACTTTAAAATTTAGGTAAATACTCCTTAATAGAGAGAACAAAATTTTCTATATCTTTAAGATCTGATTTTATTATTTGATATAGCTCTTTATCGCTAACTAAATGATACATATGGACTAATCTATTTCTATATCCTGCCATTTGAATTAGTTTTTCTCCTAACTTTTTGTCTACTGCTCCTATTTCTACTAATCCTTTAGCAATAGATTTATATTCTGAGGAAAGATCTATGTATCCACTTTTTGATAAGATATGCCGTCCTATATCAAAAATGGCTTCTAAAGTTCTTCTTAGGAAACTTTCACAAGCTGCAGTATAAAGATTTTGAGATAAAAAAGTTTCCTCATCTAATTCAGCTAATTTATATAGTTCTTTTAGAAATGAGTTTATCATTAATAATCTTTCATTTATAAAATTCTTATTTATCATTTTTTAACCTTGTATTTTTCAAATGCTTCCTCATAGAATTTATCTAACACATATTTGAAATCTGCTGATCTTCTCAGTATCATCATTTCATAATTTTCTTTAAAATCATCAGAGATGCTGTATACACATATTCCCTTTATAGCTTCAAACTGGAAAACTGAATGGCATTCCTGAAGAAAAACTAAATCCAATTTGTAGGGTTTAAATATATCTTCCATTTCATTATATATATTTGCGTACAGTTTGTATCTTTCTGGTATATCATCAATATTTTTATCAAATACTATTCCTACATCTATATCTGCCAATGGATCTTTTATTTTTACCTCTTCATTTTTTAAAATCTTTAATGCATTATCTTTCTGACTTCCAAAAAGATAGCAAAGGGCAATATCGTATTTTTTACAAATCTTTATAAACTCTTGAAGTTTATCCATATTAATATTCTCCTCAATTAGATTATATCATAAGCAAATTTTAACTTATAATTACCTCTTTTATGGAGATTTGAAAGGTAAAAATAAGTTAATCTCTTTTTCTTTCCTCTATCTTTTTATATAACTAATCCCCCTGTTTTCAACCTTATTTATATTTTGAACAGTCTCAATTTATACTATACATTTGTAATTATTTTGTTTAAGTTAGAAAACTTTTCCTTAATAGAATATTGTTGTTTGAAATTATCTAATATCATCCCAACTTTCTGTTCAATCAAACAGATATAATCTCCTACTTCTTTTGAATCGCATGGCCTCGCCTAGCCAAAGAAACATATCTATTGCTGCTATTATAGGGATTACAATAAAAAAATTAACAAAACAACAGCATGTTGTTTATTCCATTGGGTAAAACCTACTGATATAAGAATACCTAAAATAGCAGCACCCCAACTTAGGGCACTAAACATATTAATACTTGCCTACTTACTTTCTTCTCTTAGACTTTTATATTCTTCTGCAAGTATTGATAAATATTGTTTTAGATCATCCATTAAAATACCTCCTTCTAATAGAATATTATCATTAAAACTATATTTTATTTTATCAAATCAATAAGTTCCATATTACTTAGATATTTTTGATATATCATTTGTTCTAAATTTTAGTTTAACTTTAATTTTAGAATCACTTTCTAATTCTTCCTCCAAAGTAGATGAGCCTGAAAGAATAAATTTCATCTTTCTCTGAGTTTTATCTACAGTGTTTTTTAAAGCTAAAAGAATATTAGGAAACCTTTTGAGGTTCATCTATAATGATTTTTTTTAGATCCTATTCATAAATAGTAAGGGATTATATTTTAATTCATAATTTGAATGATTTTTATTCGTAACTTGTTATTGTATTAATGTCATAATTAATGTGCTATAATTTAAATTGAGATGAATTAACATGATTTTCATTTTTTTGAATAGAATAAAAGGAGTGAAATAATGAGTATATTAAAAAAGATTCCAAAAGAAGAACTGAAAGCTATTCTTCTTAGAGAGTATAAGAGAAGATTTCGTTTGTATAAAATTGTAGATGAGAAAATGAAGAAGAAATATAATATGTCATTTGAAGAATTTGAGAGGATGGGTATAGTGAAAGAAAAGGGGTACTCTTGGGATGTAGAAAATGATGCTATGGAGTGGGAACACGCTATTGAGGGAATTAGATATATACAAGAGAAGATAAAAGAATTAACATCTGAATGACAATTGATGAAATATTAAAAAATATATATAGCTTGAAAGTTAAATATGATTTAAATCTTCTCTTCTTAGATTATACTGATATAACACTTTTATGTAGATTAGGATTTTCTTATGATATTTTTATTCAGATTTATGTGAATATTAGAAAAAACAAAGTTAATTTGGCTTTAGTAGTAAAAGATAATAGGATTTATGGAATAGATAGAGAAGGTGGATTTATGCATGAACATCCAATAGAAAGTCCTGAGCTTCATATCCCTCATGAGTCTGAGGTATCCATTGAAGATTTTATAATAAAGAGTATAGATATTTTAGAGAATTTAGGTTTATTGTGAATACTTAATAAAGAATTACTAATAGAAAAGATAGGAAACTATATTTCTATACTTTTAAACTTATCTGCCAAAATTATATTTTAAATTAGTGATGCTATAAAGTTTTTAGACCTTTTAGATTGGAAGTAGGATACTTTAGAATTCATGCTTCTGTTAACCATCTCCCTCATACTTCTTCCTCTTCTACATACCTTCTCATTTCTTTTCTGTAAAACCCCCAGCTTAGCATACAAGTTATCAGATGTAATGTGCTATAATTTAAATTGAGGGTAAAAGAAGATAGCTAATGATTAAGGAAAGTCTAAAAGCTTTCTTGCAGAAAAAAGAAGGATAATATAGGAGGAGAAATTAATGACTTCTATACTCTCTTTAAGTAATGAAAAAATTAAGGTTATAGCAAAAGAACTTGGTTTATCTGAAGATGAATTGATGAAACAAAGTTTGGTAACTTTTTTAGAAAGAAAATTAAAAGAGATAAAGGCAGAAATTTATAAGATTATGAATAAGTATATGATTTCATCAATTGAGGATTTTGAAAGGCTTTATGAAAAAGTGAAAATAGAGGAAAAAGACTCTTTTGAAGATTTTAAAAGGCTAGATCATTTAGAATTTAAAAAGAAGAGATAGATAAAATCTTGAAAGAATTAAAGTGATTATAGATACTGAAAAACTCAGAGATATTATAGAAACAGAATATAGTGACATTGTAGAGTATGTATCATTTACCTGATATAAATGAGATAAGAGTTTTCTTAATAGATAGTAGTTTATTGGATATATGGTTTTCTCTTAAGCTAGTGGGAAGATATTCATATCATTGGGAGAGAAGATTTATTGATAATTCTATATATAGACACGATAATGCTCCTCATAGAAATTGGGAGAAAGTAAAGACTTTCCCAAAACATTTTCATAATGGTTTAGAGGAAGATGTAATTGAGAGCTATATTTCAGATGATCCTGAGGAGGCAAATAGGGATTTTTTAAATTTTATAAGAGGTAAAATACTGAAAAAGAATGATTTAGGTATTGATTATGGGAATATTTCAGAAAAGAAAGATTAGGATATTTCGTTTCAAAGATAATAAAGAAGATGTCAAAGATTGTTTTTAGAAGAAAAGATAAAAAATAAATATTCACACAAAATAAGAGACAGATTATTTTGGGTGAGAAGCCTTATAAATGGAAAAGAAAAATTGGATATCTTTAACTTAGGAAGCTTAACTTTAAAATTTAGGTAAATACTCCTTAATAGAGAGAACAAAATTTTCTATATCTTTAAGATCTGATTTTATTATTTGATATAGCTCTTTATCGCTAACTAAATGATACATATGGACTAATCTATTTCTATATCCTGCCATTTGAATTAGTTTTTCTCCTAACTTTTTGTCTACTGCTCCTATTTCTACTAATCCTTTAGCAATAGATTTATATTCTGAGGAAAGATCTATGTATCCACTTTTTGATAAGATATGCCGTCCTATATCAAAAATGGCTTCTAAAGTTCTTCTTAGGAAACTTTCACAAGCTGCAGTATAAAGATTTTGAGATAAAAAAGTTTCCTCATCTAATTCAGCTAATTTATATAGTTCTTTTAGAAATGAGTTTATCATTAATAATCTTTCATTTATAAAATTCTTATTTATCATTTTTTAACCTTGTATTTTTCAAATGCTTCCTCATAGAATTTATCTAACACATATTTGAAATCTGCTGATCTTCTCAGTATCATCATTTCATAATTTTCTTTAAAATCATCAGAGATGCTGTATACACATATTCCCTTTATAGCTTCAAACTGGAAAACTGAATGGCATTCCTGAAGAAAAACTAAATCCAATTTGTAGGGTTTAAATATATCTTCCATTTCATTATATATATTTGCGTACAGTTTGTATCTTTCTGGTATATCATCAATATTTTTATCAAATACTATTCCTACATCTATATCTGCCAATGGATCTTTTATTTTTACCTCTTCATTTTTTAAAATCTTTAATGCATTATCTTTCTGACTTCCAAAAAGATAGCAAAGGGCAATATTGTATTTTTTACAAATCTTTATAAGCTCTTGAAGTTTATCCATATTAATATTCTCCTCAATTAGGTTATATCATAAACGGACCTTGTTGAATTGAGAGGATTAAAAGGAAGATTTAGTTTCTCCCTGTTGCCTCACATAATATTCTATATGAATATAAATTTTATCCAATCTCTTTTCATCTCCCTTTTTATCACTGCTAGCTTTAAATTTTTATGCTTTTTCATTAACTTATTCTTAAATTTCTCCTTTTCCCAAGAAACTTTAGCTCTAAAATTTCTAATTCCTTTTTCTCTCATAATATCAAGAGAAGGAAAAGTAATTTTTCTCTAATCTCTTTTAAGGTAATAAATACTAAAGCTTGTGCTTCCTACATGGCATAGCTCATATCTGTTATATTTAGTGTATAGCCAAAATATCTTTTTACTTCTACTCTAAATGCTATAATTTTTCCTTTAGCTTTAGAGACAAAAGTCTTGGAATAATTTCTTAAGACAAAAGTAGTAAATTCATTAAAAATAAGAGTGCTTTCTTTTTTAGATATCTTTATAACTTTCTCTAATTACAGGCTTTCTTTCTTTGAGATTAATAGTCATGATGTTAGATTCTAATTTTATTGATTTCTTTCATTTAAAAAAAATCCTTCCTTTTATTTCAAAATTTTCAAGTATGTTTTTTGTAATGCGTTTTGTTCTCTAAATTTATTTGATTTTTTATGTTAAAATAAAGAGAAAATATAATAGTTGGGGGATAAAGATGAGGAAAATATTTATTTTGATTATACTGGGAATGTTTTATTTACTTTCAATTACCTTAGCCCAAACCTATACAACCTCAAGGTTATCTTCAGATGTATTCTTTGGAAGACCCATATACCCTGATAAATATGTTCTTGGGGTTGGAGATAAATTAAGAGTTTATATTCTGAAAGAGACAGGAGAGCCAGAAATATATGAGCTTTTTGTTTCTCCAACTGGATCTATAAATCTCCTTGTGGCTGGAAGTATCAAAGTTGCTGGTTTAACTCTGGCAGAAGCAACTAAAGAGGTTTCAAGAAAGATTTTAGCTTATTATCCAAGAAGTAAAGTAGAACTTGAACTTATATTCCCAAGATATATGAAAATTTCTGTAACTGGTGAGGTTTTGAATCCTGGTTCATACTTAGTTTCTGCTTTAAGTACACTTGATGATGTGATAAAGGTTGCTGGAGGTTTGAAATCTTCTGCTTCTACGAGAAATATACAGATAAAAAGAGGAAATAATATTATTTCAATAGATTATTTGAAATATGTAAAATTTGGGGATGAAAAGGAAAATCCTGATATTAAAGAGGGAGATATAATATATGTACCTATTGTTAAAAAAATAGTAAAGGTTTTTGGAGAAGTACAAAATCCGGGGATGGTAGAAATAAAAGAGGGTGAGATGTTAAGGGATATAATAAATATAGTTGGTGGATTTACCCCTAATGCAGATCTATTTTCAGCTTATGTGGAGAGACAGGGAAAAGATAAAAAGGAGATTATTTCAGTTAATTTATACAAATTGATTTATGAAAAAGATGAAAAAGAAAATATTGTTTTAAATGAGGGAGATACATTGGTAGTTCCAGAAAGAGCAAATAGGGTTTATGTACTTGGTTATGTTCAAAATCCTAAATCTTTTATAATTAGAGAAGGTACTTCTGAAAGAGCAACTTATACTTCTCAAATTCTAGAAGAGATTAGTGAAAATACAAAAGTGAGTGAGTTAATAAGAATGGCAGGAGGAATACTTACTGTAGGAAGCCAAAGAAAGATTCAAGTAATAAGGGATAATAAGTTGATAAAAGAGATAGATCTTTTTAAAGTTTTGATAAAAGGAGATACAGAAGAAGAAAATATAAAGATAGTGCCTGGAGATATCATCTATGTACCATTAAAAGAGAAGACTGTAAGAGTGCTTGGAGAAGTTAAGGTGCCCGGTATGTATGAAATAAAGACAGGGGAGAGGATTGTGGATTTAATAGAGATGGCAGGAGGATTTACAGTAAGGGCTGATATTAAGAATATCATAATTGAAAGGTACATAACAGAGAAAAAGCGAATAATTAATTTAGATCTTTCTGAATATTATAAAGATAAAGATGAGAGTGTTAATATTCTTCTTGAAGATGGAGATGTAATAAATATTCCTGTGAAGAGTGATTAAGGGGGAAGAAGATGAGAAAGAAAGTCTATTTTTTAGTATTATTCTTTTTAGTTATATTTTTACTATCTTATGCCCAAGAAGGAGCAATTGGAGTAGAAGGTATATATTCTGGAAAGGTTATTGATCCAGAGAAATATCTATTGGGGCCTGGAGATATTCTTAGGGTATACATAATAAGGGAAACAAACGAGACTATGAGTTTTAACTTGGCTGTTTCGCCAACAGGGCATGTATTAGTGCCTCTTGTAGGAAATATAAAAGTTTTAAATAAGACATTAGCTGATGCAACTCAGGAAATAGCAAAACAACTGATGAGATTTTATCCAAGGTCTAACATTATAGTGGATATTATTAATATAAAAAAGGTAAATATTGTTATAACAGGAGAAGTAGTAAATCCAGGTGCATACAGAGTGCTTGCTATAAGTACTCTCGATGATGTGATAAGGGTTGCTGGAGGTTTAAAGTCTTCAGCATCTATGAGAAATATACAGATAAAAAGAGGGGATAAAGTAATTAATATAGACTATATGAGATTTCTGAAATATGGAGATTTGGAACAAAATCCATATATAGAAGAGGGAGACTTTATTTATATTCCGCTAATTGGGAAGAGTGTAAAGATAGTAGGGCAAGTAAGGAATCCAGGTATATATGAGATAAAAGGAGGAGAGAGATTAAAAGATTTAATAGATATGGCGGGAGGACTAACGGCGAGTGCATCATTATATGATGCGGTATTAGATAGGGTAAGTGGGGAGAGGATAGAGCTTAATTTATATAAATTGATATATGGAGATGAGAAGGAGAGAGAAGAGGCGAATATAGAGCTAAGGGATGGAGATGCGATAACCGTACTAAGGGAGCAAAAGAGGGTGTATGTTTTGGGATTTGTAAGGAAGCCAGGGCCGATACAACTTGTAGAAGAGGCGAAGATGGTAGCGGAGGGAGAAGAGGGAGGGGAGGTAGTAGGAGAAGCGATAATGGGAGCGAAGGTAAGTGAGATAATAAGGAGAGCAGGAGGGGTATTGCCGAATGGAAGTACAAGGAATATAGAGATAAGGAAAGGAGGAAGAGAGGACAACAAAGTAGTAGTAGACTTATATAGGGTACTTGTATTAGGGGAGAAGAGTGAAGAAGATATAAAGGTGAATCCAGGGGATGTGATATACGTACCACCTATAACAAAGAGTGTAAAGATAGTAGGGCAGGTAAGGAATCCAGGTATATATGAGATTGTTGCTGGGGATAGAATAAGGGATATTTTGTTAAAAGCAGGAGGAATTACAGAAAAGGCATCAAGAGAGAAGGGTCAATTAGAGAGAGTAGAAAATGGTAAAAAAGTGATTTATGAGTTTAGAGTAGATAATGCTGTAAAGGGAATTGAAAAAGATAATTTAGAACTTGAAGATGGAGATACTATCTATATACCAGAGCAAAGAAGATTAGTTTATGTATTAGGACAGGTCAGCAATCCTGCTGCTTATGAATATAGGGAAGGTCGAAAACTTACCGAATATATAAGTATGGCAGGAGGGTTAAAGGATAGGGCAGATCTTGAAAGAATAGCGGTGGTAAGGGAGATAGATGGTAAAACTCAAGTTATTCCTATTAACATGAATGAAATTATTAATAAAGGAAGAAGTGATTTGGATATTGAAATAAGGGAGAATGATATTATATTTGTTCCTGAGGTATTTATAAAAGGTTGGCAAGATATTGTTTCTATTATTTCTGGAATTTTCTATGTCTATACTATAGTAAAGCCTTTTGTGGGGTGGTAAATTGTCAAGATAAAGGGGGCTTTTAAAAATGATTTATTCATTAAAGGAGGGAAATCCAAAGAAGGGATGGGTGGTTATTGTACATGGTCTTGGAGAGCACAGTGGAAGATATAGAAAAATGGTAGAAGATTTTGTAAATATGGGGTATGGAGTTGTTACCTTTGATCATCCGGGGCATGGTAGAAGTGATGGAAAAAGGGGAGATACTACAATTGAAGAGATTTTAAGTGTAATTGATGAGGTTACTTTTGGTATTCCAAAGTTTCATATTTTTGGGCATAGTCTTGGGGGACTTATTGCTGTAAGATATGCTCAAGAAAGGCAAGATAGAATTAAAAGTCTTGTAGTATCTGCTCCTGCCTTAGGAATTAAGGTAGATCCATTGACAAATTTTGTGGCAAGAAGTATTGGTAGACTTTTCCCACATATTACTATAAATAATAAATTAGATCCCGAGTATTTATCCAGGAATAAAGAAGTAATTAATAAAGTTGCAAACGATCCTCTTATGCATAGTAAAATATCTTTTAGGCTTGGATTAAGTATGATTGAGAATATCAGTTTAGCTCATGAAAAGGCTAAGGATATGAAAGTGCCAACTTTAATTCTTGTCCCTACTGAGGATAGATACGTGGATCCAGATGGGGCAAGAGAATTTTTCAAAAAACTTACCATAGATGATAAGAATTTAATAGAATTTCCAGGTGGATATCATGAACTTTTTGAGGATGAGGAATATAAAGATAGATTTTATAATGCTATCTATGACTGGGTAGAGAAACATAATTAAAGATCAAGCTTATTTTGCCTTCCTAAGTAAAAGATTTTTACAGGGTTGATAAGGTCCTCAGAGTCATTTTGAGGATTGTTAACTTTTTTAGATACAGGATATGCTTCCATTTCATCTGCAGGATAAGGTTTTAGAAGAGAAAGAAGTTTATTGACATCTTTTTCTTCTTTGTTTACCCATATCTCTTCATCTTCCTTACTTAGTATTACGGGCATTCTTTCATGAATTTCTTTAATCAGTTCGTTTGGTTCTGTTGTTATTATGGTAAATGTTTTAATTGGCTTTCCTTCTGAACTAATCCAAATATCATAGATCCCTGCAAAGGCAAAAAGAGAATTATCTTTCATTTTTATGTAATAAGGTATTTTTTCTTTACCCACTTTTTTCCATTCATAAAATCCGTCAGAAGGTACTAAGCAACGCCTCTTTAAAAAGGAATCTTTAAACATGGCCTTTTCAAGAAGGGATTCTGCTCTTGCATTTATAGGTCTTTCTTTTGGTCTTTCTTTTGCCCAGTGAGGTATAAATCCCCATATCATTTCTTCTAATTTATTAGGACTTTCTTGAAAAACTATTGGTACGGGTTGATCAGGTGAAATATTGTATCTTTTTCTTAAATTGACTTCACCTAAAACTTTTACATCAAATCTCTCAGGTATTTTTTCTACTTGTATAAGAGTAAATCTACCACACATAAATTATCTCCTTATGATCCTTTTATAAAATTTTATCATATTTATGTAAAATAAAAAGGCCTCCCCTTTATGGGAGGCCTTTTCTTTATCTATTATTAAAAGTTTTAATATTTTAATGAGAGCCCGAAGATATGTTGATTAGAAAGGTCTTTTGAATACAAGAAGGCGTAATCAAACTGGATGTTATTAAGATTAAGTCCTATCCCTATACTGAAGGTGTTTTTCTCGCCATTATATCCTGTTCTGAAAAGTACAGGTATTCCAGGTATTTTTATTTCTGATCCTATGTGCAATCTTTGATAAAAGTACATTTTCTCATATAGAGATACATCCAATGCGAGGGTTAATAGTACCGATTTAAGGTCTAAAATTAAGGCAGTACCTAAAACTAAGTCTTCCTTTCCTACCGATTCTATTGTTCCAGTACTCCACTTAAGATAGCTTATGGGATTGTACCAACAAGCACCTACTTTTAACATATTATTAACTTCATATATGGCTCCAAAATCAAATCCAAAACCTGTAGCTTTGGCAGTATCAAGGGTAGCTGAATAAAAATGTCCTCTAAATCCTAAGCTTAAGTTGGGAAGAATTTTTCTTGCAATATTTAAGCTTATTGCATTTTCTTGAAATGGGAAAAGGAGTTCTTCCTCATTTGTAATTCCTTTGCTTTCTAAACCAGCTCCTACTATTGTCCCATTTATATTCAATCCTGCTCCAATAAATTCTACTCTTGTATATCCTTGTGGTATTTGTAAGTGGCTAAATCCAATTGTTACTATATCTATATTTGTAAGTCCAGCAGGATTATAAACTAAACCGCCTAAGTCATCTGAAATAGCTACATAGGTTTCACCTATACCAGCTGATCTTGCATTAAGAATAATGGGGGAGAAAGCTCCCCCTGTACTACTTGCAAAGGCATAAGATAAGAGAAACAATCCAATTATACTTATTAAAATTATTTTTTTCATAACCTTTGTCCTCCCTTATATCCTATCAAATTAGACAAGATTATTTCAATATACCTATAAATCTGTTTATTCTTACTTCACCCTGATCTGATTTTGCCACAATTTGGAATAGATATAGACCATTCTTTAACGTTTGACCTTTCCAATTTACTCCATCCCACAAGATGCTATAATTGCCAGCTGGCAAGTATCCTAAATCTCTTTCATAAAGTTTAACGCCAGAAAGATCGTAAACTATAAATTTTACATTAGCATTTTGGGTTATATTAAAGAAAATTTCAGCAGGACCTTCTTTAGGGTTGAAGGATTTAGTGAATTTTGTGACATTTAAGATAGATAAAGGTAAAGAGGAAGGTATAGTTGTGTAAGAACTTATTTTAGTAGTGTTATTTAGCTCATCCTTAGCAATTATTTCTATTAAATATCTTCCGTATGGTTGAATAGCTCCACTTTCATCTTTTCCGTCCCATGTATATTGATAGGTACCGTTTATAACCTTTGTATTGTTTTCTAAGGTCTTAATTAACAAATTCTTTTGGCCATTAATTGTACTGTAAACTTTTATTGTTAAGTAGGAATAGCCTATTTCATCTGATACCGTTATATTTATATTGCAATTTTCATTCTTTGAAGGATCAAATACGGAAGTTGCTGTAGCAGTTATGCTTGGAGGATTTGTAAGTAAATCTTTAACTTTTTTCATTATTGTTCCAGATACTGATGGATCAACTCCTTCTAAACCAAAGGCTAAATACACTACTCCGAAATGTTTATCTGGATCTATATAATATAAGCCTGCTGTACCTGATGAGGCTGTAACCTTGTTAACAATGGATGGTGATTTCTTAACCTTTATTTTCTCTGGTATTTTAATTTCAGGCATTATAGGTGATGGTGAAATATTAGGATCGTACATAAAAATAGGTACTGCTCCTTCTAATGGGTCAATTTCATCAAGATATACTTGGTTCATAGCAGAGTCTCTTGTATTAATATTAAAAGAGATATTTGAAAATGGAGTATTACTTAAACCTTTTACAGAATATATACCCACATCATCTTGTACAAATTCTGCTTTTAAATATTGATTATAGAATTTAGGATCAATATAACCTGCATAGTATCCCCATCCAAGATCTTGACTTGATATAAGTAATTTTCCTCCATTATCTAAATATCTCATTATTTCCTCTTGTATAGATGGATCGTATATGGCTCCCCAATCTCCAGCCCATACTACAAAATTGAATAATGCCATATCATCTGCTGATGGTACGGCATTATCATTAAATACATCTATTATAAAGTAGTTTATATTCGCGTCTATTAAACTTTTCTCAATATATGGAGCTATACCATATTCTCCTCCGTCATCGGATACTAGTAAGGCTTCAAGAGTTGTTGGGGTTGTGAAGGATTTAGTTGTCCATGGAGAGTAACCTATAGAGTTTTTAGATCTTACCCTTACATAATAAGTGGTTCCTGGATATAAGGTTTTTTCAAGAGTTGGTCTATATTCAGTTTTGTCTGTAGTTATATCAATGATTATCTTTTCAAAGTTTGGATCTTCTGCTACTTGAAGTTGGCTTTCTGTACTATTTGGAGCTACCCACTTAAAGAGAGGTCTTAAAGTGTTTGGATTCTCATTTAGCCAAGCGAAATGGGATATAAATGTTGGTGCAGATGGCACAGCCTCCTGTTTAACAAATATATCACAAGTAATATTTTCTCCTGAAACTGCAATATTTCTTACAGCGACTCCTGTGGGAATTTCTCCATAAGCATTACTGTTTGGTGTGCTATTTGTATCAAAGCTAGTATTTCCTGTAGATCCAGGGTATGGGTGTCCAGGATTTCCAGAAGATTGACGTTTTTCTAGTTGCCATAAGCCATTTGCCTGTTCAAGAGCTACAAGATAATGTAATGTTGGATCAAGTCCTGGATACCACTCAACATCATTTTGATAATTTCTCATTTTTTCATCAACATGGTAAATAAGAAGTCCGAAGCCTCTTAAGAAACGATCAAATCCTATAGCTTGTCTATTTTCCAATAAGAAGTATTGAGGACCTTCTTCTCCGTCAGTCCAAAGTTTATATACTACTGGTTCTTTTTCAACAGGTGGAATTGTAACATTAGTCAAATTATCTTTTGGTACAATTGGTGTAACCCATCCAAGCTGAATTTTACTCCAAGCATCGAAGTGGGAAGGTCCACCACCAATGCTATACCCTCCAGGACCAGTAGGTCCATTCCATGATCCTCCTGCCATAAGACTCCATCTTCCGAGCCCTAATGAAGAGTAATCTCTATCATAAAGGTCGGGAAGTTTACCAAATGCATGCCCCATTTCATGAACGAATACTCCTACTGTTTGAGGGACTATGACGGGATTTCCAAGAGAGTCATAATCTAACATATATTCTGGCTGAATGGTATATCTTACCGGAACTCTTTGCCCATTTATAGTTACGTATACTGCAGAGGCATGAGACCATATATCATTTGTATCTCCAGTCCACTCAGCTCCTTGGCCAGAATGGATAATAAAGATCACATCATAATTTCTCAAATCATAACCATTGTTGACTGCATTTTGCAAGACCTCTGAAACTAATACAAAGACTCCCCCGGAAAAACCATAATCTCCATCATTTATATATGTAGTGTAGGTATATTTTGCTGTATACCATGGAAGTATGGTGGCTGTTATATCAAATTGGTTGTAAGAATTTTCTAAATAAAACTCTCTTACACTTCCCACATTATATGGATTGATAGTACTCCAATCTGCACCTTCGCTATTAAAAAGGATATTAAAGTAGTTTGAAGGAATAACATCATCTGGTTGTTTGGGCTTATCTGTAAATTCTACTGGAATTACGATAGCCTTTCCTATACCTTGAGCCTTTTCAATAGTTCCATAAATTCTTGTTCCTTGTGGAATACTTTCGGGTGTTACTTCGGGAATTTTTGGTATCTCAACTTTCTTTTCTAAAAGTTTTTCATGAGGTGGCATTATGTGTATTTTGGTGATCGGAAAAGAGTGGGCAAAGGTAAATGTAAATAAGAGTAATAAGAAGATGATAGTTGTTAATAGAATTGATATACCCCTTCGCATCTTGAACCTCCCTCATTTATTTTAAAATTCCAATGTTAATTATTATATAATAAAATTATGGTTTTTGGGCTTGTAAAATTAAGGGGGTATAATGAAATGAACACAATAAGATTTATAATTATGGTTTTGAGTGTCTTTTTGCTTTGGGAATATACTTTTGCTCAAGGTATGCCGATTATTGAAAATAAAAGTTTGATTTTGGCAAGAGTAAAAAGTGTAATCTTAGGTAAATTTCCATATGTGGAATTAGTGTTAGAAGTATTAGAAAGTAGATCAGTAGAAGGATATAAAAATTTTGTTAAAGAAGGAGACTTGATTTTAGCTGTTCCCTATTCTTTGAAAAATATTGATCCTAAGGTTTTTCTTCTTACTGAAAATAGAAATCTACTTTTATGTTATTATTTGAGACCTTTAGATCTTATCTATGCTACTGTAGAGTTTGTAGGAGATGAGGGAGGAGCAGGCTATGTAATAAGAGAAGTGGAAAGAGTAGGAGAGGTTTCAAAGGATAATATCAATGATGTAATTAAAGATTTTATGAAGGTTAAAGGAATAATAAAGGAGGAAGATGTTCAAGTAGAGGTGGAAGTAAAAAATAGTTATTATTTTGTAAGGGTTTTTGTTGGAGATAAAGTATATAATTTAGTTTTGGATAGATCTCTTGCTATTATCTCTTTTGATTAGCTTTTTCGTATAAAAATACTGAATCACCTTCATCTACACCTAAATTCTTTGCTACAATTTCACATTTTGCCTTAAGAAGGAAGAATATATTGTAGCCTCTTCCTTCTAATCCCTCATAATTGGCTTGCCCTTTCGATATTATTAATTTTGCATTATAAAAGATATCTTGATATTCATTGGATCCAAGCTCAGGTGGCTTTCCTACAGATCCTGATCCTGTGGTAATTACTTTAGAGTACTTATTAAGTCCAACCTCTATTACATCTTCGAGTATGGCATCATTTATTATAGGGTATTCATTTGCCACACTTATGATAAATTTTGTTTTAGATAATTCTTCTATCAGAATTTTATCAAATACTATTTCACCTGCATTATCCAAAAGATAAAGAATCTCATCTGTTTTTTCCAATTCTTGTTTAAAATAGTGATAATGATCTATAGCAAGAGGTGTATTTATGATATCTTTAATATATTCCCTTAAATTTAATTTGGATATATCAAGAATGCCAAGATCAATAATATTTCCGGATATTGCAACCTTTATAGCTGTATAGAGGGGGTCTTCAGAAGTTTCTACAATATTTTTAAGGGTATCATATAGCTTAAGGGCTAAGTTATTGTAATGTTTCTTTTCCTCATAATAGGGATCTTTAAGATTTGCCATCTCATAGATTTTTTTAAATGTAAGGTAAGTATTGTAGGCTGGTGATTCTGTAGGAGATAAAGTAGATATATACTCAGCAGCTTTTCTTATTATCTCAATCTTTTTTTCTTCAGATAAATTGGCTCTTTTCAATGCAGAAAGAGCTTGTTTTAAAAAACAAGGATAGCAATCTAATTTTGTCCACATAGCATTTATTTTTTACTTAATTGTGAAATAAAAGTCAATTAAAGTAATTTTAAAAGGATTATTTTTTTAGTTTTTCATAAAGAATTAATGATGATTTAAAAAGTTCAGAAAATTTTTCTCTATCTTTTATATGTTGATATAAAGAGGAGTCTCTTATATTTCCATGTACAGCACTATTTCTTACTCCTTCTAAAATTTTAAAATTATCTTGCATCCATTTTTCTTTTAATATTTGTGGAATTTTATCTCTTAAGAATTCTTTTCTGTTGGGTATATCATGAATTTTAGTAATCCCTAATCTTTTTAGCATGCGTATAGTTATAGCTTCATATATTAATATGAGGCTTTTCAGATATTGATTTTTCTCAAAAAAATATTTTGCTCTTTCTATCATTCGATCTTCTAAGAGTTCCTTTTCAAGAAGAGGTTGTAATTCTTTCTTTATATTTTCTGCACATAATGTTTTATAGCTTTCTTCAATATTGTCCAATTTTGCAGTAATTTCTTTTAATTCTTTTTGGGGTCTCCAGTTCATCTCTATTTGAAAATATGTATTTTCCGTATTTTGAATACCAAGATTTTTAAGGATTTCTGGAAAATAGCCTGAATATTTATAAATTTCATAAGATGTGGTCAATTTGAATAATTCATTTATAAAATCTATTTTTATGACAGGTGCTTCGTCTCCTTTCATTTCCAGGGCTCCATAATATATATCTAAGTCCACGATCTTTTTAAAATTTTTTATGTACATTATAGAGAAACTAAGGATAAATGGCATAAATCTATAACCATGGGTAATATCCAATATTATGTAAAGCTCGTCATCAGGGAGATTTTTTATTAAAAATTCTACATAAAATTTGTAATCTAAAGGGTCTATATTTATTAGCTCTATACCTGGTATATAGTTAGAAAGTTTTTCTTGCCACTCGTTTAGAGTGTTTTTCGATATTCCAGATCTTTCTTCATCCCATACTTTATAATATAGTTCTTCTAAATTATTTTTATAATCTTCATCTATAGTATCGATAATTTCAGACCACGACGATTTGTCTGTTCCAAGGATATACCACTTATCTATATTCTTCTCATTAAATAAGTATCGATAAAGAGCAGATCCAAAAAAAGCAGTCTCGTAGGTTTGTCCATTCTCAAATTTATATTTTGTCTTTATGTACCCTTTTCCACTTTGATTTCTACCAATTCCTATGATAGAAAGAAGTATGTTTTTCATTTTTTTATGTGTAAACTTTTAAAAAGTCTTTTATGTAATCTTCTATTTTCTTTTTATGATCTTTGTCAAGAATTTCTCCTAATTTGTAAGATAATCTTAAATTTTTATAATCTTGATCTATAAATTCGTATAGTAGTCCAGCATGAGCATTAAAATTTCTTTCTAAATTTGAAGAAGGGTATTTTCTTTCTTTTTCGCCTTTTTCAAATATCCTCTTGAAGTTTTCTAACTCGTTATCAAGTAAAGTATATGCGCTGGATTCATTAAAAAGATTCTTGATTATCTTTTCGTTAAAGTTTTTTAGAGTATCTATTTTTACCCATTTTCTATGTTCTTCTATATATATTTTGTTTTCATATTCCTTATATATTTTATAAAAGGTTTCAAGAAGATAAATGTAGATCCACAAATTTCCCAAAGAGTATTCCATACATAATTTTATTTCTTTAGTATTATCTTTTTCTATTGAGAAGGTCTCAATTAGTTCTTTTATTCTTTTCAAAGTAATTTTTTCATAGGATAGGTTCAGTAATTTTTCAATATTATTCCAATTTATTATGGTAAGAAAGGCTAATGCAAATCCCTTTTTTATGGCAGATATACATTCATTAACACAAGAAATTATTTCTTTAATGAAGTTAAATTCTTGATAAAGGAGAAGAGATTCTGGGTAGTAATCTGTGTCAAATTTAAAAGGAAGTTTGTTTACATTTTTAAAATAATCTACGAAAAAAGGTGTTTTTGTTTCCTCGAAGGTTACTTCATACTCTTGTTCCTTTAGATTCACTGGAGTAAGATATACATAATAAAATTTTGGGCATTTAGCTTTATCAATATAGTTTTTGGCTTGCTGAGCTACAAGAAATCTTCTATATGCATCCACGATAACTAAAATCTGAAAATTTAGTCCTCTTGATACATCCAAAATTATTTCTCTTATTTCATCATCGGTACTATCTTGTATTGCTAAAAAAGCAATATCTGCAGTAATGATATGATTATTCAGATTGAATTTTTTACTTTCATAATTTCCTTTTACAGGAACTTCAACACATTTAATATTTTCCTTAGGAACGTTATATTGTAAAAGTTCTGATATTAACTTTTCTTCTTCGTATTTGTCAATGGATGCAGGTCTTAAAAGGAGAATTTTAAATTCTTCATTTTGGGAGATAAGATATTGGGTTATTGCTCCAATAGTAGAATTCCCTTTAAAGGATTTTTTGTTGGAGGCTTTATTATCATTAAAATGATAGATATATTCGTTTCCGCCCTTGGGTACAAGAGCACATATTAATTTACTCATCTCTTACTAATACACACCATCCTAAGGGGTAATATTTTATTCTTCAAATATTCCATAGCCAAGAGATGTTTTGGCTCCAATACCATAGTTTATTAAAGCTTCCTTTAATAGGCTTTTTGTTTTGTCAAGTAACTCTTTATTTTTTCCTGCAAGATAGAATTGAAATTTTGTGTTGCTGTCTACAGTTAGAAATTTTATAGGTATAGGATTTTGCCAGTCAGTTGGTGGTTCATTTCCGGTATAATAATCTGGATAGTGAGGATTCATTATATCGATTTTGAGTTTTAAGTTCTCAATAGGATATGCATCAAAAAATATTATTTTCCCTTCATGCTCTTGTGTTCCAAAAATTTCTAATAAATCTTTAAAAGTTATCCCATCTATCTCTTTGTTTAGATCGACGTCAGTTTCAAGAGCTGATGAAACTCTTTCTATGACTTTTTCAAAAGATTCATTGATTTCTCTTGCAATATTGTCAGCAAATTTTAGAACTGCCCAATGTCTTGTAACTCCTTTAACTGCACTTCCTGGGATATATGGGATTCCATAAATATGGTGTAGTGTCATAGAAGTTTCTTGTGGGTGTGATGCACCGAGACCAACAATGAGACGCCATGAGACTTTTAAAGTTATATCAGAACAAATATAAAGGCCTATATTTTTTAAATTAGATATTGTTCTTTCTATTCTATTTTTAATGTTTTCTATAAACAAAGAATTCCATGTAAATTTGTCAATATATTCATTTAATTTTATTTCCAATTTATTTCCTTTTTTACTAATACTGGGCATATTAAAAAGATAAAAGAAATTTATATCGTTAAATTTGTTTTGAGTAATTTCCTGATTAAGATATATGTTAAAAATACTCTTTATGTCTTTGTTAAAATAGTCATTTTGAAGAATTTTTATGTTCATTCTTCTTCCTCCTCAATTAAGCCTTCAGCAAACCTTTTAAGCCAATTTAAAAAAGCAAGAATTTCTTGAGTTATATATCTATAGTCTGTAGAATCACATGAAATTACCCAGTCGATAAGATCTTTTTTATCGTTTGGCATTTTCATTCTTGTTGTATAAGGACTTTTCATATATTCTGTAAGTTGTTTATAGATTAGATCGTAGGCGTTTCCTTTTTCAGATTTGGCTTTTATGAAAGCAAGAGTTTGTCCTAAGCCATTAGAGAGAATCATTGTTGGTATTTTTTTAATATAGGAACGATAGTTTTTAAGTAGATTTTTATAAAAATCTATTACTCTCTTTTCTTCATCTGATAAATTTTGGTATTTATTTTTTAATGAAAATTCATAAGGAGAATTCAGTAATTCTTTTATTCTTTTTTCTGTTATTTTATTTTTTTCTATATCTTTTTTCATTTTATTGGTAATTGTTTCTTTAATTACCGCAATAGCATCTTCTAAAAATTTTTCTGAATAAAACTCAAAAGGTTTAAGATTAATCAAATTTTCTTGTACACATTTATATGCAAATTCTGCTCTTCCTTTTTCAAGCTTACTAATTAATGTTTCTTTGTTCATTTTCTCTACCCCCCGAATTAAATATCTGAATTCTTGCAAGACCTTTTCCAATTGTCTGATTTCCTCCAATTTGGATAATTTCAGGGATGCCTAATTCAAAAAACTTAAGTACTTTTTCTGCTTCTTCGTCAGGAGTGTTTGCTTTGAAAACTCCTTTCGCCTCTTCGTTTTTTACTCTTATTGAGGAAGCCATAGCTATAGAATATAAAATTGTATCTTGCGGTAAATATTCCTCTGTCCATAAGGCTCCTGATTTTACTGTTCCTGTTGTATCATCAATTCTTGTTCTTGTTATAATTTCAGTTGAAGTTGAAACAAACTGTTCAAAGTCATCGTTAGATAGAATTACAAGGTCTTTTTTAAGCTTTTCTCTCCAGAATTGATAGATGTTATTATGGAAAATTTTTTGAGCTAAAAATTCAGAGAAATTCTTTATCTCATTCTTCCTTTCACATTTAAATGTATATTCCTCAAGAACAATTTTTTCAATATTGTCACTTTCATCTTTAATGCAAATTTGAGCTTCTGGTGATGTCCAACATACTCCTTCTTCAATTTCTTGAGGAATAGAAAAATTGAGCTTTTCTTGGGCTAAACTCAAATCTTCCTTAAATCTTTCAAGGACCATAGGACAAGTAATCCAAGTAAAAACTCCTTTTAAAGATTTAACTGGAAACAACAAAATTCTTGCATCTGTGAAAGAAAGAGCACCTGCATGGGATTCATCTGAATCCTCTGGACCAAAGACAAGTGAAATATAATAAGTCTCTTTATCTTTATTATCTTCTTTATACTCTATTTTAGTTTGTGGTTTTATTTTTTGGTTACCAATCTTAATTTCACAATTTGAATCTTTAAACGCTTCTCTTATACATCCTTTTAATCCTGATGCTTCAATTTTGGGATAGTTTGTATGTCTTTCTCTTTGTATAGGTAAATCAACAAGACCTGAAGAATCACCTCCACTTCCAGGATGAAGAGGGGTTTCTGCGATTATGAAAAATAATTTTGATTTCTTAAACATTGTGAACCTCCTTTTTGTATAATTTAGAATTTATTATTATTTGTTCTCTCAAATTATCATCAAATTTGAATTCTTTAAGATATCTTTCATATTCATTATGGGATTCAAAGGTTTTATAAATATAAATATCTTCATCTTTTCCAAAATAAAAAACTCTGTAAGGATTATTGCCATCATCATATACAAGATGGTTGTTTTTTATCTCTGTCTTATTTCTTCTTATTTCGTTCTTATAAAATTTTGAGATAATTATTTCTTGAATATTCTTTTGCTTTTCAATGTCTATATATACATCTTCAGGTGCGTAGAAAATAAAATATCTACTCTTATATTTTCGCCAAAAAATCTCTCCAAGAGGATTTAAAGATACGTAAGTTTTGCCACTAATTATTTCATCAACCAATAAAAATTTAAAGTTTTCAAGAAAACAACGAGGAAGATCATCCTTAGGATGAGATTTTGGATGTTCGACTTTTTCAATATATTCCCAATATTTATCAAAAAAATCCCATTTTATATCTATCGGAAGATAAGGAATTTCTATTAAAGTATTAGTATTTTCAAAGATATAGTAAATTGAACATTTATTAATCTGTCCTAATAAAGTTAAATATGGAATTGTTGCTTTGTATCCTCCTGTTATATTGATTATTATATTTTCCCAATAGCCTTGAGCAATATCATAAATTATTTTTATTAAATTTGTCATTCCTTTTATAAATTCTTCTCTATCCCCAATCTGTAGTCTCTCTATTTTTCTAATTTCTACCTGAGAATTTTTTAAATTTTCATAATAAGTTATTGCATTTTGTAGTATTTCTGCTGCAAACCTACTTATAGCAGTATCAGAGTAAAGCAAGTATATGTAAAAATCTCCTTTTAATTGTTCTTTGAGTTTTGTTAAACCTTTAATTTCTGCAGAAGCATTTATATTCTTTCTAAACCATTTTTCATTTAAAGCTTTTTCGATTTCTCTTCTTTTTGTTTCTTTATCAAGATCATCTGCTTGATATTTATTTTCCTTAATTTGTATGTAGATACTCCTAAAGTCTTCATTTGTATTTTCTTTAAGATAATTATCAAAAACTGAGGTTCCAACAGGAGTAATCACTTTTATCATCTCTCAACACCTCTCCAATTAAACTTAATCCATATCCCTCCTCTGAGTTTATATCTGAGATGTTTTTTAAATGAAAAGTTTCCTTAATTTTTTCAGGAGTTGTATTATCAAGGATTTTAAAATAGTATATGCTTCCTGCTGGAACAGCTTTAAACATTGGCTTAGGTTTTTGATTTGCCAAAT
>Ga0072500_182436_pt1 | contig 23498 bp, 25 predicted proteins | sample GBScelen77Swater_FD_63803 | JGI IMG/M metagenome (GOLD analysis project Ga0072500, IMG submission 63803) | Hot spring microbial communities from Great Boiling Spring, Nevada - cellulolytic enrichment S 77C v2 (version 2) | ecosystem: Environmental > Aquatic > Thermal springs > Hot (42-90C) ...
CCTTAGGGCCGGCGCTTTTGGCAACCCCTGTGCAATCAGGAGCCGGGAACGGAGGGCTGGGTCACCGGTGGAGAGTCGTCCTTCCAGAGAACAGCGCTCTGCACCTCTTCTCGGTTTCCATAAGCGTCAATTGCGTAGTACTCCACCTTGTGGGGCCCCTCCGGACCGGGAATGGTGAAGGGACCAGTGTAGTGCCGCCAGTCCCCGCCATCGATGCGGTAGAAAATGTTAGCCACACCGGAGGCATCATCGCTTTTGAGCTCGATAGGAGTGTGGGAAGTGATCCAAAGCTTCCCATCCGGAGCGAGGTAACTCGGGGATCCAGCAATGATGCGCGTCACCGGCGGGTGAATGTCCAGATAAATGACCAGGGTCTTCGTGGGCTCGCGGTTTCCCAGCTTATCTACAGCGTAGTACTCCATCCGCACCATGGCCTTATCTGGAAGAGGGAAAGGCTCTTTGTATTCCGCAAAATCCCCGCCATCGAAGCGATAGAAGATTTTGTCCACACCGACACCGATATCCTGGGCGACCAGGCGCACCAAAGCTCCCGGGGCGAGGGCTACGATCCCCCGCTCGGCCACCTGGGCCAGGTCCACGGTGCGCATGGGCGTGGCCTCCGGCGGAAGCTCCACCGGCGGCTCCATGAGGGGATAGGCATCGGGAACGAGCTCATAGGGCGTATCCCCGATCCCGTCCTTGTTCAGATCCAAACCGCGGTAGTCGGACCAGAAGTTCCCCCGACCCTCATGGTGCCAGGAGTTCCCTACTCCCTCATCCTTGGCGGGAAAACCGCAGTTGAAGAAGGCGTTCCCGTAAATCACGTTCCTTTGCGATGCGCCACCGACCAAAATGCCATAGTCGCAGTAACCGATGGCGTTACCAGTAATGACGACGTTCTGGCTCGCTAAAAGGTGAATTGCGATTTTTCCTCCAAAGATCGCGTTCCCCTCAATGCGCCCGTTTTGCACATTGGAGAGGAAAATGCCAGCCCTTTCCTGAGGGTAGCGAATTTGGCAATTGCGGATGACAAAGTGCGCGCGGGTTCCGTCAATGTAAATCCCGTAGTCGTGGCTGCGGGTATCGATGACCCAGCCCTCGATTATGTAGGGATCCTCTGGAGTGCCCGAACCTTTCACGACTCCGTTTTCCCAGGTGAATCCTTGATCGCCGTGGATGTAAATTGGATCCCGGGGAGCCCATCCCTGCCCAAGCCCCCCGATGGCGCATCCTAAAAGAATTAATCCCACGAGAAAGACCCTCATCTCAGCCCTCCTTTTCGTACCAAAACCATCCTAACCAAACCTACGCTTTCCCCAAGGGACAGGTTTCGCCCACAAAGCGGACACCTAGCTTGTCGTTTCGCGCAAAACCTCCCGATCCAAAAGTTCAGCGAGCACCTGGGGAAGGACTACGCTACCGTCCTTCCTTTGGTTTTGCTCGAGGATAGCGGCAAAAAGGCGAGAAGTTGCCAATCCGGACCCGTTGAGGGTGTGCACAAATTGTGGTTTTCCTCCGCCTTTGGGGCGGTAGCGGACGTTGCCCCGCCGGGCCTGAAAGTCCTCGCAGTTGGAACATGAGGAAACCTCGTAGTAGGCGCCTTGGCCGGGAAGCCAAACCTCAATATCGATGGTTTTCGCCGACTGGAAAGCCAGATCCGAGGCGGGGAGGAGGGTCACCCGGTAGTGAAGACCAAGGAGCTGGAGCACCCGCTCCGCGTGGCGCACCAGCTCTTCCAAGGCTTGATAGGAGGCGTCCGGCGTGGTGTACCAAAAGAGCTCGATTTTGTTGAATTGGTGAACGCGAATGAGGCCGCGCTGCTCCTCCCCGTAGCTTCCTGCTTCCCGCCGAAAACAAGGGGTATACGCCACATACTTGAGGGGAAGCTTTTCCTCCTCAAGGATTTCGTCGTTATGAAGGTTTGCAAGAAGGGATTCGGCAGTAGGGTTGAGGTAGAGCTCATCATCCCGGCAAAAATACAGCTCCTCGGCAAATTTGGGGAGTTGGCCGGAAACCAGGAACGACCGGCGGTTCGCGAGAATGGGCGGAAGAACCGGGGTATACCCGTGCTCCCGAACATGCAATTCCAGCATCCAATGAAGGAGAGCGAACTCCAGGCGCGCCCCTTCCCCCACATACATAGGAAAACGGCTCCCCGCGATCTTCGCGGCCCGCTCAAAATCCAAAAGACCTAAGCGCTGGGCCAAGGCTACGTGGTGCTGCGGAGGGAAATCGAATTTCGGCGGTTCCCCCCAAGTACGAAGGACGACCTTCTCCTCCTTGGTGCCCAGGGGCACGGATTCGTGGGGAACGTTGGGCAAAGAAAGGAGCTCCGCTTCGAGCTCGGCTTCCACCTTAGAAAGGCGCTCCTCCAGGCCCTTCCGCTTTTCCGCCAAAACTTTCAGCTCCGCAAGGACCTGCTCCCTCTCCTCGGTGTTCTGGGCGCGGGAAAGCTGGGCGATGCGCTCGGATCCTTCGTTTTGCCTCCGCCGGATTTCGTCAATCTCTTGCTGGAGTCTCCGGCGCTCCTCGTCCAAAGCGAGAAGACGATCGAGGCTTATCCCGGGATTGCGCCGGCGAAGCCGAGCGAGAAACTCTTCCGGATTGCTCCGAATTTTCCGCAGATCGAGCATAGCTCAAAAGTTTAGCTCCAAAATGCCCTCCTAGCATTCTCGAGGGGCGAAAACAGGGTAGACTTGGGGTAAGGGGGTTGCAGTGAACCTTTTCCGTTTTCTTCCCAAACGGCTTAAGCGGCGGGCCTCGCGTTTTCGGCCCAAAAGTTTTCCTGACCATTACGCTTACGCTGCCTTTTTCGATGTGCGGAGCAGACTTTTCGCCGGCGACGATATGATGATCCTGGAATACCCGGATCAGGCTACCCAAGAGCTCCTGTTTCAGCGGGCCGTGGAAAAATTCGACCTTACAGGAAAAAAGATTATCGACCTTGGCTGCGGCCTAGGCTATCTCAAAGGCTACCTTGACAAAAGATCTCCCAATTACCATTCGTACTTGGGCGTAGACCTAAGCGAAGAAATGGTGCGGGGTGCGCGAAAAAGGTTTGGCGAAAACGAACGCGCCCGCTTTGTGAAGCGCGACATCCTCGCCGAGCCTTTTTCGGCAAACGAATTCGACGTGGGTTTCCTCATCAGCGTCCTCGGTTATCGGATCGGAGCGGACCCAGAAGGGTATATGAAAACCCTGCTTCGGGAATTTTTCCGCATCAACAAAGTAGGGATCGCCTTCACCCATCTCGCACCGGGAAGGCGCGCGGATCCCACGGATTTCACCTACCCGCCGGAGGCTATGGCCGCCTGGTGCCGAAAGGAGCTTTCGGAGAAGGTGGTCCTCGATGACTGGGGTGGGGTAAGCTACGTTGTCGCAGTGTACAAGGAGTAGCGCGATCCTAAACGGAGTTTGCGGCGCGCCCTGGGGATAACCCCCTACTTCCTTTACCATTAGGGGCCAGCTATGAAAGCCATCATTTTTTCCAAGGCCCTTTACTCCACCTGGGTTTACTATAGCCCAGATCGCATTCTCTTTGACTGCGGGGAGGGAGTAAGTACGATCCTCGAGAACAAGGTCTTTGCTATCAAGCATGTGTTTCTTTCCCATGGACACGCGGACCACATCTCCGGCCTCATGGGTCTTATCAACGTGCGCAATAACGCCATGGGCGACCATGAGAAAGAGCTGCGCGTGTATTACCCTGCGGGAAGCTATTTCATTTCCGAGCTCATCACCTATTTTTCTCGCACCAACCGCAATTTGCAGTACGATCTGGAGTGGATCCCCCTCCAACCGGGCGACCGGGTCACGCTTCTTTCCGGGCGCCATCCCCGCTACATTGAGGCTTTTGCTACGGTTCATACCCGGGGCGAGCCCTCATTAGGGTACAACGTCTGCGAAGTGCGGCGCAGATTGAAACCGGAATACCGTGACCTTCCCCAAGAGGAAATCGTGGCCCTCGTGCGCGCGGGCAAAAAAGAAGAGATTTCTGAAACCTACGTGCAGTATCTCTTCTCGTACGGTGGGGATTCGGTGCCTCTGAACCCTCGTCTGATCAACGGAACGGAGGTCCTCCTCCATGAGGCCACGTTTTTGGACGAGGAGGATCGCAAGGAATACAAACACTCCACAGTTTGGGAGGCCATCGAAGTAGCGAAAAAGGCAGGGGTGCAAAAGGAGCTCATCCTTTTCCACCTTTCCAGCCGCTACCGCTGGGAGCTAAAAGAGATCGAGGAAAAAATCGCGAATTTGAATTTGCCTTTCCGGGTAAGGATCATTCCCCCGGACGAAGTGGTGGAGATCGAATAAGGAGGTGCTGGTGGGAAAATACATTCGGATTGTGACGGAGATCCCCGGGCCGAAATCCCGGGCGGTGATGGCGGAAAAGGAACAGTGGGTAGCGCGCCCCTTAAGCCCCCTTTCCCCGGCGTTCGTGGCCAAAGCGGAGGGGGTCGTCGTGGAGGATTTGGACGGGAACAGGCTCCTGGACTTTTCCGGCGGCTGGGGTTGCCTCAATGTGGGCCACAACCACCCCAAGGTGCTCGCCGCCATCCGCGCCCAAGTGGAGCGCTTTATCCACACGGATTTTACCGCTATTCCCTATGAACCCTATGTGGAACTTGCTAAAAAGCTCGCGCAACTTGCTCCTGGGCCTACGCCGAAGAAATGTGCCTTCTTTAACTCTGGCGCGGAGGCGGTGGAGAATGCTGTAAAAATCGCGCGGGCTGCCACGGGAAGAAAGGCGATCCTGGTCTTTGAAAACGCCTTTCACGGCCGAACCCTTCTTACCATGACCATGACCCACAAAGCCATCCCGTATAAGGCCGGATTCGGCCCCTACGCTTCGGACGTGTTCCGGCTTCCTTACCCCTATCCCTACCGGAATCCCATCCCCGTGGAGGAAATCGAGCGAAGGATGCTCGCCCTGGTGGACCCTAAAGAGGTGGCCTGCTGTGTGGTGGAACCCGTAATCGGCGAGGGCGGGTTTATCGTTCCGCCTCCGGAATTTCTCCCGTTTTTGCGGGAGCTAGCCAACCGCTACGGTTTCCTTTTGGTGTGCGATGAGGTGCAAAGCGGAGTGGGGCGGACGGGGAAGTTCTTCGCCTGCGAACACTTCGGCGTGGAGCCAGACCTCATCTGTGTGGCCAAATCCATTGCCTCTGGACTTCCCCTTTCCGCAGTGATCGGGAAGGCGGAGATCATGGACTCCCTAATTCCTGGAGCCATCGGCAGCACGTACGGCGGAAACCCCGTGGCTTGTGCGGCAGCTCTCGCCGTTTTAGAAATCATTTTCGAAGAGGATCTCCTCTCCCGAGCACAAAAACTTGGTGAGATCATCAAGAGCGAGCTTGAGAAGATGAGCGCAAAGTTTCCGGTTATCGGCGAGGTCCGCGGCCTTGGAGCCATGGTGGGGATGGAGCTCGTGAAGGACCGGCAGACCAAAGAACCCGCTTCGGATGTGACCAAAGCGGTGCAGATGGAAGCCCTGCGCCGCGGCGTCATCTTCCCCACCGCTGGCCTCTACGGAAACGTCATTCGCTTCCTTCTCCCCCTCACCACCCCAGAAGACGCTTTGTTAGAAGGCCTTGCCATGTTAGAGGAGGCTTTCCAAACCGTGCTCACTACAAAACCCGTTTGAGCAGGGCAAAGGAATAGGGAAGAAGGCGGAGGGTCCCGGAAAAGGACTCTCCGCTTTCTTTTTCCCTGAACTTTCCTGAAGGAAGTGCGAGTTCGACTTCCTCGTTTCCGGCGTTTACGGCAAGAAGAACAGCACCGGAAAGGTGGGGCCGGCAAAGGAGGAAAGCCCGGCGAAAGGCTTGGATGAACCGCAGTCCTCCGGAAACCAACGCTTCCTCTTCCCTCCTCCACCTCGCGAACCTCTGAAAAGCGGAAAGTATAGGATGCTCCTCCTTTGCTTCTTGCCAAGGAAAGCACCGGCGGCAATCGGGATCCTCCCCGCCCTCGAGCCCCACTTCATCCCCATAATAGATTGCGGGCGCACCGGGATAGGAAAAGAGAAAAGCCGCGGCCAAAACTACCCGACGCATATCCCCACCAGCCAGGGTCAAAAACCTTGGCTTATCGTGGCTTCCCAAAAGGTTATAAGAAGAAAAATTTGCCCAAGAGGGGTAGCTCCGCCAAAGGGACCAAAGGTAGCGGCAAAATCGGTGGGAATCCCATGCTTCTTTGGCAAAGAATTGGACCAAGGCCTCCCAAAGCCGGTAATTCATGACCCCATCGAGGGCGCGATGCCGAAACCAGGGGATCCCCAGGCCCATGACTTCCCCCAAAACGTACGCTTCCGGATTAACCGCCTTCACAGTATTGTAGATCTCGCGCACGAAATCTGGGGGCAAATATTCCACCGTGTCCAGGCGCCAACCGTCAATTTCGAAATGCACAAGCCAGTAGCGAACCACAGAGAGGAGATATTCCCTGACCTTTGGGTTATCGTGGTTCCACTCCGGAAGGGTGGGGCAGCCCGCCCAGCAGGAGTATCCCGGCTCTTCCTCCTCCCAAACAAACCAGTCAAAGTACGGGGAAAAAGGCCCTTTTTCTTTCGCGTCCCTAAAGAAAGGATGTCCGCTTCCGCAGTGATTGAAAACTCCATCAAGGATAATGCGCATCCCGCGGCGATGGAGCTCAAAAACTAGAGTTTTCAGGGCTTGATCACCGCCTAAAACAGGATCCACCTGAAAGTAGTCCTCCGTGTCGTAGCGATGATTGGTGGAGGCGCGAAAAATCGGGGTGAGGTAGAGAGCGCTTACACCAAGACTATCGAGGTAATCGAGCTTTTCCAGAATTCCCCAAAGATCGCCGCCAAAGAGACTCGTAGGCGTAGGCGCTTCTCCCCAAGGACGCACGTAAGGCGGGTCATTGCGTGGATCGCCGTTTCGAAAGCGATCGGGAAATATCTGATAAAAAACGGCCTTCCGCACCCAAGAGGGCGGCTGGATACCTTTCACTTCCATCGAGTTAGAATCTCCTCGCGCTGGAAAATTTTGATTCCGAGATAAAGAAGCCCCGCATTCAAAGCTAAAAGAGCCGCTCCTTCAATGGCCACGAACTTAAGATCCACCGCGGTGAGCCGGGCAGAATACACAATGAGGGGAATGAGGGCGGGAACCACCGCAAGACCAGCGAATTGATAAGCAGCACGGGAGTCAGTGGACCGCGAGGAAATGATCATGGCCACAAGAGCCGCAAAAAGGGCTAAAAGCGGGGACAACACAAAAATGGAAAGAAGCCAGGGCAGGGAGAGGATCCCCATGGGAATACCGCCGGGAATCATGAGGGTTGCCGCAAGAAGAAAAAGTGCGAACACAACCCAGGTAAGAAAAACAGAAGGGATCACAGCCACCAGGGACTTTCCCAAAAAGAGTTCGAGATCTGAAAGCGGGGTGGCCAAAAGGGGTTCCAGCGTTCCCTGCTCCTTTTCGCCCACCACGGAATACACGCCGAGCGTGACGGGAATCATCACGGGAAGGATGAGGAAATAGAGAAGGGCGGCGTTGAAAAGGGCGGCCTGGGCCTCCAAGGGGAGGGCGCGGCCTTGCCACACCATGTATCCCGCAAATCCCCCCATGAAAAGGGGCATGAAAAGGCAACTAAAAACCACCATTTTTATGCGGAAAAGCTCCGACCACTCTTTTAAAACCAAAATCTTAATGCGCATCCTCGCCTTCCAAGAGCTCCAAATATACCTCTTCCAGGGTCCGCGCTTCCTCTGCCACGTACACGATTTCCGCGCCCAGCTCCACGAGCTTCCTTATGAGTACGGGATTGTGGCGCTGGGGATCGTCCACGCTCACAAAAAGCTTTTCCCCATCGAGATGGATCTCCCGCACAAAAGGAAGGTCAAGGTCAGGAATTTCCGAAAAGGGCTCACGGAGGGTGATCACCACCCGCCGGCCAAAAATTCGGCGTTTCAGCTCCTCCGGTGTTCCCAAAGCCACAAGCCTTGTTTTCAAAAGGGCCACGCGGTGACAGAGGCGTTCGGCCTCGGAAAGGTTGTGGGTGCAAAGGAGAATGGTCCTTTTTTCCTGGGTAAGCTCGGCCAAAAGCTCCCGGACCTCTTTGGCGGCCTCCGGATCCAGGCCGCTTGTGGGCTCATCCAAAAGGAGTACAGGCGGGTCATGCACGAGGGCCCGAGCCAACGCCAAGCGCTGCCGCATCCCTTTGGACAAAGTGGCCACAGGCTCTTCGGCTCTTTCGGAAAGGCCCACCAAGTCCAGGGTTTCTTCGATCCGACGAGCGTTGCGCACACCATAAAGCTCGGCAAAAAACCGGAGATTGGCGCGCACGGAAAGCCGCTTATAAAAACCCGGGTTCTCCGGGACGATTCCGAGTTTGGGTCGGACCTTCTCGGGCTCTTTATTCACACAATATCCCGCCACCCAGGCTTCTCCGGAGGTGGGCGCAAGGAGCCCAGCGAGCATGCGGACGGTGGTGGTTTTCCCCGCACCGTTTGGACCCAAAAGGGCTAACATCTCCCCCGGTTCAACCTGCAAAGAGAGATCCTCAACAGCGAGGCGAGGGCCAAAAGCCCGGGTGAGATTGACCGTTTTGATCATCGCGCGAGGGCCGGTTTCCAAGCCTTGGCTTCGAGGGCCATAGTCACAAGCCCAGGCCGCAGAAGCCGCAGGGGCCAGGGACCCTGGACCTCCACAAACCCCACCTTTTTGTAGGAGCGAATGGCCCGGATATTCTCCCGATGCACGTGCAGCACGACTTTTCTCAGACCAAGCTCCTCAAAGGCGTAGGAAAGAAGAAGGTGCAAGGCCTCGGGACCATATCCCTTTCCCCAACAGTCCTTTTCCCCAAGCACAATTCCTACCTCCGCTACACCCTCTTCCCAGCGAATCGTGTGCAGGCTGCAATTTCCGATATGTCTTCCATCGGAAAGAACGATGGCGAAATGAAGAGAATCCGGGGAGGTATAGACGCGATGGAGCCATTCCTCCCAAGAAGTGGGGAGGAGCGGCCAGGCCGGGAGAATCCAGCGGGCAATTTCCGGGTCAGCTACCCACGCCCGGGTTCTCCGAAGATCCTCCGGCTGGAGGGTTCTGAGCCTGAGCCGCTCCCCCACAAGTTCCATCCCCTACCTCACCGCAAAAACCACGGTTGCACGGGAAAGAGCGAGGCGAAAAGGAGGGAAATTACGCTCATGAGCTTGATCAAGATGTCCAACGAGGGGCCGACTGTATCCTTGAGCGGGTCTCCCACAGTATCCGCCACCACTCCAGCCGCGTGGGCCTCGGAACCCTTCCCGCCGAAATGCCCTTCCTCCACGTATTTTTTGGCGTTATCCATGGCCCCTCCCGCGTTCGCGCAGAAGATGGCCAGCATGATCGCGGAAAGGAGGGCACCCACGAGGAATCCCGCCAAGGCGTAGCGGCCAAAAACGAGTCCAACGAAGAGGGGAAGGACAACGGCCAGGAGGGAGGGCACGACCATGCGGCGAACCCCGTTGTGGGCAGTGATGGTGATGCACTTGCGATAATCCGGTGTCGCTTCTCCACTCATGAGCTTGGGGTTTTCCCGGAACTGCCGGCGGATCTCCTGGACCATCACGTCCGCCGTGCGGGAGACAGCCCGGATGAGCATAGCGGAGAAAACATAGGTGAGCATGGCCCCGGTGATCAGCCCAGCCATCACAAGGCCACCCACTTCTGGGCTCACGAGGGGCACATTGGGCAGATGTACCTCTTCGGCCCTTCCCGCAGCGGACCAAAGGTACGCGGCAATAAGACCGATGGCAGCGAACGCCGCGGAACCAATGGCAAAGCCTTTTCCAATGGCAGCGGTGGTGTTTCCAATGGAGTCCAAAACATCGCACTGCTCGCGCACATGGGGATCGAGCTTGGCCATGGTGGCGATTCCCGCGGCGTTATCGCCGATGGGGCCGTAGGAGTCCATGGAAACCATGATGCCCACGAAGGTGAGCATGCCCATGCCCGCGAAGGCCACGGCCAAAAGCCCGCCGAGCTGGTAGGCAACGATAATGGCCACAGCAATGACCAAACACACAAGGAGGCTGGAGGACATGCCTACGGCCATGCCCTCGGTCACTCCAACAGCCGGACCGGACTGGTACATGCGCGCCAGCTCCCGTGTGGGCCGATACCGCGCAGAGGTGTAGTACTCGGAGATAAAGCCGATGAGAACGCCACTCACAATGCCCAAAAGGAGGGAGAAGAAGGGCACGAAGTTGAACGGCGATAGAGCCGTGGTCAGGGCGGCGAAGCCCGCGGTAAGCAAAGCAGCGAGGGTGAAACCGTTCATGAGGATACGCTGCATGTCTTTCTGGCGGCGGGAGTAGCGGATGTACAGGACCGCAAGAAGGCTAGCGAAAATGCCTCCACCACCGTAAAGGAGAGGAAGCAGCACAAACCACCAGTAGTTCGCTTCAAACTGAGCAAGATCCCTGAAGCCATAACGGGAAATGAGGTCCCAAATGTCGGGGTTATAGCGTCCTACGTACATGTAAAGGGCGATGACGATCACAGCGATGATGGACCCCACGAAGGACTCAAGGAGATCAGCGCCAAGGCCGCCGACATCGCCCACATTGTCGCCCACGTTGTCGGCGATGGCCGCGGGATTGCGGGGATCATCCTCAGGAATTTTGAGCTCCACTTTGCCCACAAGGTCCGCGGCCATGTCCGCGGCTTTCGTGTAGATCCCGCCGCCCACGCGATCAAAGAGGGCCACCAAAGAGGCACCCGCGGAGTAGGCGGAAACGATGAGAGCTGCCTTGATGAAGTTCACATCCGCTCCAGGAATGCCAAAGATGGTTTTGGTGGTGATTTGCACCGTAGCTGGATCGAATTCCCGGCGGAAAAGCCAGATAACGAAGACCAACCCTGCCGCGGAGAGTCCGGCCACCCCCAGCCCCATTACTGAGCCGCCCGTGAAGGCCACAGTCAGAGCCTCGCGGAGGGAGCGGCGAACGGCGTGAGTGGTGCGGGCATTGGCCAAGGTGGCGGCGTTCATCCCGATAAACCCTGCCGCCATGGAAAGTCCAGATCCCACCCAGAAGGACACTGCCACTTCCCAGTAGAAAATGGCCCAGAGGATGGCGCCGATTATGAGGAGGGTTACAGCCATGACCTTGGCCTCCGCGATCATGAAGGCCCAGGCTCCCTCCCGAATAAACCCCTGGATCTGACGCATCCTTTCATCGCCAGCTTCCCGGCGCAGCACGTAGTACGTTCCGTAAGCGGACCAGAACAAGGCAGCTACCGCCACGAGGCCACTCGTGGCCAGAATCACTCCCATAAACCCTCCTTTCGCTTGAGTTTGCGTGACCTCACCAAAATCGGCGGTACTCTACACCTTGCCAGAATCCCCTTCAACCACGCAGATGTTAGCTTCTAAAGCCTAGACATTTGTCCAAAAGCGAAGCGACAAAACGGCCACCCATGAAAGCCAAGGGGCCATGCCCCCGAGTGTTATTCCCGCTACCGTCGCATCAGGACGCGGAAAGGAGGTCGCGGTGATGAAAAGATTTGGGATATGCGTGATCTTGGGGGCCGCGCTCGCTTTGGGCGCCATGGCCGAACCAGTGGCGGTGAAGCTCTCCCCGGAAGAAGAAATCGCCGCCTTAAGGGATGCCTGGGAGGGCGTGGTCCAGTTTTGGGAGGGCTTCGTTAAGGAAATCAAGGGCGCGGTAAATACTCTCAGCGCAACTGATCAGGACCTCTCGGCCAAATACCGGGCCCTGGCCATCCAGCTCAAGGACCTCGAGGCCAAGCTTCTCCAGTTCCAGGATGTATGCTCCCGCGTTCCCGGGCTGGAAAGGAGCGTGAACGATTGTCTGGGCCGGGTGAGCGAACTTCGCAAAGCCTTAGACGATGCCGTAGCCACCTTTAAGGAAGTCGACCAAGGCCTTGCGGAAAGCATCGCGGGCTTGGCCGAACAGGTAAGCGCTTTAGAAAGCGCGGTCAAAGCGCTCGACGAAAAAATCGCTGCTCTCTCCGCGGAACTTGAGGGGAAGGTGGACGCGTTGGCCGCGGACTTTTCCGAAAAGCTCGAGGCTTTATCTGGGGAGTTTGCGGAGCAAGTAAACACTTTAGCTGTGGACTTCTCTAGAAGGCTCGAGGCGTTCTCCTCGAATATAGGGGAAAGCATAAGCGGGCTTTCTATGAAACTGGAGAGCGTAGAAACGAGGGTGGCCACGCTGGAATCCTATGATATTGGCAACCTTTCTCGGCGTGTGCTCAGCCTCGAGCAGGCCATCCAAGCGGTACAGATCAAAATCGAAAATAACCGGGAGAAGATCGCGGCCCTGGAGAAGACCCTCGGCGGCCTGACGGCGGACATCTCCACGCTAAAGGAATCTGTGCTCACCTTGGAAGCGCGGGTCACCGATCACGACTCAAGGATTCAGGCCGTGGAGGAAACGATCGGGACGAATGTGCAGGACATCGTGGATCGGCTGAACATGGTGCAGGCGCTGGCTGTGCTCGGCCTTTTGGCGGGCATCGGCGCAATAGTCCTTGTGCTTTTGGGAATCGGAGGATAAGGGAAAGGGCGCGGCCTCCCCGCGCCCTTTTTCTTTGCCTTCGAATGTAACAAAAGTTACACTCAGGAGGCTCGCATGGATTTGGGAAAGGAACTCAAGATCTGGCGTCTAAAGCACGGGCTCAGCAAAAGAACCCTTGCACAAATGCTCGGTGTCTCCGTCCCTACCTTAACCCGCTGGGAAGAGGGGTTGGTGGAGCCCCACGACTACCACCTCCATAAACTCCGGGAGTTTTTGGAAAAAGAGGGGAAAAACGAGCCTCTTTTCCGCCCATGATCACCGCCATCCGCCGCTTGGAAATCTCGGGCTTTAAATCCTTTCGCCACTTGAACCTCGAGTTTTTCCCGGGGTTCACGGCCATTGTGGGCGAAAACGGCGCGGGAAAGTCCAACCTTCTTGAGGCCATCATGTTCGTGTTAGGGCGAAGATCCAAGGGGCTCCGCGCTGAACGCCTGGAACACCTCCTCCATACCCCTCCGGGCGGCGAGCCCGTGGAGGAAGCCGAGGTCACCCTCGTTTTGGATAACCGTTCCGGAGTCTTCTCCGAGCTTTTTGCGGAGCCGCAGGTCGTCCTTTCCCGCCGCATCAGAAACGGCTCCACCACGTATCGGCTCCAGGGGCGGCTTGCCTCCGCCCGGGAAGTGGAAGCCCTCCTCGCCCTCGCCCATATCGATCCCAATGGCTACCACATTGTGGAACAAGGCACGGTCACGGATGTCTTGGAGGGCTCCGCCCGCCGAAGAAGGGAAATCCTCGAGGAGGTCGCGGGAATCCAAGCCTATGAGGAGCGGAAGGCGAAAGCCGTAGAGGAACTCGGCCGCGTAAAGGAAAGATTGAATACCGGAAGAATTCTTCTCGCGGAGCGCCGGGCAAGGCTCGCCGAGCTCTTTCGCCAGCGGGAGGCAGCCCTCACCTTCCAAAGCCTTTCCGCAGAACGCGAGAAAATCCAAGCTACCCTGGTTTTTCAGCGCTACGAACTCAAGCGAGCGGCCCTGGAGCGGGCGCTGGCCCAGGCTGAACGCTTGCGGGAAGAGGTGGAGGCTCTGGCTCAGGAGGTGGATCGCCTGGACCGGGAGATCGAGGAGCGCGAACGCGCCTCCCCCCTTTCCCGCGGTTTTCCCGAGGACGATCTTACTGACCTCATCCGCAAAGTGGAGCGGCTCAGGGCTGAGGTTTCCGGGAAAGAGGCGGCCCTGAAACTCCTGGACCGGGAAATCCTCACCTTGCAACAGGCCGTGCGGGATCTTTCCCGTTCTGCACCTTCAGGAAGACCTCCGGAAGCAGTGCAAGCCATCCTCGACCTCGGCTGGGACGGAATTTTGGGGACCTTAGGTGAGCTCGTGCGCGCCCAAGACGGGTTCGAGCAGGCCCTGGCCACGGCTTTGGGAAACCACGTCCACGACTTAGTCGTCACTTCTCGGGATTTGGCGTTGGAATGCGTGCGCTACCTAAAGGAAAAAGGGCTGGGCCGCGCGCGCTTTCTGCCCCTGGATAAACTCCTCCTCTCCCCGATTTCCCCGCAAGCGAGAAGCGCCAAGAATCTTCCTGGGGTCCTCGGGTTCCTCGCGGATTTTGTGGATTGCCCTCCGGAGGTGCGGCCGGCCCTCCTCTATGTGCTCGGCGATACCTTGGTAGCGGAAAGTTTGGAGGCAGTGCGCACTGTTGAAGGCGTGCGCGTGGTCACCGTGGATGGCGACCTCCTGGAGCGGGGCGGCGCGATCCTGGGCGGGGCCACCAAAAAGGCTCGGGATTCGGGCCTCACCAGCCGACAGGAGGAGCTCCGCCGCCGCGAGGAGGAAAGAAAAGAACTGGCAAAGGAAATCGAGCGCCTTTCTTTGGAGCTCTCGCAGGCAGAAGAAGAACTTTCCCAAAAGGCCAGGGAAAGGGCAGAAGCCCAGGCAAGCCGGGCCAAAGAGGAAGCCGAGCTTTTGGCCCTGCGCGAGCGGCGCCGCGAAATCTACCGAGAGCTGGAAAAAAAGCGGGCTTCTCTCTTCCGCTACGAACGGGAAGCCGCGGAAATCCAGGGCGAGCTCTCCGCCTTGGGGGATGTAGCCAAACCCGCGGAGCTCGTACCGGGCTCCCCGGAGGTTCTCCAAGCACGACTCCGCCAAATCGAGCGAGAGTTGGCGAGTTTGGGACCCGTGAACCTTTGGGCGATCGAGGAGTACGAAGCGGCGCTAGCGGAAGTGAACGAACTGAAGGACAGGGTAGCCACTCTCGAGCGGGAGAAGGAGGAGATCGAAAGGTTTATTGCGGAAATCGAGCGGAAGAAGCGGGAAAAATTCTTGGACACCCTTTCCCAAGTTTCCCAAGAACTGAACCGTCTTTTCGTTCGGCTCTTCGGCGGCGGGGAGGCGAAGCTCGCCTTGGCCGAACCGGGGAACATCGCCTCGGACCTCCTCATCCAGGTGAGGCTTCCGGGAAAGGAACTGCGGGTTTTGGACGCCCTTTCCGGAGGGGAGAAGACCCTCGTGGCCATCGCTTTCGTCTTGGCCTTGGCCGCCGGCCGTCCGGCGCCCTTTTACCTTTTGGACGAAGTGGACGCCGCTTTGGACCGGGCAAATTCCGAACGCTTGGCCGGCCTCCTTAGGGAATACGCAAAGAATGCACAGGTGATCGTGGTCTCCCACAACGAGGAACTCGTGCGCCATGCGGACCGGATCTATGGGGTTGTCCTGCGCCACGGAGCCTCCGAAGTTTTGGGATTGGAGCTTGTGGGCCATGCTTGAGGTTTTAGAGCCAGAGCGGTTCAACCGAGCAGATTGGGAGGAGCTTTTCCGGGAAGCCACCCGGGGGCTGGATCCTTGGGCCTTGGATTTGATGGCCCTCATCGGCAGATTCCGACAGTTCCTGCAAGAAAAGCCTGTGGAGATGCGCATACCTGGCCGCATGATTTTCGCAAGCTCCGTTCTTTTGCGAATGAAATCAGAGCAAATGGAGAGAAAGCCCACGCTCGCGGAGGCGGTGGAAGTGGTTTTGGCTGCAGCGGAAGAGGAAAGCACTGAAGAGCCGGAAGTCTATGTGGCACCGGAGCTTCGGCTGCCCTTGCGGCGCCGGCCCAAGGCCCGCCTCACTTTGTCGGATTTGCGCCGAGCTTTCCTTGCGGCCATGGCGAAACCTCCGCGCCCTTCACAGCGCAGCGCATCCGCAGAATCACCCCTCCGCGTGGAGGAAGAGCCCTTCAGCCTTCGGGCTTTGAACCTCCTGCGAAAGCTCCTTGCGCTTGTCAATGGCCACCGGGTAATTCCTTTCTCCCAAATCCTTGAGCGGGGGGATCCCAAGGAGCGCGTGGCGCGATTTATGGAGCTTCTTCACCTTGCCGGAAACGGAAAAATCCACCTCTTCCAGCAGGAATTCCTGGGCGAAATCTACATCGAAGTGCCCTATGATTCCTCCCAAGGCGCTGGTTGAGGCAGCTCTATTTTTGGCTGACCGCCCCCTCTCCCTCGCGGAGCTTTCCCAAAAGCTTGGTCTCGATGAGCATGTAGTCCTCCGGGTTTTGGGCCAGCTTTCCGAGGAATTGGAGGAGCCGCACCGCGGAATCGAATTGGCCCAGGAAAGCGGAGGCTATGTGCTCCGCGTGAAAAGAGAAATTGCTGAACGTGTGCGGGCTTTCGCTCCAAACCAAGATCTTTCGGAACAAACCCTCAGGACGCTGGCGGTCATTGTCGCCAGGGCTCCTGTGCCCCAGGCGGAGGTGGTGAAGCTCCGCGGCCAGCGGGCCTATGCCCACATCAAAGAGCTGATTTCTCGGGGGTTTGTCCAGGCGGAAGACCGGGGCACCACGAAGCTTCTTCACGTCACGGAGGAACTTCTCCAGTATTTCGGCGCAAAAACGCTGGATGAGCTTCGCTCCGCCCTCGAAAACCCGTGTAATGGGCCAGGAGATCGTTACCACCCCTGAGGGCCCAGCCAAGAGCCCAATCCGCGCTGATCCGGTCCAGCACATGCGGCGGGAAAAGGACGCACTCCTCATCCATAGCCGAATTCCCGAAAATTGCCTTCGAGCGGTCTCGGCGATGCTCCCGCAAGTGAGGTAAGTCTTCACCAGCTTCATCCTTTTGCTTCTAGTTTATCGGAAGCGTCCATCTTTGGTGCTCCTCCTTTCCTTCAAGCTTTCTTAGGGGGAGCACCGGCTTTCTTCAACCACTCTACCGCTACCCTCTCTGCCCGGTAACGATGTCCTGGCGCACCAAGAGCCCCGTTGACGAAAGCGGGGGCATCGGCTAGGATGTGTTTTGTCTTCCCAGGAGGTGACCCAAACCTTGGAGACAACGATGGAACAGGTAAGCACAGCCACTGGTTGGCTTGCTCATGCGGTAGGAAAGAGGAAGGAAGCTATTGCTCGCGTCTTTCTGCGTTCGGGCACGGGAAAAATTTGGGTGAATGGCCGCCCGGCGGAGGAGTATTTCCGGGCCTTCGCCTTCACCCAGGATTACCTTAATCGCCATTTGCTCACGCCCTTTTACCTTACGGGAACCCTTGGCCGCTACGACGTGCGGGCCCGCATCGAGGGCGGCGGCCCCACGGGACAGCTGGAGGCCCTCCGGTTGGGCATCTCCCGCGCCCTTGTGGCCCTCGTTCCCGAATTCAAAAAGACCTTGAAGGACGCAGGGCTCCTCACCCGCGACGCCCGCGAAGTGGAGCGCAAGAAATACGGGCGCAGGAAGGCCCGCAAGAAGGAACAGTACTCCAAGCGGTGAGCGGTGATGAAAAAGGGAATCCATCCGGAAGTGTATCGGGCTATTGTGCGCTGCAACTGCGGGGCGGAGTTTGAAACTCTCTCCACCAAAAAGGAACTCCACGTGGACGTATGCATCGAATGCCATCCACTTTTTGGCGGGAAACAGGCCGCTGTAGTGGACACTGAGGGTCGCATCGAGCGTTATCACCGGCGGTACGGAAAAAAGTAAATGCCCTTAGGCGGCCAAGCGGTAATCGAGGGCGTTCTCATTTCCGATGGCAAAAGGGCCGCTTTGGCCGTACGCCGCCCCGATGGCTCCATCGCCGTGGAGGACCTCCCTGTGCCCTCGTTCCCCCGGCTTGAACGCATTCCCCTTGTGCGTGGCCCAATCAGACTGTACCAGCTTCTTTCCCTGGGCCTGCGGGCCCTTTCGCGCTCCGCGGAACTCGCCTATCCCGAGGAAAAAACGTCGGCTTGGGACTTCGCCCTGGCTTTGAGCCTAGCCCTCCTTTTGGTCTTGGGTGGGTTCATCGCCCTGCCCTTTTTCCTCGCAAGCCGCCTGGGCTTGGAAAGTCGGGTGCTCCTCAACCTCGTGGAGGGGGGAATCCGTGTGGCCTTTTTCATCGCTTATCTTGCGGGGATTTCGCTTCTTCCCGACATTCGCCGCATTTTTCAATACCACGGCGCGGAACACAAAGCTGTCCATGCCTACGAAGCGGGAGCTCCAGAGTTATCGGAGGCTCTGAAGAAAAGCCCCCTTCATGCGCGCTGCGGCACAAATTTTGTCTTCCTTTTCGTGGTTGTCGCCATCCTTCTTTTTTCTTTGGTTCCAGCGGGAAGCTTTTGGAGCAGGCTTCTTTTGCGCATTGCCCTCATACCGGCAGTGGCGGCCATCACCTATGAGCTTTTGCAGCTGGGGGCAAAAACGCCCTTCCTAAAACCCCTCCTTTGGCCGGGGCTGTGGTTTCAAAAGCTCACGACGCGGGAGCCTGCCCCAGACCAAGTGGAAGTGGCTCTGTCTGCACTTTCTCAAGTTCTTGCTGCGCGCAATTCCTCCACCACGGAATAGGGAACTTTTACCAAACCCAGGCTTTCTTTGACCGACCCGGGGCCGTGGTCATCAGAGCCGCCGGTGGCGATAAGTCCGAGCTCCGCAACCAAAGCAGGGATTTCCCCAAGGCGCGGGTTCAAAGGCCGCGCGTTCGTCTCATACGGGTAGAAAACCTCCACGGCGCGGAGGCCCTGCTCGCGAAGGGCGGAGAGGACCTTTCGCCAGTCGGAGAAGGAGTGGAAACCGGGGTGGGCCAAAGCCGCCACCCCGCCGGAAGCCCGAATAGCCTCGATCACCTGAGCGCTGGTGGGCCGGGCCAGGGGCACATAGCAGAGCCCCTCATCCCCCAAATACACGGTGAACGCCTCCTCCAACGTGGCCACCACCCCCCGCTCCACCAGCACCGAAGCAAGATGCGGCCTTCCCACCGAACCTTGGGCCTTGGCCCGCACCTCCTCGTAGGTGATGGGCAACCCCAAAACATCCCGGCATTTCTCCACCATCGCCTGCATCCGAAGATCCCGAGCTTGGGCCATCCAGCGGAAAAGCTCCTTCATCGCCGGGTGTTTGGGATCCACGAAATACCCGAGGATTTCCCCTCTTTCTCCCAGGATCTCTGCCTTCACCTCCACTCCGGTGATGACCTCAAGACCATCGACTTCTGCACTGGGAGCGGAAAGATCCGGACCAATCGTGTCGTGGTCCGTTACGGCGATGGCGCAAAGCCCGAGGCCTTTTGCGCGGGAAATAAGCTCAGTGAGCGTTTGCGTTCCGTCGGACCATTTTGTGTGCAAATGCAGATCAGCCCAGCGTTCCACTTTGCTTCTCCTTGAACACCCGGTCTAAAATGGCGTTCACCATGGCTTTTGCCCGCTCCGTTCCGTAGAGTTTAGCAAGTTCCACGGCTTCGTTGATCACCACCTCCGCTGGGGTATCGGTATAAAGGAGCTCGAAAAGCCCAAGGCGCAGAATATTGCGGTCCACAAGGGGAAGGCGGTCCAGGCCGAAGCCCCAAGCGCGTTCGTGAATGATACGATCGATTTCTTCCTTGTGGTTCAAAACGCCGTCCACCAGAAACTCCGCAAATTCCAGAGCTTCTTTGGGCAACGCTTCTTCAGAAAGAAGATCTTTCGGGGAAAGTTCCAGGAATTCCCGGCGGTACAGGGCCCGGAGAGCCGCTTCCCGTGCTTTCCTCCGCATCAGGCCCTACGGCGCGCCCCGTGCACGACCACTTCCACCTCTTGCACTTTAAGCCCCGTGCGCTGGGAAACCTCAGAGGTGAGGAGCTCCTGGAGGCGTTCGGCAAGGTCGGGAATATTTGCCTCCTCAGGAAGGCGCAAAAACACGCGAATGAGAAGTCCCTCATCGCGGGAACGGAGTTGAATACGGAAAGGCGTTTCCTCAAACTCCTGGGCAAGAAGACCTTGCACAAGTTGAGCCACGGTCTGAGGGGTGATGAGGATCAACCCGCGGGGGCCAGGCAAACGCAAGGGACGATAACGCTCAATCTTTCCCGCCCAAAGGGCCAGACAGAGGAAGGAGCCCACGAGGAACGATGCCGAAAAAATCCCCAAAATCACGCGAATCCAGAGCTCTGGAATGGCGATGTTCCCCAAAACCGCAGTCGAGGTAACTCCTGCGGCACCAAGCGCCGTCAAGACCCCGGCCAGGAAAAGAAAGAGGGCCTCAGCCCAAAGAAAAAAGCTCATTGCACCTCCTGAGGAAAGATCATGCGCACCACTTCCACATCCACCGCTTCCACGGGAAGAGCGGTCATCTTTTCCACCTCGTTTTTCACCTTTTCCTGAAGCTCCTGGGTTATCTGGGGAATCGCCCGGCCATATTCCACAGCGATGCGCAAGCTCACCCGCACCCTTCCGCCGAGGAGCTCCGTGTCCACATGGCGGCGGGCCGCTGGCCCGCGGGGGAAGGGTGTTCCCTCCGGCGAGAAGATCCCCGGAGTTTCCGAAATGGCCAACGCGGCAATGGTGGAGATCACATCCCGAGCAATGTTGATCCGCCCCGCTTCCTCAAGTTCTTGCTCATTCCGCGGCATCTTCCCCTCCCTCCAGCTCCAGCTCGGGCAGGAAAACCTCCTGCACGTAAACGTTAACTTCTTTCGCCCGCACTCCCGCGAACCCCTCCAGGGCTTCCCGCACGGCCTGTTGCACACCCTGGGCCACTTCGTGGACGGGATAGCCGTACATAACGGCGATTTTCACGTTCACGCTGATGACCCCTGGTTCGGGAAAATCCAATTCCACCCCGGACTCGCCGCCCAAAACGCCCATGAACCCCTTAGGGTGCCAGAGTTTCACGCCCTCGATCTGGTCCACGGTTTTTCCCACAATGGCTGCGAGGACCTCCGGCCGCAGGACAAGACGACCGAAGGGAAGTTGTACCTCCACTCGGGCTTCCGCCATCTCAGCTCACCCTCTCCACATAAGCTCCGGTCCGCGTATCCACGCGGATCACGTCACCGACCTCCACGAAAAGGGGGACCTTCACCACCAAACCCGTTTCCAAGGTGGCCGGCTTTTCGCCACCGGTGGCGGTATCGCCCCGCACGCCCGGCGGGGTTTCCACCACCCGGAGATCCACGAAGTTGGGGGGTTCCACCTTCACGAGCTCTCCCTGGTAGTACAGGCCGGTCACCTCCATCCCCTCCAGGAGGAAGCCGCGGATGGGCTCGATCACCGCCGCGGGAATCATCCGCTCCTCGAAGGTTTCCTTGTCCATGAATACGAAGGTGTCGCCGCTTTGGTAGAGGTACTGCATAGGGCGGAACTCCAAATAGGCGGCCTCAAGGTTGTCGGAGTCCCGCAGGGTCTCGCTCAGGACCTGGCCGGTGCGGAGGTTGCGGAGTTTCGCGCGCACGAAGGCCCCGCCGCGGCCGCGCTTTACGTGCTCGAACTCCAGGACTTCGTAGAGGTTGCCGTTGTAAAGGATGGTCATGCCCCGCGTGATTTCCCCGATGGTGATCCCCATCGCTCCTCCTTTCTTGGCGTTATACCCTCAAACGCGCTTCCGAGCAAGGAAGCGATCGAAGAAGACGTGGATGAGCTGGGGAATCCAAAGGCCGACGAGCCCGGAAAGGATCCAGGAAAGATGAAAAGAGGGCAAGGCAAACCCCAAGAGGAAGAAGAGGGGAAAAAGCAAAAGCGCTAAGTAGAGGAGGCGGGTGAGGGGGCCAAGGAAGGGGTGGTGGGAAAGTCCGCGGTGGCGGAAAACCCGGGAATAGGGCCACCAAAGGAGACGAAGGGGACCCCAGCGCCGGGCGGGCCGGCTGTGGATGAGGTCCAAATCCGGGGAAAGGAAGAGGCTTCCCAAAAGGTATCCCAATCCCAAGGGAAAAAGTTCCCATTCAAGCCCCAGGGCATAAGCCCCGCTCAAAACTAGGGGGAGGAGAGCGAGTTCCCAGGCGAGATGGGTTTTTCCCTTGGGCATAAGGGGGATTTTGGCCAGCCGGGCGGCCGCGGCAACCTTGCAGCCTCCCCCCCTGCCCCGTAGAATAACTTTTAGCACCCAAAAGCCCAAAGTGCTAACCCGGGAGGTGGTGGGATGAAGATCAAGCCCTTGGGCAGTCGCGTGCTCGTGAAAAAGATCGAGGAAGAGGAGCGCCGCACCCCCGGCGGCATCGTCCTTCCCGAGTCGGTGAAGGACGAGAAGGCCGTGAAGGGGGAGGTGGTAGCCCTCGGCACCGGCGAAAAGTTCGAGGTGAAAGTGGGCGATAAAGTCCTCATCGCCGCCTACGCCGGAACCGAAGTGCGCGTAGGCGAGGAAAAATACCTCCTCGTGAAGACTGCGGACATCCTGGCCGTCATCGAGGAGTAAGGAGGTGGGTATGGCAGCGAAAGAGGTCATCTACGGGGAAGAGGCACGGCGAAAGATTCTCGCGGGCGTGGAGAAGCTGGCGAATGTGGTGCGGGTGACCTTGGGTCCCCGCGGCCGCAACGTCGGGATTGAAAAGAAATTCGGCTCGCCCGATATCGTCAACGACGGCGTGACCATTGCCGAAGAGCAGGAGTACAAGGACCCCTTCGAGAACATGGGCGCTCAGCTCGTGAAGGAAGTGGCCTCTAAAACCAACGACGTTGCCGGTGACGGCACCACCACCGCTACCATTCTCGCCCATGCCCTCATCAAGGAAGGGTTCAAGATGGTCGCCGCGGGCGCCAACCCCATGGCCCTCAAGCGCGGCATCGAAAAGGGCGTCAAAGCCGTGGTGGAGGAGCTGAACCGCATGTCCCGCAAGATCTCCGGCAAACACGAGATCGCCCAGGTGGCCGCCATCTCCGCCAACGATCCGGAGATCGGCCGCATCATCGCCGACGCCATGGAGGCCGTGGGCGAGTCCGGGGTCATCACCGTGGAGGACTCCGACACCATCGAGACCTACTACGAGGTCGTGGAGGGGATGGAATTCGACCGCGAGTATCTCTCGCCCTACTTCGTCACCGACCCAAAGAAGATGGAAGTGAACCTGGAGAACCCCTACATCCTCATCACCGACCGGGAGCTCAAAAACGCCCTGGAGCTCATCCCCATCATGGAGAAGGTGGCGCAGACGGGAAGGCCCCTCCTTGTCATCGCTAAGGACGTCACGGGCGAGGCCCTCTCCACGCTCGTCATCAATAAGCTCAAGGGGACCCTCATCTCCTGCGCGGTGAAGGCTCCGGGCTTCGGTGATCGGCGGAAGGCCATGCTCGAGGACATCGCCATCCTCACCGGCGGCGTGGTCATCGCCGAGGATGCGGGGATGGAGGTCCGCAACGCCACCCTGGACATGCTGGGCCAGGCCGAGCGGGTGCGGGTCACTCACGAGAGCACCACCATTATCGGCGGAAAGGGCAACCCCGACGCGATCAAGGCCCGCATCGAACAGATCGAGGAACAGATCAAAACCACCGACAGCGAATACGATCGGGAGAAGTTGGAGGAGCGGAAGGCCAAGCTCGCCGGTGGCGTGGCGGTGATCAAGGTCGGCGCAGCTACGGAGACGGAGCTTGAGGAGAAAAAGCACCGCTTCGAGGACGCCCTCGAGGCCACGCGGGCCGCGGTGGAGGAAGGAATCCTTCCCGGCGGTGGTGTCGCCCTCCTTCGGGCCGCTCGCGTCCTGGATAAGCTGGAGAAGGAAGTAGAAGGGGACGAGAAGATCGGGATCCAGATCCTCCGCAAGGCCCTAGAGGCGCCGGTGCGGCAGGTCGCGGGAAAAGGGGGGGTTGCGGGCG
>Ga0072500_166185_pt1 | contig 23317 bp, 23 predicted proteins | sample GBScelen77Swater_FD_63803 | JGI IMG/M metagenome (GOLD analysis project Ga0072500, IMG submission 63803) | Hot spring microbial communities from Great Boiling Spring, Nevada - cellulolytic enrichment S 77C v2 (version 2) | ecosystem: Environmental > Aquatic > Thermal springs > Hot (42-90C) ...
GGCCATCGTTGTCCGGGGAACCGGTGAGTCCCCATGGCCGACGAAGCCAAAGTGAAAGAGCTCAGCCGCCACTGGAACGAGATCATCCGTAAGCACCCGGTCACCGAAGCCGACATGAAGTACGGCTCCGGTGAGTTTTTGGATTGGATGAACCGGGTTTCCGGAACTTTCCCCTCCCGCAACTGGCAGTGGGGCTACTTCAAAAGCGCCTACGAGCGGGCAAAAGACGGGAAAATCGAGCTCGATCCGTACTATTGGGCACCCAAATACTCCAAGAGAAACGTGGCTTGTCCCTTCTGCACCAAACCCTGCGGCCAGCTTTTTGTGGTGGAGCAAGGGAAATACGGGCCCATCGAGGTGGACGGCCCGGAATACGAAACGCTTTATTCCCTGGGCGGCGCGCCGGAGATCGCGGAAATCGAGGCCGTAGCCAAAGCCAACGAGATCTGTGACCTTTTGGGGATCGACACGATTTCCGCAGGTCTCACCGTCTCCTGGGCCATGGAGGCCGTAGAGCGGGGCTACCTCAAACCCGCGGATTTGGAGGGGATCGACCTCCGCTTCGGAAACGCCGAAGCCATGCTCAAAGTTCTGGAGAAGATGGGCCGAAGGGAAGGAAAAGTAGGCGAGCTTCTTTCCGATGGTTCCCGCGCTGCCGCAAAGAAACTGGGGAAGGGCGAGGATTTCGCCATCCACATTAAGGGCTTAGAGCTCCCCGCCTACGACATTCGTGGCTCGAAGGGCGTGGCCCTGGCCTTTGCTGTGGCTTTCCGGGGCGGGGATCACCTCACCGCCTGCGTTTACGGCACGGAATACGGCGGCTCTTGGTGGAAATTCGAGGCGGTGGATCGCCGAAAACTTGTGGGCAAAGGGTTCGAAGTCAAGTTCCACGAGGATCTCATGGCCCTCTACGACGCTCTTGGGGTCTGCAAATTCTCCCGGCACATCTTCTTCCTCGAAGCTTTCCCGGAGATGGTGGCCGCGCAGACGGGTTTGGAGTTCACGGCGGCGGAGCTCCTCACCGTGGGCGAGCGCATCTATAACCTCGCTCGGGCCTTCAACGTGCGGGAGGGCTTTTCCCGCAAGGATGACCACCTTCCCAAGCGGGTGATGGAGGAGCCCATTCCCGAGGGGCCCTCTGCGGGCGACCGCGTTTCCTACGAAGAGCTCCAAAAGCTTTTGGACGACTACTACGAGGCTCGGGGTTGGAACCGGGAAGGGATCCCCCTCAAGGCGCGCTTGGTTTCCCTGGACCTTCCCGATGTGGCGGAGGCGGTGGGCGCGAAAGGCGTCTGATAACCACCGCACCCTCCCCTAAGTCCCCTCCCTGAATGGGAGGGGATTTTTTAAGCGTTCAGGGCCCCTCATCCTCGCCTTCTCCCCCACAGGGGGAGAAGGGGATAAAAAACCAGGGGTGAGGTGGGGCTTTAGCGCTTACTGGCCCAGAAAATCCTTGGGCCGGGCAAGGAACTCGGGAAGGGGGACAAGGGAGGCTTGGCCGGTACGCAGATTTTTGAGGTTCGCGGAATTCTGGGAAAGCTCGTCCGGGCCAAGTATGAGGGCGTAGCGGGCGCGGCGGCCGGCCACGCTCATCACTTTCCGCAGCGAGCGGCCCATGTAATCCAAATCCGCGGCAATCCCCTGCCGCCGAAGCTTGGCCAGGATTTCCAAAGCCTTCCTTTTCCCCTCCTCTCCGATGGGGACAAGGAAAAGGTCCAAATCCGGCGCTTCATCCTGCCGAGGGGCATGCTGGGAAAGGACGAGCACTAATCGCTCCATACCGCCAGCGAACCCCACGCCGGGAGTGGAAGGCCCGCCCAGCATTTCTACAAGGTCATCGTAGCGGCCGCCACCCAAAAGCGCGTCCTGCGCGCCAAGCTCCCGGGAGCAGAGCTCAAACACCGTGCGCGTGTAGTAATCAATCCCCCGCACAAGCCGGGGATCCATCTCATAGGAAAGCCCCAGATCCCGGAGGATGGAAAGAAGCTCCTCAAAATGCTTGCGGCACCCCTCACAAAGGTAATCGAGGCTCTTTGGGGCCTGGGCGATGGCCCCTTGGCATTGGAGCTCCTTACAATCCAGGATCCGAAGGGGGTTTTCCTCAAGGCGCCTCTGGCAATCCGGGCAAAGTTCTTCTTTTCTTGCGGAAAAGAAGGCGCGCAGGGCCTCGCGGTAGGCCGGCCGATCCTCCCGGCACCCAATGGAGTTGAGGCGAAGGAAAAGCCCTTCCCGGGAAAGTCCCACCCGCTCCATGAGGTGCCAGGCCAAATCAATCACCTCCGCGTCCACCGCGGGATCCAGGGAGCCCAGGGCCTCCACACCGTACTGGTGGAACTGCCGCTGCCTTCCTTTTTGGGGTTTTTCGTAGCGGAACATGGGGCCAAAGTAGAAGAGCTTCACGAGGTCGCCTTTGGCGTAGAGGCCGTGCTCGATATAGGCTCGGGCCACCTGGGCGGTGGCTTCCGGCCGCAGGGCCAGAATCTGACCCTTTTTGTCGGGAAAGACGTACATTTCCTTGTGCACGATGTCCGTGGCCTCGCCGACCCCGCGGGAGAAAAGTTCAGCAAGCTCCACGAGGGGAAGGCGGATTTCCTTATAGCCGTAGAGGGAGAAGGTGCGGCGGATTACGTCTTCCAGCGCCTGCCAAAGGCGGGCCTCTTCGGGGAGGATATCCCGCATGCCCCGCACGCTTTCCACTTTCATTTTTTGAGCTCCCGCTCGAGATTCAGGATTTCCACGAGGGCTTCCGCGGCCTGGGCGCCCTTGTTCCCGGCTTTCCCTCCCGCCCGCTCCAGGGCTTGGTCGAACGTATCGGCGGTGAGGACCCCAAAACTAACGGGTACGGGCCCCTCCAAGGAGAGCTTCGCCAGGCCTTTGGCCACCTCGCTTGCGATGTACTCGAAATGCGGGGTTTCCCCGCGGACCACTGCGGCCAGGGCCACGATCCCGTCCACTTTTCCGCTTTCGGCGAGGATCCGCACGGCCCTCGGAAGCTCAAACGCGCCGGGAACCCAAAGGACCACTATATCCTCGTCCCGCACGCCCAGGCGACGGAGCCGATCCTCCGCGCCCAAAAGCAGCTCCCGGGTCACAAGCTCGTTGAACCGGGAGACCACGAGGCCCACCCTCAGGCCCCGTCCGTCCAGCTTTCCCTCGAATACCGGCATACGCCCTCCTTACACGCTCTGAAGCTCATGCCCAAGCTTTTCCTTTTTGGCGCGAAGGTAGCGCTGGTTGTAGGGGTTGGGCTCGATCTCGATGGGGATCCGCTCCACAATCTCCAGACCATAGCCGGAAAGGGCGGCGATTTTCTTGGGGTTGTTGGTGAGAAGCCGGATTTTACGGACACCTAGGTCCACAAGGATCTGGGCGCCGATCCCGTAATCCCGAAGATCCGGGGGATACCCCAAGCGGAGGTTGGCCTCCACCGTGTCCAGGCCTTGGTCCTGGAGGTGGTAGGCGCAGACCTTATTCAAAAGGCCAATGCCCCGGCCCTCGTGCTGGCGCATGTAGAGGACCACGCCGCGGCCTTCTTTTTCCACCATTTCCATAGCGCGGTGGAGCTGCTCCCCGCAGTCGCAGCGCAAGGACCCCAGGGCATCGCCGGTGAGGCACTCCGAATGCACCCGCACCAAAACCGGCTCTTCCCCATTCAGCTCCCCTTTTACCAAAGCTACGTGTTCGTACCCCGTGATTCTGTCGCGGTAGGTGATGATGCGGAAATGGCCATAGCGCGTGGGAAAGTCGGCCTCACAGACCCGCTCCACCAGTTTTTCCCTCTTTTTGCGCCAAGCGATGAGGTCCGCGATGGTGAGAATGAGAAGCCCGTGTTTTTCCGCGAATTTGAGGAGGTCGGGGAGGCGGGCCATGGTTCCGTCGTCGTTCATGATCTCGCAAATGACGCCCACGGGCGCAAGGCCGGCAAGTCGGCAGAGGTCCACCGCGGCCTCAGTGTGCCCGGCCCGCCGGAGCACTCCACCATCTTTGGCAATCAGGGGAAAAACGTGGCCCGGCCGAACGAGGTCCTCCGGCCGGGAGTTGGGGTTTGCCAAAACCTGAATGGTCCGCCAGCGATCATAGGCGGAAATCCCTGTGGTGATCCCTTCTTTGGCATCTACAGAAACCGTAAATGCCGTTTCGTGGCTATCACGGGGCGGGTTCACCATGAGGGGGAGGTCCAGGCGCTCCGCCCACTCCCGGCTCATGGGGACACAAAGAAGGCCCCGGCCCTCCTTGATCATGAAGTTGATGGCCTCCGGGGTGGCCTTCTCCGCGGCCATCACCAGATCGCCCTCGTTCTCTCGGTCCTCGTCGTCGACCACGATGATCATTTTTCCGGCTTTGATTGCTTCGATGGCCTCTTCTACCGTCGCGAGCCTCATTTTTCCCTCCAGCGCCGCACGTATTTTGCCAAAATGTCGAATTCCAGGTTCACCCGGTCGCCCACGCGGCGGAACCGCAAGTTCGTATTTTCCCAGGTGTAGGGAACGATGGCGCAGCGAAATGTGCCCTCGCCCACGGAAAAGGGGGTGAGGCTTATCCCGTCCACGGCGACAGAGCCTTTGTCGGCCAAAAGCTCCGCGAACCGGGGATCAAAGGATACCTCCAGAAGAAAATCCTCGCCGCGGCGCGCGAGGATTGTGATTTTTCCCACGGTGTCCACATGACCAAGAACGAAGTGCCCGCCAAGCTCGGCGCCCGGCCGCAGGGCCGGCTCCAGATTCACCGGATCGCCCGGCCCAAGCTCGCCCAGATTCGTGCGGGCAAGGGTCTCCCAGGAAAGGTCGAAGGCCATTTTCTCCCCATCGAGGGCAGCCACGGTGAGGCACACGCCGTTCACGGCCACGCTTGCGCCCAAGGAAACCTCCAAATTTTCCCGGGTAATCCATAGGCGTTGGGGTTCTAACCGCACCACCTTTCCCACCGCCCGCACAATGCCCGTGAACATTGGCTTCAGTTTAACCCCGAAAGCTCTGATGTTGCAGCCCTTAAGCAAAACAGGTAAAGTCCCAAGGCTATGGCCAAGGTTTTGTTCCTTTCCGTCCTTGTTTTCGTTGCATGGGCTTGGGCTCAGGAAAAACCGGAAGTTCTCGTTTTCCTTGAGGAAGGACAGGAAGTTTTTCAGGTCACTACCGGCCTTGTGCGTTATAAATTCGCCCAAAACGGCGGGGTTCTTCGCAGCGCCTACATCCATTTTGCCACCTATGGCACCAATCCCCAAGAAGCTGTTCCCGGCTGGTCCGGTGCGGCCCTTGCCCCAGGGGTGAGTCTTCCTTTTGAGGTTTGGCTTGGGGAAAGTCCTCTCCTTGAGCCTTACGCCCTTTCCGTGGAGCGAACCGGGCCGGAGAGCGTGGTCCTGAGCGCTTCCTTTTTCGGGGAACAGGCGCGGGTTACAAAAAGGTTTGCCTTTCAAGAAAAGGCCCTTTACACCGGGGAATTTCAGGTCCAAGTGGAAGCTTCTGGGTTAATTCGCCTGATTTTGGGACATCTCCCAGCGGGAGGGAACGCGCCCGAGCTCGTGTATCTTTATGACAGAAAGGTGCAAAAAGCCCCGCTTGCTCCCGGAGCCTATACTAAATTCCAGGGTTTGGGTTTGGTGAGCAAGGATCTCGTGTTCTTTTTCCGCCTCGATGAGGGCGAGGTTCAGCCCTTTTTGGGGCGGAATCCCGCGGGGCAGCCCGTATTCGGCGTGGAAGCCCAGGGTTCCCTTTTTCTCAAGGGCCTCTTCTATACCGGGAGAAACCGGTACATTCTCCTTGTGGATTCGGGTTTCGCTCCGTTGGCCCAAGGCGGCCCCTTCACCCTTGCTCTTGTGGGCACCATACGGTTTTTCGAGGGACTTTACCGGTTCACGGGGAATTACGGATGGGCCATCATTCTTTTCACCGTGATCGTCCGGGTTTTGCTTCATCCCCTTATGCGCAACCAATTCCGCTCCATGGCCAAGATGCAAAAACTCGCTCCCAAAATTAAGAAGATCCAGGAGCGCTTTAAGGACGATCGGGAAGCCCTGCAAAAACAGATCATGGAGCTTTACCGCCAAGAGAAGGTGAACCCTCTTGGCGGATGCCTTCCCCTCCTCCTCCAATTCCCCATCCTCATTCTCCTTTGGCAGTCCATCATGTATTCCGCGGAAAAAATTCATCTTTCCCCGGGCTTTTTGTGGATCCGCGATCTTTCCCAGCCTGATCCGTACTACATCCTGGTGGTTTTGGGCACTGGCGTGCAGGTTCTCTACCAGTGGTACACCCAGCGGCGGCTGCCGGAGCAAGCGGCTGGGGGTTCCCAGTTCTTCGGGTACTTCTTTCCCTTGGTCATGGCCCTCCTCTTCCTCAACTTCCCCGCTGGGCTTTGGCTCTATTGGACCTTCACCACCCTTGTGCAGTTTGGCCAGCAGATAGTGATCGACTGGGAGATGGCCCGCGAAGAGGCCCGGGCCGGAGCGAGGAATGGCGGCGAAGGTCGGTGAGGCCTTGACCCGCTTTTTCGGGGAACTCCTGGGGATCCTTGGCGAGGAAGGTGAGGTGGAGGTTCGCGAGGGAAAAGACGGGATTTACGTGAATTTGCGCGGTTCCTTTAAGGCCCTACCCCTCGAGGACAAAGAATTCCGGGAGGCCTTGGCCCGGCTTTCCGTTCTTTTCCTAAAAAGTGCCCTGCGGGAGAATGTGGCGGTGGAGATCGATCTCAACGGTCAAGAGGAAGCCCGGCGTAAAAAGCTTTTGGCCCGGGCCCTTTCAGTGGCGGAGCGCGTCCGCACGGAAAAAAGGAGCATCGAGCTTGAGCCCATGCCCCCTAAGGACCGACGCCTCATACACCTTGCCCTCGCGGATTTTCCCGGCGTGCGCACCTACTCCGTGGGGCAAGGCGAGAATCGTCGGGTGGTGATCGCCCCCGAGGAGACTAACGCGCCCTGAGCCGCTCGGATAGCGTGGTAATCCCAAAGAGAATGGGGCTTGCAATGCACAGCGAAGAGAACGTCCCCACCACAACACCGCAGAGCATGGCCGTCATGAATTCTCTCAGAGCAATTCCGCTTACCACAAGGAGGACGATGATGGGGATCATCGTGGTGAGGGACGTATTGACCGCGCGAACTACGGACTGATTAATGGAACGGTTGATGACGTCCCAAAGAGCGGCCTTCTTTTGAAGGCGGGAGTTTTCGCGGATCCTATCGAAAACCACAATTGTGGCGTTGATGGAGTACCCGACTACAGTAAGAAGGGCGGCGATCACAGGGAGATTGATCTCCAAGCGGAGCACGCTGAAAACGCCCAGGGTGATGACTACGTCGTGGACGAGGGCAAGGATGGCGGCGATCCCGTAGCGGAGGCGGAAACGAATGGCAATGTAGATGAGCATCCCCGCCAAAGCCACGAGAATCGCCTGCCAAGCGCGGTTCACGATCTCGTGGGATATCTGGGCGCCGATAAAGGTTACGCTGGTCTCAAAGGGCTCGCTAAGCCTTGTTCCCGGAGCAGGCCGCACAAATCGCTGCCGGAGTTTTTCCGCCAAGGTTTCGTCGCTTGTGCGCAGGGTGATCACCACGCCATCCAACGCAGCCCGGCCTTGATCCAGTTCGCGTTCGGCAGAGACGCGCTGCAAATAAAAGGTAGCGCTTGCCCCGGTCTCGGCGAGAACCTCGTTCACCTGCGCGCGCACGGTCTCCAGATCCACTACGGTTCCCGGAGGGTAAAGAAGGGTGAGCTGGATTCCTCCGGTGAAGTCGATGCCGGGCTGTAACCCCAAAGTGACCAAGGCCACGATGGATCCGGCGAAAAGGACGAGAGAGATGAGACCAAAAAGTTTGGCCTTTCCCATGAAGTTGAAATTCGGCATGGTCTAGCCTCCGAAGACTTTAGCCGCGAGACGGGACTTTAGGCGGGCCGCTTTGTTCGGGTGGATGGCGCCGCGGTCCGCGGCTTTGTCCACGGCTTTCTGGAACATGGCGAAGGCCCGACGGGCCCCTTCCATATCCCCGCTTTGGGCAAGCCGCAAAACCTCTTTCCGCCAATAGCGAATTGCACTTTTTCTCAGATCATTGCGCCGTTTGCGCACCAGACTTTTCCGTAACGCTCGTTTTGCCGACCTTGTGACAGGAATAGTGCATCCCCCCTTCCTGAGGAAATTTCGGGCTGAAGCTTAACGGAAGGAGAGGTTTGCGCAAGGAGGGGCCCCATGACCGATGTCCGCGGAATAGTACTTGGCGCCGTCTTCCTTTCGCGTTACCCTACCGGCCGGCCATGATCGAGCAGGTGCGCAAGCGGGATGGGACTCTTGTCCCCTATGACCGCGGTCGCATTGTCTCCGCCATCCTCGCGGCGCTGCGGGAGGTGGGCCGGGACGACCCCGCTTTGGCCGAGGAACTGGCCCTGAGGGTAGAAAAAATTCTTGAAGGCCGTTTTGGCCCCCTTTTCGGTCCGCCCCACGTCGAGGAGATCCAGGACGCGGTGGAAGAGGTCCTCATGGGCTCGGGCATTCCCGAGGCGGCCAGGGCCTACATCGTCTACCGGGAGCAGCACCGGCGCCTTCGGGAAATCCGTGAACTCGTGGATCCTGCCCTCGTGGAGACCTATTTGAATGGCCAAGACTGGCGGGTCCGGGAAAACTCCAACATGTCCTTTTCCCTCCAGGGCCTCAACGTTTTCCTTACGGAGAAAATCGTGAGCCGCTATTGGCTCACCCAGGTTTACCCCGCGCCCATTCGGGAGGCCCACGAGTCCGGGGATTTGCATATCCACGACCTCGGCACGCTTGGCCCCTACTGTGTAGGTTGGGATCTCGCGGACCTTCTCTCCGTGGGATTCCGTGGGGTGAGGGGGAAGGTGGAGTCCCGCCCGCCCAAACACTTCCGCACCGCCCTCCTTCAGACCGTGAACTTCCTCTACACCCTCCAGGGCGAGGCCGCGGGAGCCCAGGCCCTCTCCAACGTGGATACCCTTCTTGCTCCCTTCATTGCCGCCGATGGCCTTTCCTATAAAGAGGTGAAGCAGGCTCTCCAGGAGTTCGTGTACAACCTGAATGTTCCCACGCGGGTGGGCTTTCAAACGCCTTTCACCAACGTGACTTTGGACCTTCGGCCGCCCGAGCACCTTGCCAGGCTTCCCGCCATCGTGGGGGGAGAGCCGCTTCGGGCTCAATACGGCGAATTCGCGCGGGAAATGAGGATGTTCAACCGGGCCTTCGCGGAAATCATGGCCGAGGGCGATGCGAAAGGCCGTGTCTTCACTTTCCCCATTCCCACTTATAACGTCACCCAAGACTTCCCCTGGGATGAGCCAGATTTTCTTCCCATTTGGGGAATGACCGCTCGCTACGGCATTCCTTATTTTGCGAACTTCATCAACTCCGACATGCGGCCGGAGGACGCGCGGAGCATGTGTTGCCGGCTGCGCTTGGACCTCCGGGAGCTCCGCTACCGCGGCGGCGGGCTTTTCGGGTCCAACCCTCTCACCGGCTCTATCGGCGTGGTGACCCTGAACCTCCCGCGGATCGCCTACCTTTCCCGAAACGAGAGGGAATTTTTCGAGCGGCTCGAAAACCTCCTCCAGCTTGCCGGAAAATCCTTGATCATCAAGCGGAAAGTTCTGGAGAGGCTCACCGAGCGCGGCCTTTACCCCTATTCCCGCTTCTACTTGCGTTCCATCAAAGAGCTCACCGGCGAGTACTGGGCCAACCATTTCTCCACCATCGGGGTAATCGGCCTAAACGAAGCGTGTTTGAACCTTCTTGGCTATAGCATTGCCGAACCTGAAGGCCTCTCTTTCTCCCTGCGCGTTTTGGATTTTCTCCGGGAGAGGCTCATGGCCTTCCAAGAAGCCACAGGGCACCTCTGGAATCTTGAAGCTACCCCGGCAGAGGGCGCAAGTTTCCGCCTAGCCATGCTTGATAAAAAGCGCTTTCCCAAAATCATTGTGGCCAACGAGCGCGCGGTGGAGGAGCGGGGTGCTGCCCCTTACTACACCAACTCCTCCCAGCTTCCCGTGAACTTCACCGATGACCTCTTTTTGGCTCTGCGCCTGCAGGAGCCTCTTCAGACCCGGTATACCGGGGGCACGGTGTTTCACATCTGGCTTGGGGAGCGGGTTCCTTCGCCGGAAGCTGCGCGAACTCTTGTGCGCAGGATCTTCGAACGGTTCCGCATTCCCTACCTCACCCTTACCCCCACCTTCTCCATCTGCCCCAACCATGGGTATCTGACAGGCGCCCAAGAGTTTTGTCCTTTCTGCGAGGAGCGCACGGAGATTTACTCCCGGGTGGTGGGGTATCTTCGCCCTGTAGAGCAGTGGAACGCCGGAAAACAGGAGGAGTTCCGCGACCGCGTTTCCTTGGTTCCCCGGTTTCCCCCTGTGCCCAAAGAGCCCGTTCGCCCTTGAGGTCGTATGGGCGAAGCATTCGGCAAAATCGTCCATATCCTGCCCCTTTCCCTCATGGATTACCCGGGAAAGCTCGCGTGTGTCTTTTTCTTTGCTGGCTGCAACTTGCGCTGCCCTTTTTGCTATAACGCTGAACTCGTTCTTCCTGAGCTTTGGAAAGGATTTCGGCCGCTAGGTTGGGAAGAGGTGAAGAACTGGCTTCGGGAGCGCGCTGGATTCTTAGACGGGGTTGTTCTCACCGGCGGTGAACCCACGCTGAGCCCCGAAATAAAAAGGATTTCTTCGGAGCTAAAGGAGCTGGGCTTCCTCGTGAAGCTCGACACCAACGGCACAAACCCGGAGGTCCTCGAGAAGCTTCTTGGGGAAGGCCTGGTGGACTACGTGGCTTTGGATCTGAAAGCTCCCTTCTTCCGCTACCCGGAATACACGGGGAAAGAGGGGGAGGAAATCCTGCGCGCCGTAAAAAGGAGCGTCGAGGCGATTTTGGGAAAAGCTCGAGATTACGAATTCCGCACCACCGTTGCCCCTGGCCTTTCCGGAGAGGATCTGCTCTCCATTGCCCGAGAAATTCCCCAGGCCAAACGCTATGTTCTCCAGCCTTTTTTCCTTCCTCCAGGAAAGCGCCTGGTGGATGAAAGCTGGCGAGGAAGACCAGCCCTAAGCGTGGAAGAACTGAGCAAATTTCTTCCCGAGCTTCGGAAGATTCTTCCCGCAGAGCTTCGGGCCTAGTCCAGGCCCACCCTGGCCCGAACTTCCCGGATCACTTCTTTGGCGATTTTCCTCGCCCTTTCCGCTCCCGCGGCGAGGATCTCCTCCACTTCACCCCGCGCTTCTAGCTCCCTTCGCCGTTCCCTTATGGGGCGCAGGGCTTCCATGAGGTAGCGGAAGAGGGTTTCCTTGAGATCGCGGTAAAGGAGCGTTCCTGCGGCGTGAGCGTGCCGGAATTCCTCCACCACCTCCTTTGGGGCCACAAGCTCCAAAAGGGTAAAGAGGTTCGCTACTCCTGGGCTCATGGGTTGGCCTGGGGTCAAGCCCATATCGGTCACCGCGGTCCGGATTTTCCGCCAGATCTCCTCCTCCGGTTCCATGAGGCCGATGTAGTGATCCGGTCCGTAGGATTTGCTCATCTTCCTTGTGGGGTCAGCAAGGGACATGAGGCGGGGTACCTTTCCCAAAATGGGCTCGGGTTCTGGGAAAAGCTCGCCGAAGCGCCAATTGAACCGGCGGGCAATGCGGCGCGCTAGCTCCAAATGCTGGAGCTGATCCTCGCCCACTGGCACATGGTCGGCCAAGTAAAGCAGGATATCGGCAGCCTGAAGAACCGGGTAGTAGAAGAGGCCACCGTTCACAAATTCCTGCCCTTTTGCCTTCTCCTTGAATTGGGTCATGCGCGTGAGGTCCCCAAAGGAGGTGACGCACCCCAAAATCCAACAGAGCTCGGTGTGCTCGGGCACAGCGGACTGGACGAAAAGGATGGAGCGCTCCGGATCGATTCCACAAGCTAAAAGATCGAGGGCGAGTTCCCTCCGATTCTTCTTGAGCTCCTCGGGAATAGTGTTTTCGTTGGTGAGGGCGTGATAGTCCACGATGCAGTAGATGCAGAAATTTCCCTCCTGAAGTTCCACCCATTGTTTGATGGCGCCGAAATAATTGCCGAGGTGCAAGACCCCCGTGGGCTGTATTCCCGAGAAGATCCGCATCCATTCCTCCTTCTTTTGCAGTATAGACAAAAGCACGCGCCGAAACAAGCCAAGGCAATTTTGCGCCCTCGAGGGGCTTCGGCTATAGTTTTGTGGCTGAATGCCAGAAAATTTTGGGGTTGTGATTTTGGCCGCGGGAAAAGGAACGCGTATGCGTTCCTCCCGGCCCAAAGTTCTCCATCCCCTTTGCGGCCTTCCCCTCCTGGAATATCCATTGCGCTTAGCCAAAGACCTGGATCCCCTAGAAACCCTCGTGGTGGTCTCCCACGGAAAGGAGGAGATCGAGGAAAGGTTTTCCTCCTGGCCCGTGAAATTCGTGGACCAAGGGGAGCCTTTGGGGACAGGGCATGCGGTCCTTTCGGCGCGTCCTTTCCTTTCCGCCCCGCGGTTTTTCGTTCTGCCCGGCGATGCTCCCCTCGTGCCCGCGGAGGCTCTGCGCCTCCTTCTGGAGGAACACCTGAGAAGCGGGGCTTTTGCTTCCTTTCTCACCATGGAACCCGCGGACCCCGGCGCCTACGGCCGGGTGGTCCGGGATGAGGGGGGAACGCCCTGCCGGATTGTGGAGGCCGGTGACGCCTCTTCCGATCTTTTGGGGATCCGCGAGGTCAATAGCGGCATTTGGTGCTTAGAAAACCATCCGGTCCTTTGGCAGGCCCTGGAAAAAATTTCGCCGCACAACGTCAAGGGCGAGTACTACCTCACCGACCTTGTGGCCCTTCTTTACCCCCAAGTTCGGGCCGTACGCTGGGAAAACCCGGAGGACCTTCTGGGGATCAACGACCGGGTGGAGCTCGCCCGGGCGGAGGCTATTTTGCGAAAAAGAATCCTTGAGCGCTGGATGCGGGAGGGCGTCACCATCGTGGATCCTCTCTCAGTCTATCCGAGTCCGGATGTGCGGGTGGGCGAGGACACCGTCATTTTTCCAGGTACCTTCCTCCTTGGGGCCACGGAAATCGGTCCCAATTGCCAAATTGGGCCTCAGGCCTACCTTTGGGAGAGCAAAGTCGCGGAAGGGGCGAAGATCTGGTTTTCCGTGTTGGAGGCGGTGGAAGTGGGGCCGGGAGCGCAGATCGGCCCTTATGCTCATCTTCGCTTGGGAGCAAAAGTGGGCGCGAACGCGCGGGTTGGGAATTTCGTGGAGGTGAAAGCTTCAAGCCTTGGGGAAGGCACGAAGGCCCTGCATCTTGCGTACATTGGCGATGCGGAGGTGGGCCCGCGGGCGAATATCGGCGCCGGTGCCATCACCTGCAATTTCCAGCCCGGAAGGAAAGAGAAATTCCGCACAGAGATTGGGGCGGGCGCGTTCATTGGAAGCAATGCCTGCCTCATTGCGCCCATCCGGATCGGCGAGGGCGCGGTGGTAGGTGCCGGCTCCGTGATCACGAAAGATGTTCCACCCTACGCGTTGGCCGTCGAGCGCAGCGCCCAAGTGGTGAAGGCTGATTGGGCTCGCCGCTTTAAGGAGGATGAATGAGCCTTGAAAACCTGCGCCTTCTTGCGGGAAGCTCCAATCTCCCCCTTGCTTTTGCCATTGCCAAGGAATTGGGGGTTCCCCTCTGCGAGGCGGATCAGCCGGAGAAAACGGGAGAGCCTCGGTACGCACCCGGCCGGTTTCCCGACGGAGAAATCCGCGTGCAGATTGGGCAAACCGTGCGGGGAAAGGATGTTTTCATCATCCAGTCCACCTCTCCGCCGGTGAACGATCATCTCATGGAGCTTTTGCTCCTTGTGGATGCCCTCCGGCGGGCATCGGCGCGGATGGTGTGCGCGGTGATCCCCTACTTCGGTTACGCCCGTCAAGATCGGAAGAAAACCGGCCGTGTCCCCATTTCCGCGCGGCTTGTGGCCAATCTCCTGGAGACCGCGGGCGTGGACCGCGTGGTGACCATCGAGCTTCATGCCGGGCAAATCCAGGGATTCTTCAACGTTCCTGTGGACCACCTCCGCGTGGATCCCCTTTTTCACCGGTACATCCTCGAGCACCATCCGGAGTGGCTGGACAATTTGGTGATCGCTTCCCCCGATTTGGGCGGCCTTTGGCGGGCAAGAAGGTTGGGAAAACTTTTCAAAAGTCCGCTTGCGGTGGTGGTGACCTATCGGGGATCCCGGGGCGAAAAGGAGAGAATCCCGGAGGTGGACCACCAGGTGATCGGCGACGTGCGGGGGAAACGCGTGCTCCTCGTGGACGACATTTTGGCCACCGGGGGGACCCTGGTGGAAGCCGCGGAGGCGCTGGTGGAGGCCGGCGCCACCGAAGTGTATGCAGCCTGTGCCCACGGGCTTTTCGTGGGCGAAAGCCTTGCCCTTTTGGAACGCTCGCCCTTGCGCCGGGTTTTGGTCACCGATAGCATCAACCTCCGCGAGGAGGTGCGGCGGCACCCCTTGGTGGAGGTGGTTTCCGTCGTGCAGTTCCTGGCCGACGCCATCCGCCGCATCTACCTGAACGAATCGATCACGGATTTCTTGGCCTACGGACCGTAAGGAGGAAAGGATGATCACGGTGAAAGCTCAGCGGCGCCCCCTCAACGTGAAGGCCAAGGCCCTGCGGCGCAAGGGCCTCATCCCCGCTGTGCTCTACGGCGCCCATTTGGATCCCCTCCATGTGGCGCTGAGCGAAACCGACGTGCAGAAGCTCTTTTCCCGGATTACCCGCTCCACCATGGTGGAGCTTTTGGTGGATGGCGAAAGCTACCGAGTATTCGTGAAGGACGTGCAAATCGACCCCATTACCACGAAGTTCCTGCACCTGGACTTCTACTTGCCCGAGGCCGGCCGGGCCTTGGAGATCGCTATTCCTGTGAAGATCGAGGGCGAGGCTCCCGGGGTCAAGGCCGGTGGGTTGTTGGAGGTTGTCCACCCCGAAATCCCCGTGGAAGCCCCTCCGGAGAAGGTCCCGCCCCACATCGTGGTGGACGTTTCCAAACTTGGCCTGGACGAAGCGATTTTGGTGCGGGACATCCCCTGGCCGGAGGGGGTGCGGCCCCTTTTGCCGCCGGAGGACGCGGTGGTCGTGGTGGTTCCGCCCAAGGTGGAGGCCGCGCCAGCGGAGGCTCCGGAGGCCCTTGCGGAAGCCGCAGCTCCTGAGGCTCCCACTGCACCCGCGGCACCAGAGAAATCTTGAGGGCCGTTGTCGGGCTGGGGAATCCCGGTCTCCAATATGCTCTGACCCGCCACAACCTGGGCTTTTGGGTCCTGGAGCGCCTTCTTTCCCGCGGTCCCTGGCGAAAAAAGGCCTTTCCCTGGGGCGAGGTTTTTCAGGACGGGGAAAAATTTCTTCTCCGTCCCCTCACGTTTATGAACCTTTCCGGCGAAGCGGTGGCGGAGTTTTTGCGGCATTACCCCATCCCGCCTTCCTCCCTCCTTGTGGTCTACGACGATGTGGACTTGCCGTTGGGAGAGGTGCGGCTTCGGCCTTCGGGCGGGCCGGGCACCCACCGGGGAATGCAATCGGTCCTCGCTTCGTTGGGAACGGAAGAGGTGCCGCGCCTCCGGGTGGGAATTGGCCCTCCCCCCGCCGGTCTGGATTTGGCCCAATACGTCCTTTCCCCACCGGAGCCAGAAGAGCTTCCCCGCCTAAAAGAAGCCTGTGACTTTGCCGCGGAAATTGCCGAGGTCTTCCTTTCCCAGGGCCTTTCCGCGGCCCTGGATTTCTTCTCTCGGAAGGGTTCGGGCCGGTCGGTATAATCCTCCGGAAGGAGTGCCTGCCTCATGTACGAGAAGTTCTCCAAGGAGTCCATGAAGCTCCTGGCCCTGGCCCAGGAGGAAGCGGCGGAATGGCGCCACCGCTACGTGGGCACCGAACACCTCCTCTTGGCGGCCCTGAGGAACGAGGGAAGCCGGATCGGCCGGTTCCTTGTATCCAAAGGTGTCACTTACGACCGGGTGGCCCGTTTTGTGGAGCGCCAAAAGGGCCGCGGCCGCATCTACGTCTCGCCCGATGAGCTTGAACCCACCCAGCGTCTAAAGCGGGTGATGAAGCTCGCCTATGAGGAGGCTCGCCGCGACGGCTCCGAGACCATCGAGCCCGAGCATCTCCTTTTTGCGGTGCTACGGGAGGGCGAGTGCACTGCGGCGGAGATTCTGCGGGCCCATGGAATCGATTTGCGCACGGTGCGGGAGTACTTCTCTCCCCGGCGGGGACCTTCCCGCATCCGCGCCGCCACCGCCCGCTTGCCTGGAGAACTCGGGGAATTCGGGCGGAACCTCGTGGAGGAAGCCGCTGCAGGCCTCCTTGATCCTGTGATTGGCCGGGAGCGGGAGATTGAGCGGGTCATCGAGATCCTCTGCCGCCGGAAGAAGAACAACCCCGTCCTCATCGGCGAGGCCGGTGTAGGAAAGACCGCTATTGTCGAGGGATTGGCCCAAAGGATCGCCCGGGGCGAGGTTCCTTCCCTTCTCGCGGACAAAGAAATCGTGGAGCTCGATATGGCGGCCATCGTGGCCGGCACCAAATACCGCGGGGAATTCGAGCAGCGCCTCAAAGCTATCCTCAATCAGGTCATGTCCTCGGGAAATATCATCCTCTTCATCGACGAGCTCCACACCATTGTGGGCGCGGGCGGCGCGGAGGGAGCCATCGATGCTTCCGCCATCCTCAAGCCTCCTTTGGCCTCCGGCGCCATTCAGTGCATCGGCACCTCCACGCCCGATGACTACCGCAAGACCATCGAAAAGGACCCTGCCCTCAAGCGTCGGTTCAAGGTGGTCTACGTGGAGGAGCCCTCCGTGGAGGAGACGTTCCGCATCCTTCAGGGCCTGCGGCCCCGTTACGAGGAGCACCACGGTGTGCGCATTACCGACGAGGCCCTTTGGGCCGCGGCGCGGCTTGCCGACCGCTACATCACTGAGCACTTCCTTCCCGATAAAGCCATCGACCTCATCGACGAGACCGCGGCGCGGATTCGCCTTGAAGCCACGGAACTTCCGCCGGAGGCCCGCGAGCTTTTGGCGGAAATTTCTCGGCTTGAGGAGGAGGAAGAGGCGGCTGTGGCCGAGCAGAACTATGAGTTGGCCGCGCGCCTCCGCGACGAGCGCGAGAAATTGATCGCAGAGCTCAAGCAATTTGAGGAAGCCCAGACCGAACCCACGGTTCCTGTGGTGACCGCCGAGCACATCGCCCAAACCGTTTCCGCCTGGACGGGAATTCCCGTGCACCACCTGCAAGAAGAGGACACCGCTCGCCTCCTCAGGATGGAGGAGAAGATCCACGAGCGTTTGGTGGGGCAGGACGAGGCGGTGAAGGCGGTGGCCCGGGCCATCCGCCGGGCCTATGCGGGGATCAAGGACCCCCGCCGGCCCATCGGCTGCTTCCTCTTCCTCGGCCCCACGGGAGTGGGCAAGACCGAGCTTGCCCGCACCTTGGCGGAATTCCTCTTCGGCGATGAGGACGCCCTCATCCGCATCGACATGTCCGAGTACATGGAGCGCTTCTCCGTCTCCCGGCTCATCGGCGCTCCTCCTGGCTACGTGGGCTACGAGGAGGCGGGCGAGCTCACGGAGGCTGTGCGCCGTCGGCCCTATTCCGTAGTCCTCTTCGACGAGATCGAAAAGGCCCATCCCGATGTGTTCAACATCCTCCTCCAGGTGATGGACGATGGAGTCCTCACGGACTCCCAGGGCCGAAAGGTGGACTTCCGCAATACCGTGATCATCATGACCTCCAACATTGGGAGCAAACTCATCACCGACAAAACCGCCATGGGCTTTGCCACTGGCGACGTGGAATCCGAAGAGGCCTATCAGGACATGAAGAGCCGGGTAATGAGCGAGGTCCGCAAGGTCTTCAAGCCCGAATTCCTCAACCGGCTCGATGACATCATCGTTTTCCACCCGCTCACCAAAGAGCAGGTCAAGGCCATTGCGGAGCTCATGATCAATCGGCTGCGCAAGCGCCTTTGGGAGGAGCACCGCATTGAGCTTTCGGTTTCTCCGGAGGCCATGGAGATCCTCATCAGCCGCGGCTACGACGAAAAGTACGGGGCCCGCCCCATGCGCCGCACCATCGAGCGTCTCCTTGAGGACCCGATTGCCGAGAAAATCCTTTCCCACGAGTTTCCTGACGGCTGCAAGGTCGTGGCCGAGGCCCAAAACGGGGAGATCCTGGTCCGGCAAGCGGAATGAGCTTCCGGTGCCAGGAGTGCGGCTATCGCTCACCCAAATGGCTCGGCCGCTGTCCCCAGTGCGGTAATTACGGGACCTTCGTGGAGGAAAAGGAAGCTCCATCTCAAATTCCACCGGAGCTCGTTTCTCATGAGCCTCCAAAGCCCCTTCCCGAGGTCCCCGCTCCGCCGCCGGAGCGGCTTTCCACGGGAATGCCTGAGGTGGACCGCGTCTTGGGGGGGCTTGTTCCCGGCGCGGTGGTCCTCTTCGGCGGCGAACCGGGGATTGGAAAATCCACCCTTCTCCTGCAAATTGCCGCCAATTTGGCGGAACGCTACGGAAAAGTTCTCTACGTCTCCGGGGAGGAAGCACCCCCCCAGATCAAACTCCGGGCCCAGCGCCTCGGCCATGAGCCTCCCGAGCTCTTCCTCCTTTCCTCCCAGGACTTGTTGGCCATCCTCGATGCGGTGAGCCGGGTTGGCCCCATCGCCCTGGTGGTGGATTCACTTCAAACCGTCTTAGCTAATCCCGAAGGTGGGGAGGTAGGGAGTCTGGCGCAGGTGCGGGAAACCGCGGCCCAGCTTTCCCGGGTGGCCAAAACCGCAGGGATTGTGACTTTTCTTGTCTCCCACATCACGAAAGAGGGCGGGTTTGCCGGCCCCAAAACCGTGGAGCATCTTGTGGACGTGGCGGTGTACTTGGAGGGCATTCGGGAAGGGGACCTTCGCATCCTCCGATGCGTGAAGAACCGCTACGGCTCCACCGCGGAAGTCGCCGTTCTGGAGATGACGGGGAAAGGCCTCGTGGAAGTTCCCAACCCTTCGCTTTTCTTCATCTCCAAGGATACCCTGCCTCGGCCGGGGACTGCCGTAGTTCCCATTTTGGAGGGAACGCGCACGCTCCTTGTAGAAATTCAGGCCCTGGTGACGCCCTCCGGGGGCTATGGGCCGCCCCAGCGCCGCATGGCCGGCCTCGATGTGAACCGCACCCTCGTTCTTTTGGCCGTGATCGAAAAGCACCTTGGCGTCCACACCCGCGCTCTGGATGTGTACTTGGCCGTAGCTGGAGGCCTGGAAGTGACCGAGCCCGCGGCGGATTTGGGAATTTGCGCGGCAATTCTTTCGAGCCTGCGGGACCGCCCCATTCCTCCGGATACGGTGATCCTCGGTGAGGTGGGATTGGGCGGGGATCTTCGGCCGGTGCGCAAAGGCCCAGAACGCCTTTCGGAGGTGGCCAAACTCGGCTTCCGCAAGGCCGTGGTGGCCAACCAGCCCCTTCCCCGCAAATTGGCTTTGGAAGTAGTTCGGGCGCGGACCTTGCGGGAGGCCATGGAGGCTCTGGAGCTGATGTAGGATGCAGCCCACAAGGGAAGAACAACGGGAACTCCTTAGGAAGCTTGCGCCCGGGACGCCTCTCCGCCAGGCCTTGGACCGCATTGTTCAATTCGGCCGCGGCGCCCTCATCGTTTTGGCTCCGCGGGAAGAGGCCGAGCGCCTCATCGCCGCGGGGTTCGAGCTCAACGCGCCCTTCACCCCGGAAGCCCTGGCGGAACTGGCCAAAATGGACCGCGCCGTGGTTTTGGATCCGGAGCTCCGCACCATCCTCTATGCCAACGCCCACCTCGTCCCCGATCCCAAAATTCCCTCGAGAGAAACGGGAACCCGACACCGCGTGGCCGAGCAGGTGGCCAAAGAGCTTTTCTGCCCGGTGATCGCGGTGTCTGAGGAAAGAAGGCGTGTCACCCTCTACTTTGGGGACTGGCGCTATGAACTTCCCGATCCCCAGGCCCTTTTGGAGCGGGTGGGTCAAGCCCTTTCCATTTTGGAGCGATACCGTCGGGACCTGCGGGAGATGCTCCGCGATCTGGGTCGGCTGGAGCTGGAGCGCCGGGTTTTGCCCATCCATGTGGCCTCCGTTCTTCACCGCTTTCTCTCCCTTTTCCGCCTGGAGGAGGAGATCAACAGGATGCTCCTGGAGCTGGGCGAGCTTGGCGATCTTTCCGCTCGGCACCTTTCCGCGTTGATCCACGGGATCCGCGAAGAGTTCCTTCTTTTCCTGCGCGACTACGCCCGGGATCCTCACCGCTCGCCGGAGGAATTGGGTGAAGCCTTGCTTTCCTTGGAGGACAAAGAGATCGGCAACTTTGAAAAACTCCTCTCCATCCTGGGCCTGGATGAGCTCGATCCGGACCAGCCCTTGGCGGCCCGGGGTTATCGGATCCTCTCCAAGATTCCCCGCCTTCCGCCTACTGTAGTGGAAAGGCTTGTGGAGGAAGGGGGGAGCATCGATCAAATTGCCCGCCTCAGCCGGCGGCAGCTCACCCGCATCAAAGGGATTGCGGAAACGCGGGCCCGCGCCATCCAATACGGCCTGGCCCGGGTCCGCGAGGGCTATACCTTCAGCCTAGAAGGGTTCTAGGAGGACGTATGGAGTACACCGAGCGGCTGAAACAAGCGGCGCGGACTTTGAAGGAACTGGGTTCCCCAAAGATCTCGGTGATTCTCGGTTCCGGGCTTTCCGGAATCCTCCTTCTTTCCTCGGAGCGCAGGAAAAGCTTTGCGGAGATCCCAGGGTTCCCCGTGCCCACGGTGGAAGGGCATATTGGCGAGGTGGCGGTGGGCGAGCTCGGCGGCCGCGAAATTTTGGTGCAGCGCGGCCGCATCCACTATTACGAAGGCTATGACCTTTCCGAAGTGGTCTTTCCCGTGCGCGTTTACGCCAAACTCGGGGTGAAAGTCCTCATCGTCACCAACGCCGCAGGAGGTATTGCTCCTGGCCTCTTTCCCGGTGACCTTGTTCTCATCTCCGATCACATCAACTTCTTGGGCGCAAACCCCTTGCGGGGTCCGAATTTGGCGGAGCTTGGACCCCGCTTTCCCGATATGTCCGAGGCCTATGACAAAAGCTTGCGGGTACTCGCCCGGGAAGTGGGCGCGGAGCTTGGAATTAGTCTCAAAGAGGGTGTATATGTGGCGGCCATGGGTCCTTCGTATGAAACGCCCGCGGAGATCCGGGCTTTCCGGGCTTGGGGTGCGGATCTTGTGGGGATGTCCACCGTGCCCGAGGTCATCGCCGCCCGCCACGCCGGCCTCAGGGTTTTGGGGATTTCCATTGTGACCAACTTTGCTGCCGGGGTCTCGCCTCTTCCGCTTTCCCACGAAGAGGTGTTGGCCGTGACCAAAGAAAAAGCCGGAGAACTCGGGCGTCTCCTTTCTGCCCTTATTCCCCGCATCCCTCTCTAGTAATGGGCGAGTAAGCCCCGGTCCTTTGCAGTCCTTTCGCAAAAGCTAAAGATCAAGAGCCCTAAGCCCAGATAGAACGCGGCCACTCCCAAAATGACGAAGAGGTCCAAGGGCGGGAGGTCCCAAAGGCTTTGCCCTTCCGTCATGGCTTTTCCGATGAGCCGCGTTCCCAGCGAAAGAGGGAGAGTTTTGGCCCACCAACTGTCCGGAGGGATGAAGAGGAAAAACACGAACACAAACTGCAGAATTTGGAAAAACGCCTGAATTCGCTTGAACACCAGGGCTAAGCCGGCCATGACGAAGCCGATACCGTAAATTGGGGCGACCGTGAGAAAGGCCAGGGGCAAAAGAGTTCCGATGGGAAGGCGGAGGTATTTGCCGGTGGTGACCATCATGAGGAAAAGCAGGGTTCCCGAAAACACAAAAGTGGTGAGGAAAGAGCTCACGATCCAAGCAAAGCTCACGAAACGAAAACCGAACGGGCACATGTAGAGCTGTTCCAACGTCCCCTGCTGGGCCTCCCGCATAATGGACCAGGAAAGATCGGAATAGGCAGAAAGAGCAAAGGTCCACACCAAAAAACCAGCACCAGGCCCTCGAGGCTCTCGCCAAAGAGGTTGATGCCGAACCCCTGGGCGTATTTGGCGCCGGCAAAGATGAGGAGGAAGACCTCTTCAAGGTCGGGTTCCACGCGGTGGACTCCTTCCGGCTCTGTCCCGGCTTCCCGCAAAAGATCGATTAGCTCGTAAAGGCTTTGGTGGGGAGAAAGTTCCACCTCCAGCGGCCGTTCTTTGGGAAGCCAGCGCAGCGTGGGAAAATGCGCGGAAAGCCGAGCCAAAGCTTTGTCCGAAAGGCCATTTTGGAAATTGATCCGGAAGGCCCGGGTTCGGAAGAGCGAGAGCAGATTGGGAATGGAGTCATCAGCCACGACCCGGCCGCGGGAAAGGATGATCACACGCCCGCAGGTGTCCTCCACCACCCTCATATCGTGGGAGGAAAGGACGATCGTCTTTCGCTCTTTGTACGCAAGCTCGCGGATCAGAGCCCGTACTTCATGGGAAGCCTCCACATCCAGGCCCAACGTGGGCTCATCCAAGAGGAGCAGGGGCGTTCCCTTAATGAGGGCACAGGCGATGGCAAGCTTCTGCTTCATCCCTTGGGAAAGGAGGTTGGCTACAGTATTTCTTTTTTCGGAAAGGCCGAAGAAGGCGAGAAGTTCTTGGGTGCGGCGATTGGCCTCCCGGCGGGGGATTCCTTGGAGCCCCGCAAAGAAGCGCAGGTTCTCCAAAACGGAAAGGCGTCAATACACGTTGCGCGAGCCCTCGAGCACTGCGGCCACATAGCCCCTCACCTCGGGACGGTGGGAGGGAACGCCGAAAACCTCAACTTTTTCGGAGGTAGCGCGGACCAATCTGCAGAGGATTTTGATGGTTGTGGTCTTCTCTGCGCCGTTTGGACCAAGAAGCCCGACGCTTTCCCCTTCTTCCACCTGGAATGAAACACCGGCAAGGGCGCGCACTGCCCTTTTTCGGGCGGGGTAGTCTCTTGCCAAATTTTCCACAAGGATCGCGGGCATCGACAGTATGTAGTCCCTTAGTCCCTCTTGGTTCAAGGGCTATCGGCGTGGATCACTTCTGTGTAGATCGTGTGGTGAGGTGCTCCACCAGGGGAGACTGGCCTAAGGGAGCTGGTGATCTCGAAAATTTGTTCTGCACCAGGATCAAGGTCGGCGAGGATTTTCGAATTTTCCTTCACGAAGTTCCAATTCTCATCGTAAAATCGCACAGCCACGCGGCCCAAGTTGATTCGCCGATCGCCGATGTTCTTTACCCGGCCGTAAACTCTGGTTCCCGCATAATATTCCTCCACGTGCCACTCCAAAACGTCCAGGGGATAGGAA